>Ga0226835_1000275_pt1 | contig 75361 bp, 62 predicted proteins | sample LAC_MetaG_1_FD_163627 | JGI IMG/M metagenome (GOLD analysis project Ga0226835, IMG submission 163627) | Anaerobic ammonium oxidizing microbial communities from anammox membrane bioreactor (MBR) in UC Berkley, California, United States -... | ecosystem: Engineered > Bioreactor > Anaerobic >... | reverse complement strand
CACTCCTACCTCCGCGCGAGTCCAACGTCCTGAGGAGCCGGATGCCCTAACGGGCACGTCCGGATCTGCGGGGGAGTCGGCGGGGAGACCCGCCGGCTTATCCCGATAAATCAGGGTTTCGGGGATTCTCCGTTTTGCAGAGCCTGACACCGCAGGCGGTTTCAGTGTCAAGCAGAATTAATAAACCGCTTTACACCAATTACATTAAACGGGGAGCGATTCGAAAAGTCGAATACTTGCCCCGGTCGGTCGTGGGATATCGAGCTCAGGGGCCGCCGATGATACTTTTGAGGATGGTGCCGGCGGCGGTGTGAGGATCGATTTTGAGAGCCACGACATCGGACAGGGTGTCGCGCATGTCGCCGGAGCTTTCCAGGGACTGATCGAGTCTCTGCCTGGCCATGTCCGCCACGATCTCGGCGAGTTCGGCACGGGCTTTAGCCGTCCGGCGGCTTTCGATGAGACCGGAGTCTTTCAGGAAAGCACCATGATCTTTCACCGATTCCCAGACTTTGTCCACTCCTTCGCCGCTTTCCGAGATCGCCACCAGAACAGGCGGGCACCACGTGGTGGGCAGATGAGATAGCTCAAGACTGGCGATGATCTCCGAGGCTGATTTGTTGGCGCCTGGCAAATCGCCTTTGTTGACGACAAAGATGTCGCCGATTTCCATGATACCGGATTTGATGGCCTGGATATCGTCGCCGGAGCCGGGCATGAGCACCAGTATGGTGGTATCGGCTGTCTGGGCGATGGCCAGCTCGGACTGTCCTACTCCGACGGTCTCGATGATCACGACATCGAAACCGAAAGCCTCGAGCAGGCGCACGGTATCATAAGTGGCCATGGCGACCCCGCCGGCATGACCGCGGTTGGCCATGGACCTTATATAGACGTTGGGATCGAGGGTGTGCCCCTGCATTCTGATCCGGTCTCCGAGAATGGCACCACCGGTGAAGGGGCTCGACGGATCCACCGCAAGGACCGCTACTTTTTTGTTCTCTTTTCTTATCTCGGTGACCAGGGCGTCGACAAGGGTGGACTTGCCGACCCCGGGCGAGCCGGTGATTCCGATCAGGTGAGCTTTGCCCGAGCGCTGATAAAGGCCTCTGATCAGATGAGCCGCTTCTTCCCCTCCGGACTCGACGACGCTTATCGCCCTGGCCAGGGCGCGGCGGTCGCCGCCGGTCAATCTCTTGGAAAGATCATCTAGATAATCAGTGTCCATAATCGCCAGTAATTTTACCAGCCTGGAGTCCGGGAACAGTTGCGCGTCCGGGTCTGTCTTGATTAATATCGATTGGCAAAGAGGTGAAACTGTGAAAAGCAACAAACTGGCTCTGGCTCTCTCGGCTTTTATGGCGGCAGCACTCGCCCCCGGCGCTTTCGCCGAAAGCCGCGATATTAGCATCAGGGATGGCAAGGGCGAGGAGCTGACTGTGAAGAACGGTCTTCTCGGAAGCAAGACCACTGTCGTCAAGGACCGGCTGGGCAACAAATACGAGAAGAAAAAGGGTCTGTTCAAGAAAAGCAGCACCGAAGCCAGCGCTTTCGGCAATTCGGTGAAGAAGAAGAAAGGGCTCTTCGGGAGCTCAGAGACAGAGGTAACCACTGTCCTGGGGGACAAGTTAACCACCAGGAAGGGAATCTTCGGCCGGCGCAAGACCACTGTCGAAGCCGGTGGGCTCACCAGCCTCATGGGCCAGTTTCTCACCTCCGGGAAGACCGCCCCGAAAACGGCTGATAACTAGCCAGGGGCTATCTATTTACCTTTGAACCTTCCGAAGAAGCCGCCGCCGCTGCCGCCCTGTTGCCTGGAGTCGGCGGCCTCGTAGGTCCCAGACGACCGTGTGGATCCTTGCTGGGCCTGTTCCTTTTCTTTCTCGGTGAGCATCACGGCCAGGAGATCTCTTTCTGATTCTCGCTGCTTGAGCTGGTGTTGCAGGTCCATATTGGCGGCTTTCATCTCCTCCAGCTCTTTGAGCTTCTCTTCGAGAGTGGTGGTGAGCTTTGCCAGGTCCTGGTGAAGCCTCTTGTTCTCCCGGCTCTTGTCGCCAAGGAGGGCGCTCTGGTTATTGAGCTCGCCTTTGAGATCCTCGCCGTCCCGGGCCATCATCTCCATCTCCCGGAGCTGGGTGCCGAGCACGACGTTCTTTTCCTGGGCGTCGACAAGCTTTTCCTGGAGCTCGACGATCTTGCTTACCAGTGCCTGGACGTTCTGCGTGCCAAGCGCATTCTGACCTTTCTGTACCTGCTGCTCTGTCATTTCCGTTATTCGCAACTGTCTAACTGGCCTTATGATATATGCCCTGAGTTCTAATTACTCAATCAATCGGTTATAGTGTCTTCCCATTAGTGTTACGGGGCTTTCAGGCAGTGTCGAGAATATGCCGGGTTTAGTTATCAGAAACGGGCATGTGATTACACCGCTGGAGCGGCGATTTACCAGCCTGCTGGTGGAAGACGGACACATAAAGGCCCTCTGTGATGACCCGGGACTCCCGGATGGCTCGCAGGAGATCGACGCTGCCGGATGCTATGTCGCTCCGGGGCTGGTGGATCTCCAGGTGAATGGCGGTCCCGGCTGCGATTTCTGGGCCGATCCGTCGCCGGCCGAGGTCTCGAGCCTGCGGGCTCATATGCTCGAGCGCGGGGTGACCAGCTTCCTGCCCACGCTCATCACCGACGAGGTCGGTCATCTCGAGAAGAATATCGACTTCCTCACCGCCCAGGGCGCCGGCGCCGCTTCTCAGCTCGAAGCCCGGACGGAGCTGTCGAGAATGCCCGGGATCCATCTCGAGGGCCCCTGTCTCTCGGCCCAGCGGCCGGGGGTACACCCCAGCCATCATCTGGCCAAGCCCGGTCCCGAGCTCTTCTCCAGGATCGTCACCGATGCGGTCTCCATGATCACCCTGGCTCCCGAGCTCGATTCCGGTGGATCTGCCCTTGCCTGGCTCCGGGAGAAGGGGAAGCTCATCTCTCTCGGCCATTCCGACGCGACCTACGAAGAGGCCTGTCAGGCTTTCGACAGGGGGGTGGGCCTGGTCACTCACCTGTTCAATGCCATGCCTCCCCTGCACCACCGCGCGCCCGGAGCGGCAGGCGCCGCCCTTCTGGATGACCGGGTGAGCTGCTGCCTGATTGCCGATGGTCTGCACCTCGACCCGGCCACCGTCGCGATGATTTTCAGGCTGAAAGGCAGGGAGAAGACGGTTCTGGTGACCGATATAGCTCGTATTGGTACTACAGGCGGTGATCTGGTAGGCTCTTCCATCACCCTGGACCAGGCGGTGAGAAACATCGTTGGCTGGGGAGTCGCCGATATCGGCGCAGCCGTCGCCATGGCCAGCTACAACCCGGCCAGGCTCCTGGGTCTGAGCGACAAGATCGGCTATCTGACAGCTGGAGCACTGGCGGACATCGTCCTGCTGGACAAGAATGACCTCAGTGTGAGGACGGTAATCCTGGGCGGCAGGGTCGTTTTCGGCGTTCAGCACACAATCTAGCGCCCTTTCGAGCGTTTCATGAGCAGACCCGCCAGGGTGGCGCCCACCACCAGACCGCCGACAACACGTTTTTTTGTTTTCTTTCGCCAGGCCTGGTCGAAGTAACGCTTGAGCCTCGTGTCTGCTGCGAAGTCGCCGGAAGTGCTTGTATTCAAAGCTCTGACGGCTTCATCCCGGGCCAGCATGCCCCGGTCGGCGAGATCATAGCTTCGTCTTGCTCTCTTGAGGGTGTCCAGGTCGATGAGGCCGAGGGCAAGAAACACCCGCCCGGCTTTGTCCGGATCATCCATGGCCTTGCTGTAGGCTGATTGCAGGTCGGCCTGGCTGAAACAGCCGGCTTGTTTGAGAAAATCCACGAAGCGCTGTGAGTCGGCATCGGCTGCGGCATCCAGCCGGTCATCCGGAAGCAGGGCTTCCTCAATCTCCCTGGTCTCGGGAACGGCAGCCATTTTTTCCGGACCGCCAGCCAGGGATTCTTCGGCTTTCAGCCAGTGCATGAAGGTGGATTTGATCTCGTTGACGGCTTCTTCTTTGGTTATCCTGCCGTCCCTGATGTTCTTGTGGATCTGGAGAATGCTCGGGAAGAGGCTCGGGGAGAGGATACCCTCGAATACCAGGGCGGAGCCCAGGGGGATGCCCGATTCGAAGCTGGTCATGAGAGCCTGGTCTAGCTGATCCTGGCTGACTATCTCCGAGTCCAGAAGCAGCTCGGCGAGGCGGTCGACACTGCGAATGCTCCTCTGACCCCCGTCGCCCATGAGCTTGTTCAGGGAGCTGCCGGTGGCATGCACCTCTTTGAGGGCTTTGACGATCTCGTCCCGGCTCTGCTCGCCTTTGTTCACCAGGGGCTGGCCCTGAAGAGCCGCCTCCAGGACAGTGGCGCCGACACAGCCTGATTCGAGGAGCACCCGTCCGATGGGGATTCCGAGTCGCTTCGAGACCTGAATCGCCTCGGTGAGGTCTGCCGATGAGACCACATGGGCTTCGACAAGAAGCTCTCCCAGTCTGACTTTGCGCTCTAATTCCAGGTTCTGCGGGCTCTGCACCACGGCTCCGTCCTCGTTTGTAAAGGGGCATTATAAACCCGGGTCCGCTTGTGATCCTTAGAAGTGGCATAAGAACCCGCAAAACTGGCCGGATGGACCGGCTGAAAGCCGATACTTTCGTTACTTCGCTATAATCAGCTCAGAAGGTAAAATTGCTTTAGCCGTTCATTTATGCGTGGGGTTTCTTATGCGCTATTCATTGATCACTCTCGGTACAGCCCTCACCCTCGCGCTCTCGGTCTCGGTAAATCCGGGAAGAGCCCAGGGAATCGGGGAATATGGCGGTCTCATGGGCGCACCCAAGCATATTCCTTACAATCCCAACACCAACAAGACTCTGCACAATGTCTACGGGGCTCCCGGACGGGCGGCTGCCGGGGCCGCCTCGGCAGCGTCTCAGGCGTCTGCCGGTGTCATCCAGTCGGGTGATGTCACCGGTGGTGGTGGCGTGGCCCGGGCCAAGATCATGCAGCTCTCGGCGGATTCGCAGAAGGCATACGAGCAGGGGCAGAAGTTTTTCAAGGAAGGCAATTTCAAGGAGGCGGAGAAGTTCTTCAACTATTCTCTCAAGGTCCGGGAAACCTATTGGAAGAATCGAGACCCGATGATTCCCAAGATCTACCGGGCTCTCGCCGATATCTACGAAGAGACGGGCAAAACTCCGGAAAAGGAGAAGGCCCTCAACGAGTTGCTCGCATCCTACGCTCGTATCTACGGACCCGGGACGAAGCATCGGATCGAGCCTCTCAGGGAGCTGGGAGACATCCAGGGATCGCGTGGCGAGCTCTGGCCCAGCCACGATAGCTACGAGCAGGCCCTGATCCTGGCCGAGCGCTATGAAGGCAAGGACTCGGCTCCTGTTGTCGAGCTCAAGCTCCGCATGGCCGACAAGCTCAAAGATCTCAACAAGCTCGATCGATCGGCCGAGGCATACAAGAGCGCGCTTGCCATCAACGACGAGAAACATTATGTAGCCGGTGCCGATCTGGCAGACAGTCTGGACGGCTATGCCCAGGTGCTCAGGCAGCTCAAGAAAACGGCGCAAGCGGACGAGCTTGCAGCGCGTGCTTCGGAGTTGCGCTCGCAACCAGGACCTGAATCCAAATCAGAATCCGAATCTGAGACCAAATAACAGGACTGTGCATTTCAACAGTTACAGGGACTGGCTCGAGTCCTAGGATCGAGCTCTGGGTTTGCGATTGTACCTGGAGGCTGGTCCGAACATGAACAATATCAATTTGAGGATGTCTTTGAAAGACTGCTCGACGGAGCTCAGGCGTCTTGGTCTGGAGAGGCTCTTGACCGACGTCTACAAGCGCAAGGTCACTCTGGTGAGGCTTCTGGAAGAGCAATCCGTTCCGCCAGATATCATCGAGTCTCTCAAGCTGCGCAATATGGGTCTGGTCGTCGATCGGATGATCGAGTATGTGCGTCTGTCCGTAAGTAACACCAATGGTGGTGAGCGACGATTCAAGATCATCGAGCGCTATTACGGGCTCGACGGCAATATGCCGGCACCGCTTTCGGCAATGTCCGCAAAATATGGCATCACCCGGGAGCGTGTCCGGCAGCTCAAGGATCGATCCCTTTTCGGTCTGCGCACTGGCTCCACCCTGCTCGCCTTCGAGGCGACAGCGGTGGAGAGCGCCAGACGGTGTCACCGGATCGATTTCACTCCGTTGCCGCCACCGCCTGTGGAGCCCGAGAATTCTGTTGCGAATGTGCAGATTTTGATGAGCCATCACGAGCACCTGAGGCTCGATCCGGAGAGGAAGTCTTTCAGCGCCTCTCAAAGAGCTGCCCTGAGCGCCTGCCTCGCTGGTAAGACGATCGCGATAAGCGGATGCGCCGGCTCTGGCAAGACCCTGGTCTCTCTTGCTCTTGCCTCGGCATTTTCCGAGAGCGGCAAACGGACTCTCTTGACCTGTTTCACCCGCTCCCTGGCCAATCATCTAGAAGACCTGCTTGTGGAGAAAAGCAATATCACCGTTGCCTCTTTCCACGCGCTCTGCTTGCGGCTCGGCACCAGGGCCGGCTTGCCGGTGCCCGGAGGCTGGACCAATCGTGTCTGGAGCGAGAAGTTCCCGGAGCTCCTGGAGAATGCCGTGTCCAGGTGTCCTGAGCTTCGTTTCGACCGGATCATCGTCGATGATGCCCAGGACTTTCAGGACCGCTGGTGGGCAGCTCTTCGCGCCAGCTTGAGCGGGGACGATGCCGGTCTCTACTACTGTATCGATGACAACGAGCTGGTCCGCGCTCAGGCGAGACAGCTTCCCCATGTGGAGCGGGTCTGCTTCCTGGGAGAGAATCGCCGCTCGCCTTCCTCTCTCAAGCAACTTCTCTCTTCCTGCTATCGCTCGCCCTCGTCCCTGATTCTCGAGAATCGCTCGAGCGATCCGCCCGAGTTCTATGTATGCCGCGATGAAGAGGACATGAGACGCACCGTCGGGCATGTATTCGACGACATGGTTTCTACCCTGGGTCTCGAGCCAGGCGAGATTGCCGTCCTCACCCCGAGGTTGCCGAAGTATTCGGTAGTCTATGGAGCGCGGCTGGGAAGAGGGCTGAAGCTGGTGATCAGGAATACCCGGGTGCGCAATCATGCCTGCTTGAGCCGGATCGGCACTTTTCGCGGTCTGGAGCGCCAGGGGATCATCCTGGTCGATATCGATGGGAAATTCGCTGCCCAGGGCCGCGACGATCGCATGCTCCAGCTCTACCAGGCCCTCACTCGCTGCACCAGAAAAGTAGTCATTGTCGGCACCGAAGCCGGCTGGCGCTGCTTCGGCGATCTCGGACCGGCCCGCTATCCGGGCATGCTCGTGCCTCCGCGGGTAGTGGCTGAGCCTGGTGTCAAGCCGGGCTAGAAATTGCGCAAAGCGAGAATCTCTCGTGCCGGGCTGCGGTCCCCCGTGCAATTGATCATGCGTGGGGCATCGAGAAAACGCAGCTCGAAGCCGAGACCTCTGTATAGCTCGACAATCCGGTCGGTGGCTTGATTGCTTGCCACCACCGGTCCCCGGTGACCGGAGAGCCATTTCGCCAGCCTCACTTGATCCCGCCAGACGAAACCTTCCTTGGCATACTGGGTGAACTGAACGTCATAAGGCGGATCGGCGTAAATGAAGTCGGTTTTCCGCAGAGGCAGCAGGGCGAAGTCTCCCTGGCTGAAATGCCAGTCCGAGAAGGGGTCCCGGTAGCAGGTGAAGTCCCGGACATAATTGATGTTCTTGTACCTTCCGAAAGGCACATTGAATTCGCCTTTCTTGTTGAATCGACAGAGACCGTTATAGCCGGTGCGGTTGAGATAGTAGAAGAGCTCGGCGGCTTTCTTCGTGTGGGCCTTGCCACGGGTGACCAGGCTGTTGAAGACGTTCCGATACCGGTAATAGTCGTCCTCGTCGTTGCGCATGGGAAGGTCGCAGGTCAGACCTTTCCGCAACCACCGGTAGAAGTAGACCGGATGCGGGTTGATGTCGTTAAGCAGGGCCTGCTCCGGCGACAGCCCGAGGGCGATGGCGAGACCACCGCAAAAGGGCTCCACCAGGCGCGGTTGATCATTTCTTCCTGACTGACTGCTCTCGAATAGAGATCTCACCTCGGGTACCAGCCAGCGTTTGCCGCCGGCCCATTTGAGAGGCGGTCTGAGACCTTTCAGGGAAGTTGTCGAGATGTCGATTACATTTGCGGAGGCGAGTTGCATTATCGGGCTTTTCGATATCGATCGGCTATCGGATAGATCTATTTCGATTATACGAAAGGGTGCCGATCGGTGCCTGTCTTACATCATGGTGAAAGGCGGCCGATCGTCCTCAGGCCCGGCAGGAAGACTTCTTCCGGCAAGTGCTTGCGGGCCCTTCTTCCTCCTCTTATTAGCCTGTTGGGCTCTCGCCTTATCAGACAGAGGACTCCCTTCCTCATCCAGACCCTTGATGATCAGCACCGAGCACGGTGCTGACGCTGCGATGGCCTGGGAGACGCTTCCTGTCAGAAGCTTGTCCAGCCCGCGCTTATAGCTGCAGCCCGTGACCACGAGCTCCGCTCTCCAGCCCCTTGCCATGCCGAGGATCTGCTTGCGGGGCTCGCCGGGAAGGACGTCCACGGTCACCTGCTCTTTGTTCAAGCCCCTGCCCAGAAGGCTGGCTTCCTGCTCCAGTGTCCTGATGGTCTGATGTTTGATCTCTCCCCACTGACGCATCATCCAGGCTGCTTTCTGGGGATCCTTCTCCCTGTCGAAAGAGTGGCTCTGGTCGCTCAATACCGTCACTACTTTGAAGACCGCTTCCTCCGACCAACCCTGGCGAGACAACCAGGAGCAGGCTGACCGGGAACTCATCGAGGTGTCGCTGGCTACGAGGATCCTGGTGAAGTCACGGCCCTGTTTGAGATGAGCCGAGTTCGGTCCTTCTTTCACAATCAGCACCGGGCATGGTGCCGCGGCCAGGACCGACTGGGAGACGGAGCCCAGAATCAGCTTGTCTATGCCTGATTTGTTTTTCGTTCCCATCACTATGAGATCCGCCCGCCTTTGCCGGGCCGCTTCCAGGATGCAAGTCTTGGGGTCGCCGGACATGGCCTCGGCGCTGATGGTCAGGTCTTTGAATCGATCGGAGAGACGCCTGGCCAGGTCGTCGATTCCCTGTTTCATCTGTGCCAGGGTAGCGGCTCGATCTTTCTGGGGCTTGAGCACGCTCACCAGGCTGATCGTGGTGGTTTCCTGCCAGTAATGGTTAGCAACTGCCGCCAGAGCTGCTTCGCTGGCGGTGGATCCGTCAATGGCTGCCAGGATGTGCACTCTTGCCTTTTTCTCCGGGCTCTGGGTCCAAGGCTTTCATACCACCGGACCGGGCTGCTTTAATGGCATAAAGATTAGAATCCTGACCCACGACATAGACCCGATTGCCTGACACCACCGGCTGACCCTCCGGCTTGTGCTCTCCGGCTTTGACGGTGAAGATAAGTTCTCCCGTCTTCTTGCTGACTGCGGTGAGACCGGTCTCGCCGTTGGCATAGAGGACTCCGCCGCCGGATACGGGACCGGCTAGCAGGGGACCGGTGGCAGACTCGAATATGATTTTGTCCTTCTCCATGTCGTAGGCGTAGAGCTTGCCGTCGCCGAAACCGCTGCAGTAGTAGACGGTGGAGCCATCCACCAGGGGCTCACCGGTTATGGTGGCCGGGCAATCGATCATTTTGAGCAGAGTCTCTTCTTTGAGATCGTAGATACAGAGCCCGTGAAGGTCATCTCCTTTCGGAGAGGGCGCGATGAAGCCGAAGATCAGGCGCTCTCCGGAGCGCACCAGCGGAGTGGTGAGCTTGTGGGCCTCGTTCTGGTGCTTGACCACCATATCCTTCAGGCTTATTGCGATCAGCACGCCCGACTGCGAGTAGAGGAAAAGCCTGTCGTCTTTTCTGGTCATCGAGACCAGGGGCTCCTTGCTCGTCTCGGTAAGGGGGATCTCGGTGACATCGCCAGTAATACCATTAATGTCTGCCAGGTAGGCTCCCGGCACCGCAGCGAAAATGCGATCGCCGGAGCCGATGCAATAAGATTGTCTGACAGACGGGCGTTTGCGGCGTTTGTCGAGATGCCAGGCCTCCTCGCCGTTTTTGGGATCGAGGGCGAAGATGTCCTGCTCCGGGATCCAGCAGTAGATGAATTTGCCAATGGAGATTATTTGCAGAGGGTGCATCCTGGTGGAGGCTTCCATCTGCCAGAGACGTTTACCTGTTTTGAGGTCGTAGGCTCGCACATAGGCCGGTCTCTCTCTCCCCGGGATCTTCTTGCTGACCCCGTCCCTGGATGTGGCGATGACTCTGTTTCCGTCGCCATCAATGAAGATTTGCTCTGTGGGCTCTTCCGACTGCCAGAGCAGTTTGCCTGTTTTCAGATCCACGGCGAAGATATAGACCTGGTTGCGCCAGAAATAGCCGCCTGTGTATACCGCGATACCGTTTTTGATAATCGGAGTCGTGGCCATTCCGTAACCGGACCAGGGGATCTCTCGGGGCGCTTTGAACACCCAGGCGACGGGGGATTCGTCTTTTGTCGGGCTAACCCGGCATGAGACCAGGGGCAGGGTTAGAGCCGCCCATACCATCAATAGAATAAGCAGTCGCTGAGACATTGATAATTCTCGGTCAGCGGTCGGACCAGCTCTCGATGTTCTTCTCGATGAAGAACTGCTGGCAGGACAGGACGTCGGAAGGATCCTCGTTCTGGTATCTTACGTAGCTGCCGTCCGGTTGCATGATTCGGGATTTGGCTCGATCGGCGAGTGTCGTGGCAAGCAGCTCTTCGCGAATGAAAGCCGCGAGCCCTGGATCTTCTATGGGAACCAGGACCTCCACCCGGCGATCGAGATTGCGGGGCATCATGTCCGCACTGCCTATATAAATCTGTTCGTGACCGCCATTTCGGAAAAAGAGGACCCGGCTGTGCTCCAGGAACCTGCCGACCACGCTGACCACTCTGATGTTCTCGCTGATGCCTTTGATTCCAGGGCGCAAGCAACAAATACCTCTTATTATCAGGTCGATCTTGACTCCGCTCTGGGAGGCCCGATAGAGGAGTTTGATGATCCGGTCATCCACCAGGGCATTGGCCTTGATGATGATATGTCCGGTACCGCCGTTTTGCTGGTGCTGGATCTCCCTCTCGATGAGGGCTTCGATTCTCTGCCTGAGATTGATCGGCGCAACCAGGAGCTTGTTATAGTCGGTCTTTGCCGAGTAGCCGGTGAGATAGTTGAAGAGATCGGTGACATCGGAAGCCAGGCTCTCGTCGCTGCTGAACAAACAGAGATCGGTGTAGAGATGAGCTGTGACCGGGTTATAGTTGCCGGTGCCGAAGTGAACATAACGCTTGATCGAGTCGCCGACCCGGCGCACCACAAGAAGCACCTTGGCGTGGATTTTAAGCCCGATGAGACCATAGACGACGTGAACGCCCTCTCTTTCAAGGGCTCTCGCCCATTCGATATTGCTCTCCTCGTCGAATCGCGCTTTCAGCTCCACCACGACGGCTACCTGCTTGCCGTTCTCCATGGCTCGCAAAAGCGCCTCGACAACAGGGGAATTGCGTCCCACTCTGTAGAGAGTCATCTTGATCGCCAGGACCGAAGGATCGGTAGCCGCATTGTTGAGGAAATTGACCACCGGTTGGAATGAATCGTAGGGATGATGGAGGAGGATGTCTCGCCTGGCTATGGCGGCGAACTCATCCTCGTCATGGGCGTCGGCATTGAGAATATTGGGGACATAGGGCACGAAGGGCTTGAACTTGAGATCGGGCCGGTCCAGAGATCCCACATGCTTGAGGCTCTGAAGCGGGAAATGACCCTCCACAAGATAGACGTCGCCTGGCTCTACCTGCAAATTGCTCATCAGGATCTCGAGCACATGAGCCGGCATCGCCCGGTCTACCTGCAAACGGACGACGTCGCCAAAACGGCGTTGCCTGATGCCTTCTTCGGTGGTCTCGAGCAGATCCGCGGCCTCCCATTCCTGGATCTCCACCTCGGCGTCCCTGGTGACGTGGAAAGGATGCGCCTCGACTATGGTCATGCCGGGGAATAGCGAATCCAGATGAGCCATGACCAGGTCGTCCAGCCACATATAGGTGTTCGAGGTTGCAATACTGACCTGGCTCCTGTCCGGGCGGCTCACTTCGATGAGCTGGGGCAGGGTGTCCGGGATCTTCACCCGGGCGAAACGGACCTCTCCGCTGGCTTTTCTGATCAGGACCGCGAGGTTGAGGCTCAGGTTGGAGATGTGAGGGAAGGGGTGACCGGGGTCGAAAGCCATGGGGGTGAGAACCGGGAAGATCTTCTGGAGGAAGATCTGTCTCATATCGGCTTTCTGCGCCTCGTTCAGGTCGCCATAGACAGCCATCCGGATTCCCGCTTCGCCGAGAGCCGGCATGAGACTCTCTCTCAGGCAGCGCTGGGCATCCACCAGCAAACGGTTGACCTCGAATCCGAGGGCGTCCAGAGCTTCTCCCGGCTTGAGCCCGTCGGCTCCGGAGCGACTGCTCTTGGCTTCGAGCTGGCGCTTGAGACCGGCTACGCGCACCATGAAGAACTCGTCCATATTGGACCCGACGATGGAGAGGAATTTGAAACGCTCGAGAAGCGGGTTCGAGGCGTCTTGAGCCTCCTCCAGCACCCGCCACTGGAAAGCCAGGAGGCTGAGCTCCCGGTTTATGAAGAGCCTGCCGTCATCAAGAGATTCGACATTGGCCAGAGTCACATAGCCGGGCTCCATTTCGGTCGTAACCAGACTGTCCGGCCTTTTACCATCGACAGCGGCGCTCTCGCTGGCCTCTCTCTCGCCGGTCTCTCGCTCTGTGATCTCTCTCTTGGCGTCTTGGCTGACCATGACTTCCCGGCTATTTCCTGTTTATTCGATGCATATCTCTATTGTAGTCTAAAAGATTTGCATCTCAAGCCAAAATTCCGGTCATTATCGGTCTGGCTCTGCCCGAAAATCAGGATGGAGTCGGGCTTGTCAGGAGGTCTCTCGCGGGAGCCGGGCTATGGTGTCGAATTCGGTGCCTGATTCTGAAGCAACGACTCCACGCCCTGTTTGAGAAGGCCTCCCCAGAGCCCTTTCTTGCTCTGATCCGTTCCTGGAGTCGCTTGTTGCGTGGTTTGCAAAACCGGGTTGCTGACCGCCTGACTCGATACGACCGAGAACTGCATAGCCCTGGGATCCTGGGCAAGCATCCGGCCGCCGCTCTCGATCTCGATATAGAGAGCCTGCCCGGACTGGAGATTGGTGAGCATATATTTGCCCTGGGGAAGCGATGTGTTGCCGGCCGGTATGAGCCCGTTCACCAGGGCGTCGGCATGGGCGGCCTGATAGCCGACAAAGGATGCGGCGGCGACGAGTATTGCTGCTCTGGCTTTGTTTCTCACGACAGTTTTCCTCCTCCGGTAACTTCGATTTTCGATTCCTTTATATATACATCCCTTTGAGGGAAGGGGATCTCGATGTTTTCCTCGCGGAAACGATCGAAGATCGCATAGTAGAGATCGCTCATCAGAATTTTCGGCGTGCGCAAGTGGCTCCGGGTCCAGACCCGCAGGGTGAAGTCGATGGAGCTGTCTCCGAAGCCAGAGAAAAGCACCTCCGGACGTGGGTTCTTGAGGACGCCTTTGTGGCTGCCGGCGACGTCCTCCACTACCTGGCGGACTTTTTTCGGATCGGCCTTGTAAGAGACCCCGAAAGGCACATTTACCCTTATGTCCTTGGTCGAGTGGCTGAGATTGGTGACATTGCCCGTCAGGAAAGAGGTGTTGGGGACGATGATGTCGATATTGTCGTTGGTGCGGATTGTCGTAGCTCGCAGGGAGATTTTTTTTACATCTCCCTGGACACCGTCCACTTCAATTCGATCGCCTATCTTGATCGGCCTCTCGACATAGAGGTTGATGCCGCTGACGATATTGGCGGTGAGATTCTGGAGACCGAGGCTGAGACCGAGACCGACCGCGCCGGCCATGATCGTCAGCGAGCTCAGATCGATCCCGGCGCTCTGGACGATGACCACGAAGCCCAGGACGAGAAAAATAATCCGGACAATCGAGCTGACACCATGGGCGATGCCGACATCGAGAAATTGATTGTCTTCAGTGCGCTTCAGGAACCACTTCTGGATTCGGCTGGTGACGATCATCAGGAGGACGGTGAAAAAGCCGATATAGATCGCCGTCCAGAGGCTTATGGAAGTCTCGCCGAGCTTGAAGATGGAGAAGGAGAGGATCGAGTTGATCTGCGTGACAATCTCGGCTCCGGTTACCTGGAGGTCGGACCAGTCGAGAACCTGGATAAAGCCCAGGGACATGATCAACCATTGCACGATGAAGGCGAGTTTGCGGGCCAGACCGTCATTCATCTCGTACTTGATCAGGAACTTGTCGATCAGATTCTTGCGGATGAGAGAAGCGGCAATCACCACCATCAGGCTCCCACCGATTACGAAGATCAAAGTGGCGGCGCTGACGCTGCTGCCACCGAGATAGAAAAGATGGGAATTCAGTAGCTTACTGACTGTGTCCATAGCCCAAACTATATGATATCCTGGCCGCCGATCGATCGCTTGTCGAGGTGACCCCGTGAAATTATCGCCTGTTTTCCTCTTTTCTGCTCTGATTGCCTGCTTCTCTTTCTTTCTGCCGTCTTTCGCCGCTGATGCGGCCAGAGTCGACTATCCGAAGAAGCCTTACAAAGCCACTTACGATTACACCGGACCGACCGGAAAGTCCGTCATGATCATGTCCAGCGACGGTAAGGGGCACACGCGCACCGAAAGCAATTTCAACAATTTCCGGGTTGTCAGTATCGCGGACTATATCAATCACGAATCTATAAGCCTTCTCGAAGCACAGAAAATGGCCACCAAGTCCCGCTGGAAGCCCGGCGAGAACCAGGCGCAGATCACCGATGAGACCAGCGCCAGGAAGCACAACGCCAAGAGTCTCGGTGTCAAGGAGATCGCCGGCCGCAAATGCAAGGGCTGGCAATACAAGGTATCAGGGGCCGAGTCTACAGTCTGGGTCGACGAATCGGTGGGCTGCGTGGTGAGTTCTATTCAGAAGACACCCCAGGGCACGGTATCGATGCTCATGAAAGAATTCTCGCCCACGGCGCCTCCGGCTGACGCTTTCTCGATTCCGCCGGGCTATAAGGTGATGTCTGCAGGCGGCTGAGCATGCGTGTCCTACCCGGCAAGCCTTATCCTCTGGGTGCTACCTGGGACGGAATGGGTGTGAATTTCGCCCTTTTCTCCGAGAATGCCACCAAAGTGGAGCTGTGCTTTTTCGACTCACCCAGTCGAAAGAGAGAATCGGCCCGGATAGTCTTGCCCGAATACAATAACCAGGTCTGGCACGTTTATCTCAAAGATGTGCATCCCGGGCAGGTATATGGTTATCGCGTATACGGCCCCTATGACCCGGAGACCGGGCACCGTTTCAATCCCAACAAGATCGTGGTCGATCCCTATTCCAAGCTGATTGCCCGCAGGCTGGTGTGGAATGACAGCCTCTACGGCTATCAGATCGGCAACAAGCGCGAGGACCTGAGCTTCGACAAGCGGGACAACGCGCCTTTCGCACCGCTGGCGGTGGTGGTCGACGATTCTTTCAACTGGGGCGACGACAAGGCTCCGGATACGCCCTGGCACAAGACGGTGATTTACGAGGCCCAGTTGAAAGGGCTTACCATGCGGCATCCCGACGTCCCCGAGGATATCCGCGGGACCTATATGGCCCTCGCCTCGGAGCCGATAATCAGGCACCTGCAGTCTCTGGGCATCACCGCCATCGAGCTCATGCCTGTCCATCACAGCATCCCGGACCGCAACCTCACGCAGTCCGGGCTCACCAATTACTGGGGCTATAACACGCTTTCCTATTTCGCGCCGGACAATCGCTTTTTCAGCGGCAGCACCGCACTGAATGCGGTGCAAGAGTTCAAGACCATGGTGCGCTCATTGCACGCCGCCGGTATCGAGGTGATTCTCGATGTCGTCTACAACCACACCGCCGAGGGCAATCACCTGGGTCCGACTCTCTCCTTCCGGGGCATAGACAATCTCTGCTATTACCGCACTCATCCGAAGAACCGGCGCTATTATGTCGACTACACAGGATGCGGCAACACTCTCAACATGCTGCACCCCAATGTCCTGCAGTTGATCATGGACAGCCTGCGTTATTGGGTAAGCGAAATGCATGTGGACGGCTTCCGATTCGATCTGGCAAGCGCTCTGGCTCGCGAGCTCTTCGATGTCGACAAGCTCTCGGCATTCTTCGATGTTATCCAGCAGGACCCGGTGATCTCCCGGGTGAAACTCATTGCCGAGCCCTGGGATCTCGGAGAGGGCGGCTATCAGGTCGGCAATTTCCCGGTCTTGTGGACCGAGTGGAACGGCAAGTTCCGGGATACGGTAAGACGATTCTGGAAAGGCGATTCGGGCCAGATAGGCGAGATGGCCACGCGGCTCACCGGCAGCAGCGACCTCTACGAGCACAGCGGCAGGAGCCCGCACGCCAGCATCAATTTCGTCACCTGCCATGACGGCTTCACTCTCAAGGATCTGGTCAGCTATAACGAAAAGCACAATATGGCTAATCTCGAGAACAATCGGGACGGGGAAAGCCACAACGACAGCTGGAACTGCGGCGTGGAAGGACCGACCACCGACCGGGATGTTCTCGCTCTCAGGCAGCAGCAGCGCAAGAATCTCATGGCCACTCTGATGCTTTCCCTCGGTGTGCCGATGATCAGCGGCGGCGACGAGCTGGGCAGGACCCAGAACGGCAATAACAACGCTTACTGCCAGGACAGCGAGTTGAGCTGGACCAACTGGAAGCTCAACGATGCCGACCGGGAGTTTCTCGAGTTCTGCAGACAGCTGGCCAGGATCAGGCACAGTCAGCCGGTTCTGCAGAGACGTAAATTCTTCAAGGGGAAAACCGACGGGATCGATCCTGGCATGGTCGATGTAATCTGGCTAAATGAAGACGCCACCGAGATGACCAGCAAGGACTGGACCAAACCTAATCGACATCACTTCGGAGTGATTTTCAACGGCAAGGAGATCGACGAGATCGACGAGGAAGGCAGTCTTGTCACCGGGAGCAATCTTCTGATCGTCTGCAACCCGCACTGGGAGGAGGTGGAGATTACCCTGCCGCCCAATCCCGGCGAAGCTTATGCAAGGATCATTCAACCCACCAAGTCCTGGAAGCTCGTTCTCGAGACCAGCGGCCGCTACTCTCCAAGCTGCTGGGAGCTGAAAACCAAATTCCTGGCCTGTCCCAGGAGCCTGGCGGTTTTCGAGCTGGCAGACAAGGACGAGAATCTGCCCTTTACCCAGCTTTCCTGATACCAATCCTTCTGTTAAGGCCAGTTCAAGATTCTTTCGATTCCGTTTCATTCCTCGTAAGAGGAATGTGAAAAATCACTGAGAAGCCCGTCATAGTGCGGGAAACCGGCTGTGGCGCCGTGACTTTACCATTTGCATGGTGCTGTTTTAATATGGAATGAGCGCTTAATCGGTTGTTAATCGGAGAGTTCGTGTGGTCGAAATTGTCGGCGGCATCCTCGTTCTCGGCGTCATGATCGTCATGTCCGGCGTGAAGATGGTGAAAGAGCATGATCGGCTCGTGGTCTTTCGCTTCGGACGGATCATCGGTGCCCGGGGACAGGGACTGCAGTACATCATTCCTTTCATCGATCACTCCTTATTGATCGACGCAAGGGAGAAAATTTTCAAGACCGGTGAGGTGTGGGCAGTCACCAGAGACGGTGTACCTCTCACCGTTACCTGCACTCTTCGTTTGCAGGTGCGGGACCCGGTCAAGGCCGTGAGCCGGGCGGAAAGTCCCCTGGAGCATGCCCTTACTGCCGTGACCGCAGCTCTTCCTGAGAGCTTGAGCCAGCTCGACTCGAGGAAGCTGTCCGGCGATTTCGGCGCTCTCGGTGGTTTGCTCAAGACAGAGATGGCCAGGCATACCGGTTACTGGGGCGTGAAGATCAAGGGACTGGAATTATCGGTGAGAGCCGGACAGCAAGATGAGTAATTCGAAATCGAGCGAAGCAGAGAGAAGACCGGTCTCGAACCTGGTCCTCATCTTCGGAGTTTTTCTGCCGCTTGTGGCAGGACTTTTCGAGTTTTGCAGCCATTTTTGCGCTCAGTACTTTTTCGATCCTTTCCCTTCCCTCAATCACTTGATTCTTTTTCTCCTCATTCCTCTGAGCAATTTTCTGGTCTGGCTCACCAGGTATCGAGACATGTCCCAGCATTATGCTTTCATGGCGCTCTCCTGCGGCATGGCGCTGGGAGTGGGTGTCATGTATTCTCTGATGTTCATCCCACTTCTCGGTCTCTGCCTGTTGTTCACCCTTGCAGTTATCGGGCTTTTCGGACTCGCCCCTCTGATTTCGCTGCCGGTGAGCTTTAGCAGCGGCAAACGTGTGGTGGAGCTCGCCCGGGGAAAGACCTATATCGATCCGCATCAGCTCGAGCATATCGGACATATGATCATCCTCGTCATGGTGATTGCCATCGAGTTGCCCTCGACCCTCACCCGCATCAATTTGGGGAACGGAGACATAGATTGGCTGCGGCGTTTCGGCAACCGCGAAGTGATGCTCAGGGCCTGTTACGAGCGCTCGGGCCGGGCCACCGACATTGTCGGCAGTCTCTATGAGAGCACTCACCCCCTTCCGGTGGAGCGTGCCCGGGAGATCTATTATCTGGCTACCGGCGATGCTTTCAATACGGTGCCGATTCCGAAGACCGCTCGTGCCACCATCAGACATGCCGGTCTTGTCGAAGATGTCGCCGGGGTCAACAATCTCGTCGATGACGAATTCGATCTCGACGCCGACATCGCCGGCGAGGTGGTGAGCGGCAACGCGCGCGGATTGACAGCCATCTCTAGCGGTATCACCGGCAGGCTCGACGGCGATGCCGCCACCGCCGAGATCGACTGGAGCATAGATCTGCACAACGGCTCGCGTTACGAGCGGGAGGGCCGGGCCAAGCTCTTGCTGCCCCCGGGAGGCGCTGTCACGGGCGCTACCCTGGAGATGGATGGGGTGAAGCGCCGCTCGGTGATCATGGTAAGAGGGGAAGCCAGGGTCCGTTATGTCCAGTCCGTGGCCATGCGGAAAGACCCGCTTCTGGTGAGCGCCTGCGGTCCCGACCGGATATTGATTCAATGCTTTCCAGTGAGACCGGGGAAGACCGCCCGGGTGACCGTATCGATCACGGCTCCCCTGGCTCTCTCGAGCCGGGACCGGGCGAGCCTCAGCTTGCCTGTCATGCTTGAGAAGAATTTCGACGACGTCGGTTGCCGGAATTTCGTGGATATCGGAGCAGGCAATAGAGCGGGCAGCCGCTTCGATTTGATGAGCCCGGCCTATGCTGCGGGCTCGTCTGGAAAACAATGGGCCAGCTTCGCTCAGACCTTCGCTCCGGAGACCCTGCCGGTGGTTTTCGTGAGCCGGGACAGGCGGGTGACCGAGGTCTATGCTGCCGATCGGTTCCAGGGTGAAGGCGCGATTATCCGCAAAGAGATAGCCCCCGAGTCTTATCCCAGACCTTCTTCTCTGACTGTGATCGTGGACGGCTCCCGCTCAATGGAGGGGCATGCCCGGTCCATAGCGTCCGGTCTTGCGAAGCTGCCGTTGGATATAGCGCATAGGATTGTTTTCGTCCGGGACGGGCGGATAGAGCTCGAGAATGCCGCGGAGCTAGCCGGAAAAGCAGGGCAATGCGCTGGCGGTCAGGACGACTCCGAAGCTCTTCTGGAAGCTCTCAAGACCGGCAATACCGGCTCGGCGATCCTATGGATCCGAGGCGCCCAGCCCATCTGCAAAGCAGGCAATAATGAGATCCGGCACGCCCTCGCTCGCTATCAGGGACAGCCGGTGATCTACGATTTTCTCGTAGAGCCGGGTCCCACCCAATTGCTCGATCAGCTCTATGTCAACGACTCATATGTGAGAGTGGCCAGAACCGGGAAGATCGAAGGAGATCTCGAGAGTCTTTTCGACTCATGGAGACGACCTCCTTTGCGGGGCGGCAGCTCTCCTGTCTCACGCCTTCCCGAGAATGCCAGAGTGGTGGAAGGCGACAGTATTGCAAGTCTCTACGGTAATGGCGAGCTCTTGAAAGAGGTCGGGAATTGCTTCCCGGACGGAGCGCCGGCTGACAGTCCCGGGGCGCGAGCGATTGCCTTCAAATACCGTCTGGTGAGCCCGGTGTCCAGCGCCATCGTCAAGACCGACTATGTCGAGGAAAAGGAACGGGAGAAGGCGCCGCAGGCGGTGTCTGTCAATACCGGAGTGGCGCCGGAAGCCGATACATGGCTCATGATTGTCCTGGCACTGGGGGCGGTGGTCTATTGTCAGAGGCGTCATGGACCCCGGGTGAATCGGGCATGAATGGCATGAGAGCGGCGGTCGCCCAGCTCATCATGGTGATGCTGGCTTTCTGGCCGGTCTGGATCTGGTACGGGACTCGCACCACCGACGGCTCCGACGAGCCCCTGGGCGTGGTGGCGCTTCTCACTCTGGTGCTGCTCATTATTATGCGGCGGCAGGGACGGGAGGAGCCCCGGGGTCTCAGCCCGGCGGTGCTGGTTCTCCTGATCGTCTATTGCATTTTCTGCTCTTTCGCCCCGAAAACCATTCTCGCCGCCCTGGGAGTCTGCGCCCTGGCTCTCAGTCTGCGCAATCTCGGTCTCACCGGCAGGCTCTACTGGGGAGACTGGCTGCTCGTCATGCTCTCATTGCCGGTGGTGGCATCGCTCAATTTCTACGCCGGCTATCCCCTCCGGGTGCTGAGCAGTCATCTGGCAGTGCTTTTCTTGAACCTGGGCGCTCTGGGGGTGACGAGAAGCGGTGCCCAGATATTCCTCGATAACTGTCTCGTTTCTATAGACCAGCCCTGCAGCGGCATAAAGACCCTCTGGACGGCTGTTTTCCTGGCGGCTCTCCTTGCCGGTCTCAAACGGCTCTCCCCTGCTGCCGCTGCCAGGGTGACTCTCTTTGCGGTGTTCGCTTCGATTGTCGCCAATGCCTTGAGAGTTTGCTCCCTGGTCTATCTCGAGACCGGAGCCACAGGCGTGCCTTCCTTTCTTCACGATCCGGTGCACACCGGAGTCGGTGTCGCTTCTTTCGCCCCTTTTGCCTTGCTCATCGTTCTCTATGCCACTTCCAGGGATGAGAGCAAGATCAGTGCCGAGAGCAGAAGAGAGAGAGTTCTATCCGGTCGCCTCGCCGCCGTGATGTCCAGCCTGCTCATTCTTTGCTTTGCTGTCAGCTCCTCCCTGGCTGCAGTGCTGCCGGTCATGGGACCGAAAGAGACGGCGGCGGCACCGGCCTACTTCCCTGGTTTTCCTTCCACTTTCGAGGGGCGGCAGCTGGCGGCGGTGCCGCTCTCGTCGATGACAAGACGTTTTGCCGAGAGCTTCCCGGGACGGATCGGGGTGTTTACCGACGGCAGAAGAAGGATAGTAGTCCGTTTCGTATACTCGAGCACCAGGCAGCTCCACCCCTCGAGCGACTGCTATCGTGCCGGGGGCTACGAGATCAAATGGCTGCCGGAGCTAATCGATGGTGCCGGCATCGAGTGGGGCCGTTTTCGAGCGAGAAGGGGCAGTGAGTTCCTTGTCGTGCGAGAGCGGATTTTCGACAGCGGTGGCGGGTCCCGAAAACAGTCTTTCACCGATGTATCGGCCTGGTACTGGTCCGCCCTCATGGGGCGGAGTCGGGGACCCTGGTGGGCGATTACCGTGGTGGAGCCTTCGCTGTCGCAGCAGGAGCGACACGGGAGTGATCCTTGAAGAATTCCCAGATCTCGTCGGTGGCGGAGAGCTCCCGGCGTCTTTCCGGCGACAGGGGAAACGGGCCCCGTCCTCCGGGCCAGGCATGACCGCCGCCTTCTATCGTATAGAAACAGACTTCGGTATTGGTCTTGTCGTTGATAAAGGTCATCTTCGTTATATTGCCGTGTTCTTCGATCTCTGGATCGTCCGGGCATTGATTGCGATCGAGCCAGAACTCCAGGGCTGAGGACGCAGGTTTCACCTTGACCGGGATGAATCCCCAGAATCTGCCGGTGCCGCCCTCTATGGGGATGACCCTGTCGCTGGTGCCATTGATGGCGAGGACGCTGACCGGATTTTCCGGCCGGCAGTGACAGGATGCCATGAATCCTTCCACCGAGGCGATGGCGGCGAGCCTGCCCGAGAGCTCGCAACCGGCACGGTAAGCCATCATGCCGCCATTGGAGACTCCGGCAATATAGATCCTCGAGGGGTCGACATCGTAGTCCGTGGTCATTCTGTCTATGACCGCCGAGAGAAAGCCGATGTCGTCCACTTCTTTCTTCTTCGCCGGACCGCAACATTCACCGGCGTTCCATGTGGAGAGCAGACCGCCGGTGCTTGCCGGGTAGACGGCATAGAATTTTTCGCTGTCCGCCTTTTCCGACATCCTGCTTACCCACTGGACCAGTCTCGGGGAGGTCAGGGCTCCATGAAGAAGGATGACCACGGGCAGCGGTCTGTCGGGCTTGTCCTCCGGCACGTGTACGAGAAACTTTCGCTTCTTGCCGTTGAAGCGGATCTTACGCATGCCGGACTTCTCCGCTGCCAGTACCGGCAGGGGCGCCCAGATGGTGGCGGCAAGGAGCATGACTGTGAGCAGTATCTGCATGAACCGATCCTAGATCTTGAGGGGGACCATTCGCTCTTTCTCAGATCAGTTAATCAAGTGTTTTTAACTGATGTCATAGCCGGGAGCTGATCCCAATTCGGGAGGCAGGATCGATACCTCCAGGGAGGCTTCCCTATCCAGGCTCAAGAGCTCTATAACTTTCCCGACTTCGAGGATATAGGCTGATTGCTCGACGACGTAAGCGCCGCTGAACGCTCCTTTGTAAATGAAGATCAGACAGGTCGCCGGTGCTCTGGCGAAAACAACGGCAAGAATGGCGGTTCCCTGGTTCTCCGAAAACCATTGACAGATATATTCCATGTAATCGAGAGCGGTGTAGTCGTCTTCTCTTTTCACCGGATAGCCCAGGAAAAGAGCCGCCATGGGCAGAGCTATTTCTTCGGGCAGCTCATGGAGCCATAACCTGGAGCCGGCGTCCGGAACCAGTGGAAGGAGATTGCCGAGACAGATGGGAGTGCTTTCGATCTCTGTTTTTTTCTTGGTGGTATGAATACACCCTGCCGCTCGCCCCCTGAAAAAGAGCAAGGCGCCCCGGGATCTTTTCCTCTTGTTTTCTACCGTGAGACAACCGGTAAAGTTCTGCGATACGAGCTCGGCAAGAATGGTCTTCTTTGTCGCTCCTCGGACGGCTTGCCTGTCCGCCAGTGACAGGGGCGGCGGAATGAGGTCGACTGCTCGCTTTCTCTTCTTTAGTGGTTGAAACTCAGGGCCTTTCTCCGGATTCGGCAGTCCGTCAGAGCCCGAATCTTCGCGTCTTCCGGAAAGCTCATCGGAGGCGTCTCTCAGAATGACGCCTTCGCTGTCGATGGACTCGATGCGGGCCCGGACTTCCTGCTCTCTTTCATAAATCTTGTAAGAATACATGAAAGTCGGCCGGGAGATAAAGGTGACGGTGACCAGATAGCCTCCCGGGGCGGCTTTGAGGATACGGCAGAAAACCAGCATACCGGCATAATAGATCTCGTCCGGCTGGTCCATGGCTCACGCTTCTTCTTTTTCGCTCTCGATTTGCTTGACGGCGTCGTCGAAAGCCGACTGTGCTTTGAGAACCCAGGGCAGGGTGACGAAATAGGATAGCAGTCCCTGCAGGACACAGGCTTGCATGAGGAGCTCGCTGGTGTCGATGAGGAGGTTGGCGCGAAAAAGACCGGCCACCAGGGCCAGGGTGATCATCGGCACCACCGGGGGTGAAAGAGAAATCAGCCAGCGGGGCTGGCTGCCGGCCATGACTTTGAGGGCGATCTCCCGGGCTGTGTTATCGCTGTCGAATGAGCCTTTTCTGATTGCTCCGAAATACTTGACACATTCGAGCATGATCGAGAGCCAGGCGGCCGCTGCCAGGAAAATCAGACCGGTGATACTGTAGGCGACCGAATACACCACTACGAAATAAGCCTGCTCGATAAGACTGCCGTGCCACCTGATATTGAGCACCAGAGGAAAGACGAGATTGACCGAGATGAGCACGGCGAGCTGCTGGATGACGAAAAAAACTGGCGATGCCAGGGCTCTGGCGCCGGGTTGTTTTTTCACCGACTCCCTGACTTTACGGAGCTCGTCGTCGTCGCCCAAAGCTGTCAGTTGGTGTACTGGTCAGCCAGGTCGCCCAGATAAGGGAGCTTGAACATCTCGCGGCTGTGGGCTTTGACCATGAGCAGGATATAGGAGACGAAGAAACCTGCCCAGAGAACGAAGCTGATGATTCCCAGACCGAGCCCGATGATCGAGCCCAGGAAAGGAATGAAAGTGAGGAAGTGGAGGATGCTTACAATGATGCTTCCGGCAATGACGACACCCACGAGCATCAGGGATTGCATGGCATGGAAGCGGACGAATTTGTTCTCTTTGGGCTCGGTGACCAGCCAGAGTACTGAGCTGACGATATTGATGGGCATGAGCGGGAAATAGCAGAGCAGGCCGGCCAGGTTATAGTCGACGCTGAGCATACTGGTCTTGCCCGGGAGATTGTGTTTGAGCTTGTCCGGTACCGACCTGTCATCATCCATGATTACTCTCCCAATCTTGTACTGATTTCAATTTTACGGCAATCGAGAGTGCTGTTAGGAAGTAAAGGGGAGGTTCTGGAATTCCTCCTTGTTGTCATGATGGCGTGATATTGCCGCCTGGCAGCATTCTCGGGCTCGCAGTCTCGATTTATAAATCGAATTGCCTGATGATTCAAACTGATTAAGCAAACGGATTGACGAATTCGGAAGTGACCCGTATTTTTTCGTGGCGGGTGAGCTCTTTGACTATCTCGGCCATGATCGTCTCGATCCGGACACAGCCAAGGAGTTTGTTGCTGACATAGTCGTCCACCACTGGCAGACGCTTGAGACCGTGCTCGCGCATGGTGGCTACAGCCATCACCGTGGTCTCGCTCTTGCAGATGACCGTGGGGCTGTGGCCCATTATGTGATGCACGCGTATGAGGTCGTCTTCCTGACCCTGGAGACTGACTGCCACTTCGATGGTGCGCAGGAGATCGCTTCTGGTGACGATGCCGACGACGCTCTCCTTCTTGTCGATGACGAAGAAGAAATCGAGCTCGTTACGGGTGAATTTGGTGAGAGCCTTGTCCAGATAGTCCGTCGGATGCAGGGTATCGGAAGGCACCTCTTCCATGACCGCCTTCAGTGGAATCTCCTCCAGGATCTTCTGGACCTCGGGCAGGTCCTTCCAGACATTGCGCCTGCGTCGCACCGCTTTGGCGATGGCGTCGCGCAGGGGTGTCAGGGCGGACATCTCCGAAAAGAGACCTCGTCCCATGGTCACTACCAGGACATTGCTTCGCGCTCTCACCGAGGCATTGCGCGGACGATTGGCCACCAGAGCCGCTTCCCCGAAGAAATCTCCGGCTCCGAGAATAGCCACCAGATCATCGTGGCTGGTTTTCTCGTTGCGAACGAGAATATCGACTTCGCCCTGCTCGATGACATAGAAATCGTCGGCGGGATCATCCTGTCTGAATATATAGTCTCCCGGACCGTAAAAGGCGCGGCTGACGCTGCGGGAGCGGTCGGTTTTCACATAGGTGATGTCCCGGGGAAAGATCAGATCGCAAAACCATTCGGCGCCGACTTTCGCTTTCTGCATGAAGGAAGGCAGCTTCATCAAGTAGACTGTCCGCCAGATGAACCAGGCGGGGAACCCCGAGATCCTGATATTGCCTATCTGGGCGACGGCGTTATGCCCGCCTATGGAGCAGAGCATGCCCTTCATGTGATAGGCGAATGCCCGGGTGGGCTCGCCGGCCATGCGGGCTTTGATGTTATGGGCGAGCTGGGTGCCCTGGCGCTCGGCGATCTGCGCCACCGGCGGTGACACGTCGCCGGTCACCTCATTCGGTACCGCCGCGCAGTCACCGATGGACCAGACATTGTCGTAGCCAGGCAGGCTCATGTCGGCTCGAGTCTTGAGCCGGCCCCTGTCTTTCTCGACGGGAAGCCTGTCCACCAGGTAATGGGGGCGCGAGCCGACAGTGCAGACGATAGTGGAGCCCGGCACGAAGGTTCCGTCTTTCAGGAAGACACCGCGGCCGGTAGCATGACTGGCGCTTGCCTCGAGGATGAATTCGACGCCGGCCTTCTCCATCTCTTTCCTGGCGAAGTCGCGCAGCTCCGAGGTCACCTCGGGCAGGATCTGCGAGCGAGAGTGGATCAGCACCACCCTCAGATCCTCATTGCAGATGTTCTCGTAATACTTGCAGATGGATCGGACCAGGTCGTTGATTTCGCCCGCCACCTCGACGCCGCTGAAACCCCCGCCGACGACGATGAAGGAGAGCAGCCATTGCTTTTTCTCAGGGTCGTCGCAGACCTCGGCTTTCTCGAGCTGATCGATGATATGCGACTGGATAAGAAGCGCGTCTCCAACCGTTTTGAGGGCGAAAGCGTGCTCATCCATGCCCTGGATCATGGCCAGGTTGGCAGAGTTGCCGCAGGAGATCACGAGCTGGTCGTAATGCATGCGCCGGCGGGTGCCGTCGAATCCCTCGTATTCAATGAAATTGTCGTCGAGGTCGACATTGAGCACTTCCTCAGACCGGCAATTCACGTCGGTGAGCAGGAGCCGCAAGGGAGCGGCCACGTCCTTGGTCTTGATGGCGGCGCTTGCCACCTCGGCCAGGAGCGGATGGAAAACCATGTGGTTCTCTTTGTTGAAAAGGATGATCTCGGCTTCCTGCCTGTTGAGGAGCTTGCGCAGAGTCTTGGCGCAGCGAACTCCGGCGAACCCGCCTCCGAGGATGATGATTCTTTTGGGCTGGCTCACGGCACGAACCTGTATCAGTCACCGCCAAGCGATGTGTACTTGTCCAGTTTTTCCGAGGTATCCTTGTCGCCTGTTTTGTTCACGTCGGTGAGAAATGTCTCTTCGTACCAGCGATCGGGGTTTTTCGGGTCGGTGGCGAAGCGAATGTCCTTGGGCAGGCTTGGGTCGAAGAACTGGGCGCGTTTAATGTCTTCTCTGGCGAGGATTGATTTGCCGAGTTTATGCCACAGGAAAGCCCGGGCCAGGTAGAAATTCGCCTGGTTGGGGTTGATTCTTATGGCGTCCTCGAGATTGGCCATGGCCTGACCGTCGTCGCCGAGCTGCATATAGGCTTTGGCGCGGTGGTAGTAGAGGTCCGGGTTGGTGTTGTCCTGCTTGATGGCGGCGGTGAAGTCCTCGAGAGCCTGCTTGGCGTTCTTGAGGACGAAGAAGGCGCGCCCCCGTTTCCTGAGGAGATCGCCATTGGTGGGGTCCATCTCCAGGGCTTTGTCGTAGTCCTTGAGGGCGTCCTCCGGTCTGTCCATGCCACTGTATGCAGTGCCGCGGTGGATATAGGCGACGTCATACTCGGGCTCAAGCTCGATGGCGTAGGAGTAGTCTTTGAGGGCATCCAGGTTTTTGCCCAGGACATGCAGGATATCGGCTCTACCCACCAGGGCCTTGACGTTCTTCGGATTTTTCTTGAGGGTGGCGGTATAGCCGTTGAGCGCTTGCTGATAGCTGGTGCTGGCAGCCTCTTTGTCGCCCTGTCCCTCGTAGGCCTGGGCCATGCCTGCGTAGGCGTCGCCAAGGTTCGGGTCGATCTTGATGGCTCTCTCGAAATCCTGCACGGCTTTTTCGTGCTCGCCGAGTTTGACATAGGCGATGCCCCGGCAGAGATAGGGCGAAGGATCGTTGGCCTCGGCATAGTTCATGGCCTGACTGAAATCCTTGATGGCGAGGTTCCAGTGACCGAGCTCGAAAAAGCACTGGCCGCGTCTCATATAGTCCCGGGCGTCGGTGGCGGCCATGCCGATGGACATGTCGAAGGACTCGATTGCCTTTTTGAACTCCTTGCGTTTCATGAGCTGAACGCCTTTCTCATAGAAGGCGCTCGATGTGTCGTCGGCGAGGGATGGCGAAAATGGCGTCATGGCGAGGATAGATCCGGCGGCGGCTGCTGCCAGTGCGAATGCCCGAATGTCTTTGGTACTCTTTTTGCGCATTTGCAAAAGACCCTCCCCTTGGAAATAAGATCGGCAATTATAACTCATCTACTGGAGCTGGTTGACTTCGAGCTCCGCCCGGGCCTGGATGTAGTCGATATTCTCCACCTGGACCGGCTTAGCGTGCCAGATCTTCTCGCAATACTCTTCCACCGAGCGATCCGAGGAGAACTTGCCCATCCGCGCTACATTGAGGATTGACATCTTCGTCCAGCGATCGCGGTCATGGTAGGCTTGGCTGACTTCTTTCTGGCAGTTGATATAGGACTGGTAGTCGGCCATGAGCATGAATGGATCGCTCATGGTTATGGAATCCAGAATCGGCTGGAAGAGCTCTTTGTCGCCATGGGAGAAAGCTCCCTGACCGATTTGATTGAGCACTCTCTGGAGCTCCGGGTTGCGGTTGATATAGTCTTTCGGGTTGTAGCCGTTGCTCCTCATGCCGTGCACCTGGTCGGCGGTTAGCCCGAAGAGGAAGAAGTTCTCGGCGCCTACTTCCTCGCGGATCTCGATATTCGCACCGTCCATGGTGCCAATCGTGAGAGCGCCGTTCAGGGCGAATTTCATATTGCCTGTGCCCGAGGCTTCCTTGCCTGCCGTGGAGATCTGCTCGGAGAGGTCGGCGGCAGGATAGACTCGCTGGGCCAGCGAGACGTTGAAGTCGGGCAGGAAGACGACTTTGATCAGATCGTTGATGTTTTTGTCGTTGTTGATCACTTCGGCTACCGAGGTGATCAACTTGATGATCAGCTTGGCGAGGAAATAGCCCGGAGCCGCTTTGCCTCCGAACATGAAGGTGCGGGGTTGGAAGTCCCCGGGCTTCTCTCCTTTGAGATGGTTGTACAGAGCGATTATGTGGAGCACATTGAGATGCTGTCTCTTGTACTCGTGGATACGTTTGACCTGGATATCGTAGAGGCTTGCCGGGTCGATGATGATGCCGGTGCGGTCGGCGACGAAGGCGGCGAGTCTGGTCTTCTGGTCGTGCTTCACTTTTCGCCATTTTTCCTGGAAGCCGGCATCATCAGCCAGGGGATCGAGCTTTTTGAGCTCTTCGAGATGAGCTATCCAACCTTTGCCGATCCTGCTCGAGATAAGCCCGGAAAGATCCGGATTGCTTATCGCCACCCAGCGCCTCGGGGTGACGCCGTTGGTTATATTGACGAATTTCTCCGGGGTGAGGGCGAAGAAGTCCTTGAGCACGTTGTGCTTGAGCAATTCGGTGTGGAGGGCGGCCACTCCATTAATATAGGAGCTGCCGACACAGGCGAGGTTGGCCATGCGCACATGACGCTCGCCGTTCTCCTCAATCAGAGAGACCCTGGAGACCAGGGCATCGTCGTCCGGGTATCGGCGTCTGACAGTATCGAGAAAGCGGCTGTTGATCTCGTAGATGATCTGCATGTGTCTCGGCAGAAGGCTTTCGAGAAGACTCACCGGCCAGCGTTCCAGGGCTTCGGGCAGGAGGGTGTGATTGGTGTAGGCGAAGGCCTTGCGCGTGACGTCCCAGGCCTGGTCCCAGTCGAGCCCGTGCTCGTCCACCAGGAGCCGCATGAGCTCAGCCACGGCGATGGAGGGGTGGGTGTCGTTGAGCTGGATCACGAAGCGCTCGTGCAGGGTGTCCACGTCGTCACCGCAGAGCTTCTGGAACTGGATGATGTTCTGCAGGGAGCAGGAGACGAAGAAGTACTGCTGCTCCAGGCGGAGCTGTCGGCCCTGGGAGACATTGTCGTTGGGGTAGAGGACTTTGGAGATGTTCTCGGACATCATCTTGTCGGTGACCGCACCGAGATAGTCGCCCATATTGAATATCTGGAAATTGAAAGTCTCGGCGGCTTCCGCTCGCCACAGCCTGAGGGTGTTGGCGGTGCCGGTATCATAGCCGGGGATCGGGGTGTCATAGGGGATGCCCAGGACTTCGCGCTCCGGTACCCATCTCACCCTGTAGCGACCCTGCTCGTCGGTATAGCTTTCGGTGCCCCCGCCGAAGTTGACCGTGAAGGACTCTCCCGGTCTGGGAAGCTCCCATGGATTGCCGTTATGCAGCCAGCGATCGGCGATCTCCACCTGCCAGCCGTCTCTTATCTCCTGGTCGAAGATCCCGAACTCATAGCGGATCCCGAAGCCTATGGTAGGAATGTTACGGGTCGCCATGGAATCGAGATAGCAGGCAGCCAGCCTGCCGAGACCGCCGTTGCCCAGACCGGGCTCTTCTTCGTAGTCGGCGATATCCTCGATATTGAGACCCGAGTCATGGGTAGCTTTGACCATCTCGTCATAGATGCCCATGTTGAACATGTTATTGAGAAGGTGCGGACCCAGGAGAAACTCCGCCGAAAGATAGCAGACGATCCGATCCTCGCCTTTGAAGTAGTGGCGGATAGTGTTGATCCACCGGTGCAGAAGCCTGTCTCTGACTGTGTAGGCGACTGCTTGATAGTAATCGTTCTTGGTGGCGATCTCGGGATACTTGCCGCAGTTATAATAGAGATTGTCTGCCAGAGCGCGTCTCAGCGTCTTGATGCTGACTCCGGTGCGGTCGTCTTCCACCGTGATATTAGTTTCGGCGCTACCAGTCATAATGCCTCCCCGAATTCTTGATATCCGCCCGGCAGCATATCTTGAGAACGGCAGCCATCGCGCGCGGACGTTAAGGATAGCGCATTTTCACCGATTCGATCGGGCAAATGTAAAGGAAAACCCGGGTATCTCGGGATACTGCTTTTCAAGTTATATAGAATAGCCGGAAGTCGTTTTCGTGGAGGTGTTCGATGAGACGTCCTTTCAAATCTGCTGCCGCTACCGTAAGTCTGCTTTCCATGCTCGCATGCACGGCCGGTCAGCCGGCATCAGCGCAGCTCAACTGGTCCCAGGTCCCGGGCATGATCGATGTTCAGGGGCGGATCACCGGAACGGAGAAGCAGATCGCCGAAGAGCAGGCTGCCGGTCGTCTCACCAGAGAAAAGGCCCTGGCCCTCGGTCAGAGCCTGGATAAGATCAAGCAACTCGACACTCAATACCGTCAGGACGGCAAACTCTCCATCTTCGAGCGTATGCGCCTGGTCCTCGATCTCGACAAGCTGTCGCAAGAAATCCAGTCCAGTCTCAGCGAGCGCTCCGCCGGGATCACCGATGTGGCGGGACGGGAGGCCGAGCTCAGCAAGCAGATCTCCGATGCCCTGTTGTCAGGAAGGCTGACCAGTCTCGAGGCCAGCGCGCTGAATCAGAAGCTCGACGCTATCAAGGACAAAGAAAGAGTCTATCGAAGCGACGGGGTACTCAACAGTACCGAGACTCTCACCCTGTCCCTGGATCTGGACCATCTGGCATCCGCGATCGAGTCCACCATGAAAGTGAGAGTGATCGAGGACCCGGGCGTAGACGCCAAGCAAGCCGAGATCAAGGCTAAAATAGATCAGCTCCAGAGCGCCGGCAAGCTGACCCCGGCCCAGGCGGAGCCCCTGCGCCAGGAGCTGGCTCGCATCCACACGCACGAGGATGCTCTCAAGGCCAGTGGCGGCGCCCTCACCTCGGAAGAAGTCCTCACTCTGGCCCTGGAGCTCGAGCGCCTGAAAGCCCAGGTCGACCGCTACGAACCGCAGGTGGTGCCCACCGCGGTGCGTGGGATAGACGCTCGCCAGGATGAGATCAAGACCGCCATCGCCGGCGCCCAGACAGCCGGCAAGCTCACCGTTACGCAAGCCGGGGAGCTCATGCAGGAATTCGGGCGAATCGAGGCCCTGGAATCCATGTACAGGGCTGACGGATCTCTCGACCGCAACGAGATCATGACCCTGGTTCGCGACCTCTCTGCTCTCAAGAAGCGGACCGACGACGCAGTGGCCGCCGCCCCCGGTACACAGATGACCGTGACCCAGAGAAAAGAGAGCCTGCGTGCACGCATCGAAGCTGCTCGCAGCAGCTCCCTGTTCAATCCTGCTTCCGTGGGCGACGAGCTCCTGGCCGAGCTCAATAGAATCGACTCCAAGGAGACTTTTTATAAGCTCGACGGCTCTCTCAGCGATACGGAAAACCTGATCATTGCCCAGGATCTCGATGGTCTCTCGGGCAGGCTCGACAGCGCTCTCAACAAGCTGCCCAATCTCAGCGGCAAGAAAGCCGAGATCGAGACCAGAATCAATGAAGCTCTCTCCGCCAGCCGGCTCGATCCCAGGAGAGCCGAGGAGCTCAAGCAGGAGCTCAATCGTATAAGCTTTCTGGAGTCCACCTTCACCGCCAACGATGGCAAGGTCGACGACCGCGAGGCCGTCGCCCTGAGCAAGGAGTTCAACAATCTCGAAAGCAAGATGTCTACCTATATCGAGGCCCTGCCCGATGTCGACGCCCTGCAAAGCGAGATCGACAAGAAGATGGCGGAAGCGAAGAATAAGGGGAGCCTGAGTGACGGCAACGCCGATGCCCTGAAGAAGGAGTACGAGCGCATAGCCAGTGTCGAGGCTTCTTTCCGGGGCTCGGACAACAAGCTCTCGGACTGGGAAGTGATGGCTCTCAAGCGCGATCTCGATAAGCTCGCCGCCGATCTGGACAGGCTCTCGGCAGCCGCTCCGGTGCAGGTCACGGTGGATGTCGGCAGCGTGGCTCCGGACACACGTGGGCACTGGGCCGAAAAATATATCGCCATCCTCTCCCAGAGAGGCACCATTGGTGGTTTCCCCGACGGCAGCTTCAAGCCTGATAACGGCATCACCCGCTCGCAGTTCGCAGCCATCGCCATGAAGGCTCTCAATCTGCCCCCGGCCGGACGTGATGCGAAATTCTCGGATCTCTCCTCCAGGCACTGGGCCTACAAGGCGATCAGCGCAGTGAGCGACGCCGGTCTCGTGGGCGGCTACCCCGACGGTAGCTTCCGTCCTGAAGACAAGATCACCCGGGCCCAGGCACTGGTCATTCTCTCGAAAGCCCTGGAGAGCGCCAGTGGCGACGTCAAGGTTCTCGATCGCTATAAGGACGGCACCAAGGTGGCTGCCTGGGCTGTGCCCAGCGTCGCCAAGGCGGCTAATGCCGGGATTCTGGTGAATCACCCGGATCCCTACTCGATCAGACCCGCCGACGATGCCACCAGGGCCGAAGTGGCCGCCCTCACCTATCAGACCATGGCCAGGCTCGGTCAGAAGCTGCCCGACATCAAGACAGGTCTGGAGGCTTCCACCAACTGAATCAGGCCTCGGTCTTCGGGCAACTCACCACCACCGCCATCTCTCCCTGAGAGAGCATCTTCTTGAAAGACCGGTGGTGGACTGCCCGGGTCAGGCTCTTGCGGCTGAGACCGAGAACCAGCAGATCGGTCTTCTCGCTCTTATCTATGGATGAGAGCAGTGATATGGCGGAATTTGCCTCTGTGTTGGTTATCTCGACATCGAGATGATAGTTGTGCTCGATCACCACTTTCTGTTTCTCGACCTCCTGTCTGATCTCCTCCATCTGCTGCTCTCTGGCCACGTACATGAGCGTGACCGCCAGCTCTTGTCGACCAGCGATGAGCATCGGCAATAGATCGAGGGCCGCCCTGGTATCGAGAAAAGGAGCGATCGGTATGATAATCCGGCTGTACTGATCGTGGGTCTCCAGGCGGCTCAAGAGGGTGACGGCACAGGTGGTGCTCTCCATCACCGCTCTCAGGAGGTGGTCCCCTTTCTGGCTGCGCCGGCTGCCGCTCCAGCGCATGAGAAAGAGATCCACGCGGCGGTCGTGGATCGTCTCGGCGATGGCGTCGCCCACATCATGGGCGACCCTGATATTTGTGTGGACCGGGATCTTGAACTCGTGCCCGACGCGCTCGGCCTCCTCCGAGATCTTCCTGCCCAGGGTAGCGCTCACTTTCGCCTCAGACGGATCCTGCTCTTTCGGTATAGAAATTACATTCAGGCACTCGAGCTCGAACTGCTTGGTCCTTGCCAGGTGCGCTGCGATCTTGATGAGATTGGAGGCGGCTTGAGGATCGGCGACTGCCACCAGCATCCTTCCCACCCCCTCGGAAGGCGATCTGGTTTGATAGACGATATAGCTGCCGCTGGTGGCGCGCTTTTTCATGCCCAGGGCTTTGAACTCTGCTTTCACTACGTCATGCTCGGTGATCATGCCGACGAATCTACTCCGCTCCACTACCGGGAGGCATTTGAGCCTGTACTTCTCGAGTACCAGAATGACCGTGGCCAGGTTCTCGTCGCTTCTGATGGTCAGGGGCTTGGCGGTCATCACCCGGCGCACCGGCGTATCGTCGCCGAGATTCTTGGAGGCGGCCGCCTCCACATCGGTGATCGAGCAGATCCCTATGACTTTGTCTTTCTCGTCAGTGACAGCCAGCTCCCGGCGCCCGGACTGCTCGAGCTTGTGCTCCAGATCTTTGAGAGTGTCCCGGGGCGTCAGGGTCTCCATGCCCTTTTCCATGACGTCTCTGGCTTTGAGCCGGCTCATGAGACCCTGACCCGACTCTTCGTCCTTCAGTATAATCCCCTGCATCCTGAGGATATGGTCGTACATGGAGCCCGGGTCGAGACGCTCGGCTACCAGATAGCTGAGCACGCAGCTGACCATAAGAGGCAGGACCACATTGAAGTCGGTGGTCATCTCGAAGATGATCACCACCGCTGTCATCGGGCTTCTGGCCACGGCGCAGAATACCGCGCCCATGCCCACTATGGAAAAGGTGGCGACACTGGTGGCGCCGATGAGATGATGCTCCGCCGCTGCCACCAGGTGACCGATGCAGGCGCCCATTGTAAGGCTCGGGGCGAATATTCCCCCCGGCGCTCCGGACATGAGAGCGATAGTGGTGAGACCGAACTGGCTGAGAAGGGCCACCACGGCGATATGCAGGTCGCCTGATCCCCGTACCATGAGCTCTCTGAGCCCGGCATAATTGGCGAAGAAGTCGGGAAGATTGGAGAGGACCAGCCCGGTGATAAGACCGGCCAGGGCGCAGGAAATCGGTATCGGGATCTTGATCAGATCCCTGGTTAGTTTGAGACCGATGATCTGGGTGCGGTTGAAGGCCGCTCCGAAAGCACCGCTTATGATACCAAGCATTATATAGAAAGGGATGTCGTAATAGGCGAAACTGCCCCGGGGGGCGAGATCATTGAAGTCGATATCGAGACTCTGCACACCCACCAGGCGCGAGACCACGGCAGCGACGAAGCAGGCGACCACAGTGGTGCCCACCGCCAGACCGGACATCTTCTGGAGGAGCACCTCCAGGACGAAGAGAGCCCCGGCAAGGGGCGCATTGAAAGCCGCTGCCAGCCCGGCGCCGGCGCCGGCGGCTATGAGCTGGGTGCGGTGCAGGGGCGTGGTAGGTATCCAGTTGCTGAAGCGTGCCGATATGCCTGCTGCCAGCTGCACCGTCGGTCCTTCGCGCCCCAGGGCGAGACCGGTGCCCAGGGAGACCACGCAACCCATGAGCTTGACCAGGGCGGTTCTCATGCCGAGGCGGACATCGGCCCCGGCAAGGGCCGCTTTGGTATGGGGGATGCCGCTACCGGCGGTCTCCGGCGCCAGGTAGCGCACGAGAAGACCGGCTAGCAGTCCGCCGGCGAGCCCGATGAGAGGCAGGACATGGGGCCCCATGGCCGCCACCTGGCGCACCCGCCAGGTGCCCACCATGCCGACGCCTTCTTTGAGGAGCACCGCCCCCAGGGCTGCCACCAGTCCGATGATGCAGGCCTCGAAGACACCGATATTGACCGGCGCCAGGGGATCTCTGACACTGCCTGTCTTACCGGTTGGAAGAATCTCTTTCATCGCTGCCCTTCCGGCCGGTAGACCTGCTTGTAAGCGTCGGCGGATATGATCAGGGCACATTCGCTGGTGCGATTCAGGACTTTTTTGAAAGCTCCTTTCTGAATGGCTTTGAGAAGGGCTTTCCGGGGCATGCCGAAGAGCAGGACATCGCAGAGCTCCTCTTTGCGCATGGCGCTCAGAAGGGCCACCGGGGAAGAAGCCTCGAGCTCCATCTTCTTGAGATGCTCGCCATGTTTGTGACGATGCGCCTCGAAGACTTTCTCGTACTCTGCTTCTTGCTCGATGTTCTCGGCGCCGTTCTGGAGACTGAGGAGGTAGAGCATCGAGCTCTCGTGGCGTTCGCGCAGCTCCGAGGCGATCTCGAGCGAGAGCTCGTGATCGATGAACTCCGCCACCGGCACGACGATATTGGCGGGCTCGTCCAGTTGCGGGACTTTATTGACGATGAGAACGGGGCAGTTAGTGTTGCGCAGGACAGCCTGGAGGAGCTCGTCGCTGCGGTTCGATTTCTTGCTGCCGGTCCAGCGCATCAGGAAGATACTGGCATCGCGGTCCGAGATCGTCTCGGTGACTGCGGTGGTGAGCTCGTGGGCGACCCTGATATTGGTGTGCACCGGAATGCCGAAGTTCTTGCCGAGGCTCTCGGCCTGGTCTGCGATACGCCTGCCGATGGCTGCCGACACCTGTGTCTGGGAAGGATCCCGGTCTTTCGGGACGGTAATCACGTGCAGGCATTCGAGTTCGAAATTCTTCTGCCTGGCGATCAGCGCCGCCACCTGCAAGAGATTGTCGGCTTGCTGGGGATCGCCCACCGCCACCACCAGACGTCCGGCCCCGGACTCGGCGGAGCGGGTCTGGTAGACGACATAGCTGGCGCTACCGGATGTGGTGCGCATCCCGATGATCTTCGATTCGGCGCTGAGCACGTCGCTGCGCGTGATGATGCCGACGAGCTTGCCTCGCTCCACCACAGGGATACGGCTTATCTTGTATTTATCGATCAGATAGAGAATACCTGCCAGGGTCTCCTCAGGACGGACAGTGATGGGCTTGGGAGTCATCACCCTGGCAATCGGAGTGTCCGGGCTCAGTTTTCTAAGCGCTGCTTTCAACAGGTCCGGTTTGGAGAGCATGCCCACTGCATGCATCTCTTCGTCCACCACCGGGAAGCCATTGTGCCTGGAGTTGTCCATACGGTTCTGGGCGTCCTCCAGGGTGCAGGTATGGGGCAGGGTCTCGACCTGCTTTTGCATGAACTTGCGGGCCGGCAACTTGGAGAGGAGAGCCTGCTCGCCGTCTTCTTCTTTGAGATCGATCCCATTCCAGTGCAGGAGCTGGTCGTAGAGCGAGCCTGGATCGAGTCTCTCGGCGACGAGATAGGCGATGACACAGCTGATCATGAGAGGCAGGACGACATTGAAGTCGGTGGTCATCTCGAAGATGATCACCACCGCTGTCATCGGCACCCGGGCCACGGCGCAGAAGAGGGCGCCCATGCCCACCACCGCCAGGGTGCCGGTATCGCCTGAGTTGATCAGGCTCTGCTCGAAGAGAGCGACGAGATGGCCGAGACAGGCGCCCATGGTGAGGCTCGGCGCGAAGAGCCCGCCCGGGGCGCCTGACCCGTAGCCGATGATGGTGAGCAGGTACTGGGCGGCGAGCGCCATGAGGACGAGACCGGCATCGAGCTGTTGCTCGACGAGCTGTTGCCTGACCTGGGCATAGTTCCGGAAGATCTCCGGCAGACCCATGACAATCAGACCGGAGAGCAGACCGGCCAGGCCGCAGGTTATCGAAAGAGGCAGCTTGACGAAATCGCGGTTGAAAGTTAGACCGGCGATGATGGACTTATTGAAAAGGGAGCCGATGACACCGGCGGCGACACCAAGGAGCAGGACGAAAGGAATGTCAATATAGGTAAAAGTGCCTTTGGGCGCCAGCTCGGAGAAATTGACATCGAGGGAGTGCACCCCCACCAGCCGGGAGGTCACCGAAGCGACGAAACAGGCGACGACGGTGGTGCCGACAGCCAGACCGGACATTTTCTGGAGAAGCTCTTCGAGAACGAAGAGCACTCCGGCAAGCGGCGCGTTGAAGGCCGCCGCCAGACCGGCGCCGGCGCCGGCGGCGATCAGTTGCACGCGGTGAGCCGGGGAGGTGCGGATCCAGGAGCTGAGCTTGGAGGAGAGGGCCGCAGCCACATGCACTGTCGGACCTTCGCGACCAAGGGAGAGACCGGAGCCCAGGGATGCGATGCAGCCGAGGAGCTTCACCGTGGCGGCTCGCAAGCCCATGGGCATGGGCACCCCGTTGAGGGCGGCCTTGGTCTGGGGGATGCCGCTTCCGCTCGCTTCCGGAACGATATACTGCATGAGGATGCCGGCAATCGTGCCGCCCGCCAGACCGAAAAGGGGCAGGTAATAAGGGTGCTCGCCGGCTGCGGCGACTCGCAGAGAGCCGACCAGACCGACGCCGTTTTTGAGAAGAACCGCTCCCAGGGCTGCTACCAGCCCGATCAAGCAGGCTTCGAGGACGCCTATATTGACAGGCTGCTCCCGATGCTTGGTGGATTTGGGCTTCTTCTGAGGTTCCATGTTGAAAAGGCCGGTTCTTGAAGTCCCGAACTCACCATTCTAACAGGCCTGAAATGCAATCACTGCCTGCTGCTGTCTACTTCTTCTAAGATAGATTCGAGTAAAGCTTTATCTTGCTTGTGTTCGCCGGCACTCTCATTGAGGACTACCGTGATCCCTGGAATTTTCTTCTCGAGAGAGGCACATCCTTTCGCGGTGACTTTCCTGCAACCCCTGACACCGATGAATTTCAGGCTCTTTATGCCTGAAATGGTCGCGAGACCCCTGTCGCTTATATCCGTCTTCCGCAGAGACAGGGAGTAGAGAGGAAGTGAGCGCAGGACGGGCAGGTCATCGTCGGTGATACCAGTGCAATCGAGATTGAGGCTGTTGATCTTGCCGTTAGCCGCGATCGCCCGGAGCGCCTGTCTGTCGACCCTGGTACCTGTCAGATCGAGGACCTCGAGGCCGGGCAAGCGGGTTGTGACTCGCAGACCGGAGGCTGTGATTTGCCGGTTTTCCCCGAGCTTGAGCACTGTGAGCTTCGGGAAGGTTTTGCAGATATGCGCCAGACCGGCATCGTCCAGATCGGTCTTCTCCAGATTGAGGACCTCGAGACCGTCAGGACCGGTGAGCTTCTCGATGGCCGGGCTGATTCCCCTTGTCTGCCTGAAGAAAAGACGCTCGAGCCGGGAGAGTCCCGAGATGACAGGAAAGATGCCGTCGCTAACCGGCTGCCGGTGCAGCTCCAGGGTGACCAGGGGCTCTCTGAGAAGGGCTTTGAGCCCTCTTGCCGTCAGGCAGGACTCCCTGATCTTGAGATTGTCCACGCTTTCTTTGCCTGCCAGGCGGATGAGGTCGTCGTCGTTTACCGGAGCGTTCGAGACCCAGGTATTGTCGGTCCGGCGGAACTCCACAGTGAACGAGTCGGGCAGGGCGAGCCTCGAGTACCTTTTCGCCAGTGCTTTCTTGATGGTCGTTCTTGTCTCGCGCTCTTCTTTGGAGTTGAGGTCTAGCTCTCGTCTGAGCATGGGCAGGGCGGTGAGCAGGGCGAGCAGGACCGTCACAAGGCCGAGGACCCAGAGCCAGATCGTGGAACTCCTCCGGTTCTTCCTGTCTTCCTCTTTCAAGCTAAAAAAGATCCGGCAGCGGCAGGGTAAGCTGCCGAGGCTCTTTCAGGCGCCCTTCTTTACCCGGCGCTACCGGCTTGAACTCTTTGAGCCTGACATTCTTGAAGAGCAGGCGTCCTTTCACGGCCCCGCAGCGCTTGCAGTACATTCCGGCGACATTGGCGGGTTTGCGATGGCGGTGGAAGAGAGTCATGCAGCCCGGGCAGCGGGCCTGCCAGGCGCCCTGGGGCAGGATGGCGCTGCTGTCGCAGGCTTTGGGCAGGCAACCGACCCGGCGGCACATACGCTTCCAGATCTCGTTGTGACCGTGCTCCACCCCCACCAGGGCGTGGGCGATCTCATGCAGGATCGTGTCTTTCACATGGGCTTCGGTATTCTGGAAAACATAATGAGAGGACAGCTCGATGCGGCGCTTGCTCTCTTTGCATACACCGAGCTGGCGCTTGCTGCTGTTGAACTCGAACGTCCAGTCGTTGAGCCCGTACAGAGACATCATCTGAGTCGCCAGGTTGCGTGCGTGGTCGAGATCCATTAGGCCCCTGATAGTAAGCCGGCAACAAGCCGGGAGCATTATAATGTAAAGGTCCTGGGGATGTCACGGTAGCGGCGCCGGCTGTATATACCGGGTGTGCCGTGGGTATATCTCCGGGGCTCAATTTTAATTAAGTACCCTCATCTCTTGACTAGGGTTATCCTGGTTATCTGGCTCAGTCCCTGGATGAGATGTCGGGTAGAGATGGTCGCAAAAGCTACGCTTTCTGATTTGATCCTGAAGAATCACAATCGTTCGCCCAGGCAGGTAAGACCGGACTATATGGATCATCTCGCCGTCAAGACCAGGGAATTCGAGCGGATTTACTACGGCGGCGACGACCCCGCCTCTTGCTTCACCAGGAACACTGACCGCCCCCCGGATCAGAGAGCCATGGTCGACCGGATTTTCGCCCTGCTCGAGCCCTATGCTCATGAGCTCAGCCGGATGAGCGGACCGGGCGCCCTCTCTGTCACGGCTCATGCCCCCGCCGAGTCCCGGGAGATCATCGCCGAGGACTGGCCGCACAGACCACCACAGGCGGTGTGCTTCTATCGATGCCGCTTCGCCACCAGCGCATTCAGCGCCAGTATCCGGGGACTGGAAGGGCAGGTGAAATTTTTTCTGATGCCGGTGGAGCAGGCCATCCGTCTCAATGACGCCGAGGAGGAGTTCGGCTGCCTGATGACTTTCGAGGACACCGGCAACGGCTGGACTGTGGAAGGCAAAGATCTCAGCGACAATCGTCTGGAGCGCTACAGTCTTCTTTTCTTCAATCATTTCGTGGACCGGACCAGGCAGGAGCTACTCTCCAGACGCCGGTAGATTCATCTCAAAGTATCTGTTGCCAGGTGCCCAGGGTGAGCTTGGGTCCCCCCCGGGTGGCGTGGTGGTCGTAATTGTCTGTTTATTTACTCAATTGTGGGGGTGATGGGACCCGGGGAAGGCGCCAGCGAGGAGATCTGCCGCCAGGCATACGAGCTCGGTTGCCTGGTGGGGGATGCCGGTCATGTGCTCCTCACCGGCGGGCGCCCCAGCGGGGTCATGGAAGCGGCTCTTCACGGAGCCCGGTCCCGGGGCGGCCTCACCCTGGGTATTCTTCCCGATGGCGATAGCCGATCGGCTTCCGAATATGCCGATCTGGTGGTAGTCACCGGCATGGGCAGCGCTCGCAACAATATCAATATCCTGACCGGCGATGCCGTCGTGGCGGTGGGTATGGGCGCCGGCACCGCCAGCGAGATCTGTCTGGCCCTCAAGGCTTCCCGGCCGGTGGTCCTGGTGATGGCCAGCGCAGCTTCCCGGGCATTTTTCCAGGAGCTGGCCCCCGGCCGGGTCCGGTTTGCCGCCGATGCGCGGGAAGCCATGTCTGCGGTGGATTCGATACTTTCCAGCAGTTGATTTGCCATAACAATAAATGAAGGGTAAATTATCTTATGGCTTTTCAGCGAGGTGTCTTTGAGACTTCCTACATCGATTGTTCTTTTGACCGCCCTTGCGCTCCTCTCGAGTCCGGGAAGCGCCCCGGCGGCGGACTTGGTTTCTATCGACCCGGACAGAGTCCTGGTGGTGATGGTCTACGACCACCACTGCAAGAAGTCCTGCGACGATATGCGTCCGCGTATCGAAGAGATCAGGCAGACTTACGGCGATACCATAGCCGTTCACAGTATCGACGTCTCCAAGGACGTTCTCGATCAGGCCAAGGACAAGGCTAAAAGGCTCGGAATCTCGGGCTTTCTTCCGGCGGTCATCGATTATGTGCCCTGTGTCGGGATTTTCACCCGCAAGCGCAAACTGGTGAAAGAGCTGCCGGTGGCTCGCAAGAAAGAAGTCTATGTAAAACACATCGAGAAAGCCCTTAATTCGGGATAGCCGTGGCAGAGAGATGATCGACTCGACCCTTCTCGACCGTTATCGCCTTGGTGCCAGAGTCGTGGCCCTTATCGTCATCGTGCTCGCGATTCCGATTCTCTGGGGCTGGGGCACCGGCAATTATTCGCTCACCCGTCTGGTTCCCGATTTCGGCGGCAGTTTGCCATTTGCCGGCCAGGTGCACTCAGCTGAAGCCATCTGTCTGATGGCTTGCTCTGTGGGGCTGCTTCTCGTTCTTTCGGGCAGGGACCTGCTGCGCCCTGTCGGCTACGGATTCTCCGCCGCCATCGGTCTGACCGCTGCCCTGGTTCTGATTTTTACCCTGACCGGCAACGATCTCGAATCCATCAGGCTCTTCGCTCCGGAGCCTTCGGCTCCGGGGATCGAGTTCCCGACTCCGATGATTCCCGAAGTGGCATTCACTATCATGCTCATCTCGGCGTCCATCGCCACTTTCAACCTGCCCGGGAAAGGCAGGCTTTATCCCGTGCAAGTGCTGGCGATACCGTCCATGGTGGTACCTCTGCTCATCCTCTTCGGCTCGGGTACCGGCGCCCTGCATCTCTGCGGTCTCGGCGGTTGCTTCGAGATGTCCCTGGTCTTCGCTCTCATGGCTCTCTCTTTGAGCATAGGGATTCTTCTAGCCCGGTCCGACGTCGGCTATGCCGAGCTCTTCGCGAGCCGGTCCATGGGTGGCAGGATGATCCGCCGGGCCACCCTGCTCATTCTTGCGATTCCGATTCTCTTGACCGTGCGGATTGCCCTGGTCAACACTTATATAGGCAAATACCCGGTCATGGAAGAGCCCATGAGCTGGTGCGTTTTCGGCCTGACGCTTTTCATTATGGGTGTGGCGGTGATTATGTCCGGCGCCAAGAATCTCGACCAGGTCGAGTACGAGCGCCGCGAGATCGCCGAGAAGCTCGAGGTGACCGAGCAGGAGCTCTCCCGGAGCCGCACGGACAGTCAGGCGGAGACTGCCATGGGTTTGACCGCATCGCGATTCAAAAGGGTCTGTCTCCATTGCACCAGGGAGTACGACGACGCCACCCATCTCTGCCCCGTGGACGGCACCGAGCTCAGCCGGATCGTGGACGAGTCTCTTACCGGGACCATATTCGCCGAGAAGTACGAGGTCACCGATCTGCTCGGAAAAGGCGGTATGAGTGTCGTCTACAAGGCCCATCATCGCTATCTGGACAAGGACTTCGCCATCAAGGTATTGAAGAGCACCGGCGGTGTCACCGGCGATATGCTCCAGCGCTTTCGCCGGGAAGCGAAAGCAACCAGCGCTCTCAATCACGCCGGCATCGTCGGGGTGCACGATTTCGGTCTGTCTCCCGACGGCAGAGCCTATATAGTCATGGACTATGTCGAAGGCGAGAGCCTGGCCGATTTTCTCAAGCGTCAGAAGTGTCTTGATCTGGTCGGGGTGGCGGGGCTCGCTGATTCGGTCTGCTCGGCTCTCGCTTATTCCCATGCCCGCGGGATCGTGCACCGGGATCTCAAGCCGGCCAATATCATGCTCGTGCGGGAGATCGACGGGCGGATGGTGCCCAAGATCGTCGACTTCGGTCTCGCCAAGATAATCTCGGAGGACGGGGAGCAGTCGATGAAGCTGACCCAGACCGGTGAGTGTTTCGGAAGCCCTCTTTATATGAGCCCGGAGCAGTGTATGGGTAATCCCATGGATCACCGGACCGACATCTATGCCCTAGGTTGTATCGTCTACGAGTGTCTTTCGGGGCGCCCGCCTTTTATAGGAAAGAATGTGCTCGATACATTCAGGCTCCATGTCAACGAGCCTCCGCCGGAACTGCCGGCATCGCTGGCGGTGCCAGAGCCAGTGAGAATCGCTATCTTCCGATCCCTTTCCAAAATGGCCGCCGACAGGCCCGCGAGCGCTCTCGAGATCCGGAACGCTCTGCTGCAATCCGTCAGGTCCTGAGGCAGGAGGCGAGTAGATTCTCACGCAGATACTTTTCAGAGGACTGTTTATTCTGGCGCTCACCATGGTGGTGGAGCGTTTTTGCGGAGGCGATCCTCTGAAAGTGGTGGGCATCACTGTCCTCCTCTACTTCCCGGCGATGTACACCGTTACCGGTGCGCTCTTCTATCTCACCAGGGAGGCGGCGGAACGCAAGCTCGACAGGGGTGATCTCCCTGGGGCCGAAAAGCTCTTGCGTCTTGCCCTGACATTCATGACTCCGTTTCACTCCGAGGATACCAGGGCGGTGCTCGAGACCCTGGTGGGCTGCACCCTCAGCGCCAGAGGCCGAACCGCCCCGGCGGGCTACGAGTTCGAGAGCGCCCTGGAGGCGATCGAAGGAACAAGGCAGAGAGCCGCGCAGATGCTGGGTAAAGATCCGATCATGCTAGAGAGCGTGCAGACCAAGGTCGATCAGACCTTCGCCGGTGCCGAGGCGGTAGCAAGCCTGGAGCTTGCTGCCATCATGTCCCGGGACGGCAGGCGGTCCCAGGCCGCTGCCCACTGTCATACCGCTATCAGGTCATTGCAGGAATACAGGGCCTGCCTGGTGCGCAATATGTCGGTGGAGGAGGTCCAGAATCGCAAGAGCGACCGCGAGCACCGCTGGGCTCTTCTTCTTGGGCTGCCCGCCTCGGAGCGTCTGGCTTTGATCGACCGCTGCCTTGCCGACGCCCATGGGATAGCCGATGAAGTCAGAGAAGTCTGAGTCTCAGAGGGTCCTTACATAGCGTACCGAGATGCTCGATGGTGCCACCAGACCCATCTGCCGGTTCGGGTTGATGCCTCCAGGGGTGATACTGCCGTCTGGCCGCACCGTTGGTCCTCCGGGCAGAGCCGTGGCGCCGGGGTTGATATGTCTTCCGAAGATGATTGGCACTTCCACAATCAGCATGTGGTGTTTGTGCTGGAACGTGAAACCGGGAGCAAAAGACATGGCCCAGCCGGGTTGCCTGAAGCCCCGGTTGTTGCCGAAGATGTCGCGGCTTCGCAAGCCGCTCCAGTTGAAACTGCCCCGCACCCTTACCTTGCTGAGAAGCGGATGCTCCCAGGTCCGAGGGATTTGCGACGAGAAGCCTGCTTCGAGCGTCCAGGTATCGGCCACCGAATTGGTGGTGCGGCTGGCGAAAGCCGGGCTGAGAGGGACGCCGAGATTCTGGATGATGGAGGGAGTGCCGTTGGTGCCTCTTGGATTAGCCAGATAGAGCCCGGAGGAGAAAAGCGTAGTCCCTCTTAGAAACTGGGGAGAGCGCATCACCTTGAAAGCGTCGTAGCCGAAGAGCATGCCGGTGCCGCCGTCGCCGGGCTGCATGGCCGGTGGATAAGCGGCCCTGCGGCGCAGGTCGAAGCCGAGCTCGTTGGGGATGAAACGCTGGGCGTTCCAGTTGCCTGACGGGGTCTTGATCCCGACACCAAGGGAGATATTCTCGAAAGGATGATCTTTGGGATCGAAAAGAAATGACTGGGCATAAAGGCTCACATCACCGATTCCGGAGACCGACCAGCCGTGCCGGGAGCCCTGATCGATTCCTAGGGGCGGAAAGATCATGGAGAACTTGTTCATTGGAATAGGCACCACGCAGGTGACCCGCATGCGGTTATTGATCCTGTATAGACCGGTGACATCGAGGACGCTCAGTCTTTCCTTGGGACCCCAGAGCTCGGTGAATTGCCTGTTGTAGCGCGAGTTGAAATAAGACCGGTCGGCTGAGAGGTAGCGCCAGCCGGCCGATAGTTGGAATTTCCCTCCGGTCGCGCCTAACCCGGGCACGATTCCACGAGCCGCCGCTCACCCCTGGGCGAGCGCCACCGGAAGCGGTACGCTCGACAGAAAAAGAAGGAAAAAGAAGATAGTAGTAAAGCGGGCGAGCACCAGAGAATCTCCAGCGCTCTATTATATGTCACGGCTCTTGATTCACGGGTGCGGCGGGCAGGGAGAACCAGAATGTGCTGCCTTCGCCCTCCACTGACTCGACACCGATGCTGCCCCCGTGCTGCTCGACGATTGTTCTGGCGATGGGCAGACCGAGACCGGTTCCGCCTCGTACGGACTGGTCGGCGGCTTCGACTTGTTGAAAGCGCTCGAAGACTAGATCCAGTTTTTCTTCTGGAATCCCTCTTCCGGTATCGGTCACTGAGAAAATTACCCGATCGGTTTCGCCTCGAGCCGATACGGTGATGGTGGATCCGGAAGGCGAATACTTGACGGCATTGCTGAGGAAGTTGATCAGCACCTGGATGATCCGATCGCTGTCGGCGTTCACAGTGTGCGGCTTGCTGAGTGCTTCATCCGGAACCTCGATGAGAATTCCGGCTTTCTCCGCCGGCTGCCTCACCGAAGCCACGGCAGCGTCGATCAGATCTCTGCTTGACACCGGCGCGGTTTTGAGCTCGAAGCCGGCTCCCTGCATGTCCTCGATGCTGAGCAGATCATCGATCAAGCGCACCACCCTGTCGGTATCGCCGGCAGCCAGGGCCAGTCTCGCCTGGGCTTTGTCGGAGAGCTCAGCCAGCACTCCCTGGGAAAGGTTGTGCAGGGTGAACTGGACCTGTCTCAGGGGGGCGGAGAGATCCTCCCTCACCAGGCTCACCAGGTGGCGGCGCTGTCGGTCCACGCTTGCCAGATCCCGGGCGGTGGCGTGAAAGACCGTGTCGAGCTGGGCGATCTCGTCGTCGCCGCCGACCGGCTCCGCCAGCGGCTCGCGCTTGAGGAGCCTGGATGTGTTATCGAGCACGGTTTTGAGCCGCGAAGTGGCGCTCACGGTAAAGAATATCGCCAGCACCACAGTCAGTATGACATTCAGTGCCACACCTCCGATCACCACATTCTTGATCAGCTTCCGGTACTGTTTCTCCTGCGAGGCTGCCGAGCTCTGGAGATCCTTCTCCATGGCGAGAAAGCTGTCTACATAGGCGAATGTTCCGGTGTATAGATCGTAGACCCGCTTGATGCCTTTCTCTTTGTTGACCAGGCTGTTGACGTCCACATCGGGCCTGAAGTCCTCGTCGAAGACCTTGCTCATACGCTTGAGGCTCGCCCGGGCGCTCTCGTCGATCTGGCGGGCGGCTTTTTCCCGCTCGGCATCGCCGGCGCAGAGACGGACGAGCTCGCGACTGAGCTCTTCGGCGGCTCGTCTCGATTCGTCGAATTGCATGGTCAGGAAATCGAAGTGATAGACGTTGTAGAACAAGGAAACCAGCTCGGCGTCCACCGTCCGGCCGACCACGCTGGTGGCGGCTGCCACCCTCTCTTTGGATTCGAGCCGGCGATCCACCTCGCTCTCGGCATTCTCGAGAAGCACCGCCAGGGCGGCCAGGAAGACGAGCTGGAACACTGTGGGTAGTATCACTACCAGCAGGCCCTTCTTGAGCAGCTTCGAGCGGATCTTAAGCATCGGCGGCGACCCTCCTGTAAGGAAGTCTCGCCGCCAGGGTGGTGATGCCCCCTTCGGACTGGGCCGTCACCGAGCCCCCGTGAGCGACCAGGATGGCCCGGACGAGAGAGTGCGAGAGCACCTCCGAGGCGCCGGCATCAGAGTGGAAGCGGGTGAAGAACTGGCTGCTCTCCTCCGCTCTCAGTGGCTTCCCGCGCACGCTTATCCTGACTTCGATATTCTCGACCGTCTCGGCGACAGCCAGATCGATGGAGGAGTCTTCAGGGGCCCGGTCGATAGCGGCGGTCAGGAGCGAGCCCAGGGCCAGCGGCAGAAGATCCGGATCGCCTACCAGGGTGATATCGGCAATGGTGGCATCGATGGACAGGCTCTTTTCTTCGATGGCGTCTTCCCTGTCTGCAAGAATCGTCTCGAGGAGGCGAGCCAGGGACAGCTCTTCTTGCTTGACTATCTGCGAGCCTGCCTCCAGGCGCTCGAGCAGGAGCATATTGTTGACCAGAGCGATGAGTTTGCTGAGGCTTTTCTGAGCCCTGCCCACCTCCGCCAGGGCGTGCTCCGGAAAGCTCCCCATAACCCCGGCCTCGAGCAGGGTGAGGGTGCCCGATATGGAGGTCAGCGGCGTTCGCAGCTCGTGGGAGACTACGCCGATGAGCTGCTCTTTGAAAGCCTCGAATTCCAGGAGCTCGGTAGCCGAGGCGTGCAGCGCCTCGTCGAGCTCGGCCATCTCGTCCTCGCCTCGCAGGGGCGGATTGAGTGGCATCCGGGCGCCGAGCTTGAATGTGTTGGCCAGGACATTGTCCAGGCGGGCGCTCAGGTAGCGGGCCATATAGACCGCCAGGAGTGCCGTGATGGTGATGTTGACCACCAGCCCGAACAAGAGGAAGAGATGGATCTTGAAAATTGCCTGGCGGCGCAGACCGGGCTCCACTGTCTGGAGATTCTTCTCTCGATCGATGATGCGCTTGGCGCTGCCTTCCGAGCGCATGATCAGGAGCTGCTCTGTCTGCCCGCTGTTCTGCAGATTGAGGAAAGAGCTGAGCCTGTCCCGGGGCGGCGAATTGATCACGTCTTCTTGATGGCGCAGCCAGAGCGCGGAGGAGGCTCGCATGCGCGAGCAGGCTTCCTGCTCCTGGCTGTCGCCTCTTGTAAGTCTGCTTAGCTTCTCGGCGGCGACCAGAAGCCGGCGGCGAGATTGCTCGTTGCGCTCGAGGATCTCTTTGTTGCGGGTGACGTTGTAGATGATCGCCGTGGTGGTGGAGTCAGCCAGCTCTTTGAGCATGGTCTCGACACAGACGATCTTGTCCTGGGAGCGTATCTGTCTCCTTATGTGCCTGGTGGCGTCCTCCAGGAGACCCATGAGGACCACGACGAAAAAGATCTCGAAAAGAAGAGGAATCGAGACTATTATCAGGCCCTTGTGGAGGATCGAGAGCTTCATGAGAGAAGAACCATAGCTCTATATATGTATATGATTCCCGGGAGGGCAGGGCTCTCTTTCGGGCTATGAATATAAGACGCTTGGGTTTAGAATCTACTGTTATGAAAACCTGGACTGAGCTGGATTTGCCTGCCATCGGCCCGATAAGGCAGTTCGCCTTCCCCGAGAAGAACCGGATGCTTTTACGGACCGGGGATGGCTTGTTCTGTCTCGATCTACGGCCCGAGGTAGAGATGGCTCGAGTAATGGATGCCGAGTCCATCGATGCTCTCGATAATGGCGACTCCTGGGGAGAGGCACGCAGTCAGAAGCTCGACTATGATGGCGAGGGCTGGTTTCTCCATGGTGCCGATGGCGGTGACATCACCCTATGCGATCTAAGCTCCGGCGAGCGGCTCGAGCTCGATTTCGAGGAGCCCGGCGGCATGATTATCGTGGATGGCTTAACGGGAGAGCGGGTCCAGCGGTTTCCCTTCATTCTTGCTGAGGACCCCGATGAATTCTCCATTGGCGGCTTCTCCTCCGACGAGCAGTATCTGGTGCTCTGTACTAGTCGGAGACTGAAGATATATCTCAGCCCTCATTTTGTCTCGGGATAGAGCCATGTCTTTGCCCAGGCCATGGGCTGTGCCCTTTCCTGATTTGAGCGAAGTCCTCATCGAGCGAAATGCACTACTCGATGATCCGCGATTCTGGGCGATTCTCTATGAGTGCTTCATCGAGGCGACGACGGAAGACGATTTCGTCGATGGATGCCAGCGTTTTTTCGGATGTACCGCAGACGAGGTCGGAGCCCTTTTCTCCGCTCTTCCTCGATCCGGAGACCCGGATTCCTTTCCTGTTTATACTGTCGAGATGCCTTTGACCGGAAGCTTTTCGGTGGGTATTGGTTTGAGCATGTTCCCTGAGAATTTCGACATACCGGTGTTTTTGAAAGAGGCTGCGGATGAAGACGCTACTTTAATCGGTATTATTGGCGGTGCATTCATGCTGCCTGCTTTCAGATGGTGCGAGCTTGGCATTTTGCAGGATCGCTTGCTTTCCAGGGAGCCAAAAAACCGTTCAAGAATGCTGCTTATGCTCTATCCGAGCCTGTATCTAACTGAGGAGGTGAATGTCGAGGAAGTCCGAGCAGCTCTCCTGCGCGCCTTCGAAGAATCCGATATCGGCGCTTTTCATTGTGATGAGCTGGTGGCGAGGCTCATCAAATTCGGTAGCAATGCCGTCTGGCGAGAGGACCCGCAACTCGGCTGGGTCAACGACAGCCGACACAGCCTGCGGAATCCCGAGATGGATTTCTCGGAAGGTCCGATTGCCTCGATCAGGAGCCTGTTTAGCAAAGCCACATGACCGCGCCGCAGGAGGTTTTCGCTCCGACCTCGAGGAAGTCTCTGAGCTCCTGGATGTAAGTGTCGAGATAGTCGATACTCTCCCGGTCGCTCCCATTCTTCCAGATCGAGGGGTAGATCTCGTTTCGCGCAAAGGCATCTTGATCGAATCGCTTCTCGATCTCCTTCCGATTGATCGTTTTCAGAAACTCATGAAAGGCTTTTACCTGCTGGGGATTGATTGAGCGGGCGGGGCCGTAGCCCACATCGATATCGCCGATGGTCTCGCCGCCATGAAGGAGATAACAAGCAGGCTCATCGCCTTCCCAGGCCGAACCGGTAAGGAGAAAATGCACACCGTGCCAGAGCTTGCCCATATCGAGCTCTTCTTCTTCGTAGTCCTCGTTATCCAGCCAGTCTTCGATACTGTCTGGATTCCGCAGCAGATTAGCCAGCTCTTCCTGATTGGCGAGTCTCATGTAATAGATCATGCTCATAATCGAATTCCTCTCGGCATGGGAAGACGAGTTTCCGGAGCATGATTCTACAGGTATTCCGTGAATGACATCCGGTTCTATTTGTACTGCTTGATGAATTCCTTGAATTTCCTGGCGTCGGTTCCGACAAATCTGCCTTTTTCTTCCAGGGCGATGGAGCCGTCCGGATTCTGGCTGACTGTGAAGGCGATGGTGGTCGGATAGTCGGTTACTTTGTGGTCCCTGGCGAATTCGATGTTCTTGGGATCATAGTGTGGATGGTTGCTGTCGAACTCGACGTCCATCTTGCCGAAGATGCCGTTTTCGGCAATGGTTTGCTGGACATCTCCATTCTCGAGGGTAGTGCGGTCCATCCCCACGCATGCCGGGCACCAGCTTCCGCCCAGTTTCATGAAATAGGTCCGTCCCGACTTGAGGGCTTCTTGCTGTCCGGTCTGAAGCTCTTCGGGACTGAACATGGTCCGCTCCGGAACATAGGGCTTCTCGGGCTCAGGCGCCTGCCTGTCCAGGTAAGCCGATACATCGGGATTATTGATTCTGCTCTTGATGGTGTCATTATCGACACCAGCAGCCTGGGCTCTACCGACGACGTTCTTGATGAGCTCCTCGCGTTGGAACAGCTCGGGATGTCTCCTGGCGGCTTCGCCTATCTGATCCAGACCGCCCAGAGCGTCGGGCTTGCCGGTCTTGGGATCGTTGTTGCCCATCAAGTACATGCCGTAGTCGATTCGGGTGAGACCGTCCGCCTTGTCGAGAAGCTGCACGTTGACGGCTGCCGTTTGAATGCCTTCGAGTCTTTCAGCATTCGGCGTTTCGCTGGCTTGCTCTGCGGCCAGGTCGGCCTGCACCTTGCTCATGGCGGTGGTGATATCGGAAGTGGTGACGCCGTCTGCCAGACCTATGGCCCTGGTGAAGAGTGCCTTGGCCTCTTCGTAGCCGGCACCGCTAGCCTGGGACAGGGCTTCCATTATCTGGCTGTTCGCCTGACCGAGCCGCTCCATGACTTGTTGCTCGGTGTTGGCCGGCGGCTTATCGCCACCGTCATTACCTTCGGGCTGAGTCTCGGGCTGAGTCTCGGGCTGAGTCTCGGGCTGAGTCTCGGGCTGGGTCTCGGGCTGAGTCTCAGGCTCTCCGCCGGGCCTGTTCTGATCGAGCCTGCCTCCGCGGTCCGCCGGGGGCAGATTGTCGGCCACCGTGGCTCCGGGGTCGTCTTTGAGCCTCTCGTTGAGACGCTGTCTGGCGGACTTCAGATCGACACCGGGAAACTCGCTCTCCAGGCGCTGGAGATCATAGGGGGTTTCAGCCAGACGATCTAGATAGCTTTCGCTGGTGGCAAGCTCGGGATTTCTGGCAAAAGCCTCTTTGATGTCTTTGACACCCTGATCGAACTGGGAGTTGTTAAGGCTGGACATGCCCTTCTCGAATCGGGTGATGCCGGGCATCTTTTCCATGAGGTCGAGCCAGGCCATGTCGGCGTTGAGCTTGGTGAGAGTGTCCGGATCGCCGCCGCCGGCTTTCAGCTTTTCGGCATCCAGGTGCTTCTGCTTCTCTTCCCGGGCGAGTTTCAGATCGTCGGGCTTGATGCCGTCGGCGACTTCTATCGCATGGTCGAAAAGGGCCTGGCGCTGATCGAAGGTCATCTCGGCGGAGCCCTGACCGTCTACCAGATCGAAGTTCATGCTGCGTCTGAGAACATCGGCGCGGTCGCCTGCCGGGCTCAGATCGCCCCGGCGAGCCGAAAGTAGAGAGTCGAAGATCTCCTGGCGCTGGCGGTCGATTTCTCTGAGCGCTTTCTCGCCGGGAGTGCGGGGCTCGCTCTCAGGTCTGCCTTCAGGATTGGTTTCCGGATTGGTATCGGGGTTAGTATCAGGGTTAGTATCAGGGTTAGTATCAGGGTTATTGTCGGCGGGCGCATCCGGCACTTTGAACTGACCCTTGCGCTGGTCCATTCGACGCTGGGCGTACTGGAGCTGATCTTTGATGACGCTGGTGATCTCGCCTCGCGCTCCCCAGGTGTTGGCGATGAGCTTGTCGTCCAGGTGCGGCTGACCGTCGGCATCGGCTGTGAGCGCGAAGATGCCGGTATAGGTCATGTTCTCGTTGATGTTTTTGGCGGCGTACCGGCCGAGCTCGGAGTTTGGATCGATGCTGGCGCGATCGGCGAAGATATAGACGGCATCGGCGCCGCCATTCTTGGCGTCCCGGATAGGACCCTCCACCGCCGACTGCGCGTAGTCGACGTCCTTGCCGGCCCAGACGACCACCACGGGTTTGCCCGTGCGTGCCGCCTCGTTGAAGGCTTCTTTATAGTTCTTGTCCGTGTACTTGAAAGTATCTCCGACGCTCTTCTTGTACTCAGCGTCGTCTTTCCAGACGTTCTTGGCTCGCCCGTGATCGACAATATTGAAATTGTCGCTGACAGGTGAAACCGTTCCGTCGTTAATACGCCGGATGTCTCGTATTTGGTTTGGTTCGGGAGTAAATACCCGTGGATTCACAACCTGTGAATCTGGGCGCATCCGTTCGTCATCCCTGGTCCGCCACTGGGGTTCCGGGCGGTAGGAAGGCTGGGGACACGGTTGGAAAGGCCGTCAACCCATGACCTCTATCCTCTATTTCTGAACAAGGGGAAAAAGGCGTAATGCCTTGTTATGACGATGATAGAGGGCACTTGTGAACAAATGGTACCCTGGTCCGTCTCCGGTTCGTATTATTCCCACTGAGGAGGCTTCCCGTCGGTCCGGTCAGGCTTTCAGAGATAGCAGCTCTTCCACCTCGGTCTGCATCGGGAGCGAGGGCACGGCGCCTTCTTTCGTAGTGGCCAGAGCGCCTGCCGCGCAGGCGAAACGGAGACTGGTCTCGAGGCTGTCGCCTTCCACCAGCCGGGCGGCCAGGGCCCCGCAAAAGGCGTCGCCGGCGGCGGTGGTGTCCACCACATCCACCGTGAAGCTTTTCTGGCTCACCTCGGTTCCATCAGCATCCAGTCCGCAGACCCCGTGCTCGCCCATGGTGATCAGGACCGCTCCGGGGCAGGTCTTTTTCAGCGCAGCAGCGGCTTTGAAAGCGGATTCTCGATCGGTGACTTCTATGCCGGTGAGAAGCTCGGCCTCGCTCTGGTTGGGCAGAAGGTAATCGAGCAATTCAAGCAATCCTTCCGGAAGTTTGCCGTCCGGGGGCGCCGGCGCCGGATTGAGCATGACTGTCTTGCCCAGCTCCCGACCTTTGCGGGCGGCGTGAAGAACTGTCTCTAGGGGAATCTCCAGCTGCAGGAGCATGAGCCGGGCGAGCTTGATGAGCTCGGAGGCTTCGTCCACGAATTCCGGGGAGAGAGTGTCGTTGGCCCGGGGGACTATGACTATGCTGTTGTCCCCATCGGGATCTACATATATGTTGGCAAGCCCGGTGCCGATTTCGGGGCTGGCGATCAGATGGCTGATCTCCACCCCGGTGCTCTCCAGGGTGTCCATGATCGTCTGTCCGTAGGTGTCGTCGCCCACCCTGCCCACCATGGCGACATTGCCCCCGCAGAGGGCGGCGGCCAGGGCCTGGTTGTTGCCCTTGCCCCCGACGAAGGTCTCGAATGACTTACCTTTTATGGTCTCGCCTTTGCCCGGCCGGCGGTCCACCTTGAAGACCATGTCGAGGCTGAGGCTTCCAACAACGACTATCGAGCTTGCCATTAGCGCTATCCTTATAATTGCGAAGCTTATATTGTACGGAGTCCGATGTGAGAGTAGTGAGATTTTACGAGACCGGCGCTGCTTCGGTCCTGAAACTGGAGGATATCGAGAGCCAGAAGCCCGGACCGGGCGAGGTCAGCCTCCGGGTGCATTCCCTGGGTCTCAACCGGGCGGAGGTGCTCTTCCGTCAGGGGCTCTATCTGGAAAAACCAGTCCTGCCTGCCCGTATAGGCTATGAGGCCTCCGGGACCGTGGAAGGGGTCGGCGAAGGTGTCACCGGTCTTTCCCCCGGCGACTATGTCAGCACCATCCCGGCCTTTTCCCAGAGCAAATATGGAGTCTACGGAGAGCAGGCGGTGGTGCCGGCTCGTTTTGTCTCCACCATGCCCGGAAGCCTGCCGCCTAACGAGGCAGCCTCGGTATGGATGCAATATCTCACCGCTTATGGTGCTCTCATCGATATTGGCGGTCTCAGCAAAGGGCAGCATGTGGTGATCACCGCCGCCAGCAGCTCGGTCGGCTATGCAGCCATTCAAATAGCTCGTGACGCCGGCGCGATAAGCATCGCCACCACCAGATCCGCGGCCAAGAAAGACAAGCTCCTGGAAGCAGGAGCGGATCATGTGATTGTCACCGACAGCGAGAATCTCATCGCCAGGGTGAAAGACATAGCCGGCGGCAAGGGCGCCGAGATAGTCTTCGACGCCATCGCCGGGTCGATTCTCGATGAGCTGGCGAAAGCAGCGGCTTTCGAAGGAAAAATCTTCGTCTACGGCGCCCTCAGCCTGGAGCGATCGCCTTTCCCGCTGCGCACCGCTCTTTCGAAAGGGATCAGTATCAGCGGTTATACGATGTTTCAGATCACCAAGGACGAGGAGCGTCTTGCCCGGGGCAAGAAATATGTCCTCGACCGGCTCGAGAGCGGCGCTTTCAAGCCGGTGGTAGATCGTGTCTTCACCCTGGACCAGATCGTCGACGCCCATGAGTACATGGAGTCTAATCAGCAGTGCGGCAAGATCGTGGTCTCTTGCGACTGATTATTGCTCCAGGAGCTCGTAAGCGGTCTGGTAGTGGATCTGCGCTTCTTCCATGCGCCCGCTGGCTTCGAGCAGGGAGCCGTAGTTGTGCTCGATGGCGGCTAGCTGAACGGAAGGCACCGGATCCAGTGTTCTCAGGACGTCGCCTGCCCGGATGAGGAGCGGCTCGGCTCGATCCCATTTGTGATCGTGACAGTAGAGAATCGCCAGCTCGTTGAGACAGCGGACCATGAGGGGGTCTTTTCTTCCCACCGACATACGCAGCCTGGCTCTGAGGTCCTCGAAGAGCTTCTCCACCTCTTCATATTTTTCTTCGTCCACGAAGTGCCTTGCCAGATCATAGAACTCGTCTTCGATGCTGCCGTCGCCGCTTCCTAGAATCTCTTCGTCGAGCAGGAGCGCCTGCTCCAGATAGCGGTCGGCATCCGCCTGCAGACCCTGGTACTGTAGGGCTTCGCCAAGTCCCCTGGAGGAAAGGGCTTTCTGGCGGCTTCGCTTGTTCTCGAGCTTCTCCGATTCGTCCAGGCTGAGGCGGAAGTTCTTCTCGGCGATGGTGTAATTGGCGTCATTGAGGGCCGAGGTGCCGACGGTGTAACATCTGACCCAGCGTTTTTCGATGGTCTCTTCGCTCTCGCCGACACCGTCACCGGTGGTGACTCTGGTGAGGGGATGCTGCGCCACCAGGCGCGATTGCATCTGGAAATTGTCGTCGAGGGTGGATTCCAGATAGTCCGGAAGAGGGGCGTTGAGATCCGGGTGCTCGCCGTGAAAGTAATAGCTCCAGAAATTGTGCCCGTGGTGCTCGACTTTTTGCTGGCGAACCGAAAGGTGCTCGGCGTCATGGACTTTGCTGAGCATATCGGCGTGAGTCCCGGACTCTCGTTCGTCCATATGCGCTCTATGAGTATCCAGGCGCTTTTTCTCGCCTACTCTGAAGATGCTCTCTTTGAGCATGGACAGCATATCGGTGATGGGATTCTTTTTCATGATCAGGCGTCGTTACCGGTGGGATCGAAATAGCTACGGTCGGTACTGGTGGGATCGGCCTCGAAGATGGCCAGTAGATTGCCGGAGGGATCCTGGAAGCTGTACGCCTCGCCGTTGGGCGTGCCGAATGGACCGGACACCGGCTTCCAGCCCCTCTGGCTGAGCTGCCTGGCGGTATCCTCCAGGTCGTCCACTTCGAAGACCGGCTGGCACGATGCCTTCGTGCGGTGATCGCTTACCAGCACCAGGGGACCGTGAGAGAGCATGAATGCCGTCACCCGGGCGCCGAATCGCTCGAAGGTCCAGACCTCCTCGCCCATGAGGACGTCGCGGTAATATGCCAGGGTCGCCTCATAGTCGGTGGTGCCCATATAGAGATAGACCAACCTGGCAAAGGGCAGGGCGTGCTTGTGAGTCTCCATGGACTGCGCCGGGGCGCCGATGATTCGCGAGCGCGCACCATAGGTGGTGGTAACCGGCGGATCGGGCGCCCTGGTTGCAGGCTCCGACGCCACAGGCGGTGCTGCATGAGAAGCGGAACGATTGCGCCGTCTCTCTTCCATGCTTATCTCGAGCATTACCGCGCAGGTCCGCTGCTTGAACTCGATGGCGTCTTCGTCCTTGCCCAGAGCCTCGAGAGCCTTGGATAGATTTTGCAGCTCGGCGGCAATCTCTTTCTGATTCTTGTTGCAGATCTGAAAGAGCATCTCCACGAGCTTGCGATAAACCTCCTGGGAGTCTTCCGGGCTGTCAGACTGGATGGCCTGGTGGGTGAGGCTCATCAATTCGCTTTTTTGTTGCTCGTCTACTGTTGGCATGATGGGAATCAGGCTCTGTTTAGCTCAGGGAATAGAATTTTCTTCCTGCCTGCTGCATCTCGAGCAGCATGGATGAAACAGTCCGTTTCGGCTCGTGTTTGGTGTAGATTCTATCCAATCCATCGACGACATAATCTATGCCCAGTTCGTCGGCATATCTCAACAGACCGCCTCGAAATGGCGGGAAGCCTGCGCCTATGATAATCGCCAGGTCTATGTCCCGGGCTTTGCGCACCACTTTCTCTTCGAGGCAGCGAGCCGCCTCGTCGATCATGGGCAGTATGAGCCGGTCCTGGATCTCCATGGCTGTTGTCTCGTTCACTGGCTCGTCTGATGTCCTCACGTCGGCTTTCTCGATGAAGTCCTGGTTGATCGATAGCTTGCGGTTCGAGTCTTCCCAGAGATAGCAGCCGGCATTGGTCTTCTTGCCGTCTATGCCCATGGTCATCGCTCTGTCCATTACCGCCGGCGGCAGCATGCGCTCGCCGAATTTGTCGTGGAGCAAACGAGCCACCGAAGTGATCAGCTCCCAGCCCAGCTCGTCGCAGAGCTCGAAGGCGCCCATGGGCATGCCGAATTTCGTCGCGACGCTGTCGATCCAATTGAGGGGAACTTTCTCGTCGAGCATTCTCGATGCCTCGAGGAGGAATATGCAGAGCAGCCTGTTGACCAGAAATCCAGGGCTGTCCTTGACGACAATGGGCACTTTGCCGAGCCTGCCTATCAATCCGGTGGCGCGGCGTTGCACACCGGCATCGGTGCCCTCGTGGGTAATCACCTCCACCAGGGGCATGCGGTCCACAGGCGAGAAGAAGTGCAGCCCCAGAACATTTTCCGGACGGTTGCTGAATGAAGCAATCTCGGCAATCGAAAATGACGAGGTGTTGGTAGCCAGAATGGTGCTCTCGGCAAGCTCCAGCTTTCCGATGAGCTCTTTCTTGAGCTTCAGGTCTTCGTTGACCGATTCGATGATGATGTCGGCTTTCGATAGCCTGTTCATGTCTTCGGCAGCGATTACGCTCGCTCCGGATTCTTCGTGCAATCTCCTGGTGAGACGCTCGGCTTCGGCTTCGGATTTCTCGTCGCTCGATCCTCTGATCACCACCGAAAGACCGGCATTGATAGCCGTCTCGGCAACGCCCTTGCCCATGACGCCACTACCCAGGATACCAAGCTCGGAAATCGGGGCCGATTTCTCGAGAGCGCGCAGGGCGGTCCGGGCAGCCATCTCCCGGGTGAAATAGAGATTGATCATATTCTTGGCGATATTGGAGACCGCCATCTTCGCGAATCCATCGATCTCGGCGGCGAAGCCTTTCTCTTCTCCCTGCTCGAGACCTGTACGGATCACTTCGAGAACCAGCTTGGGCGCCGGGTAGTGCCCACCTGTCCTGATTCTTATCACCCGTTCGGAGGTCTTCAAGAGCATCTGGCGCTTCTTCTCGCCGCCGTCGGCTTCCTCCATGGCCCGGGCGCGCTCTTCCCGGAGCTTCTTGCGATCGAAGTCTGTGGCTGCCAGGGCGAGCACCATCTCCTCGGCTCGATCGAAGAGCTTCTCTTCTTCGACGAGCTCATCGATGAGACCGATGCTCAGGCACTCTTCAGAGCTCTTGGGCTCGCCGGAAAGAATGAAGTCCAGGGCGCTCTTGAGCCCGACCCGGGCTGTCAGTCGCTGGGTGCCGCCGAGACCGGGGATGAGCCCGATATTGACCTCGGGAAGCCCGATGAGGGTGTGCGGTGCCGGGGTTGCCAGGCGGCCGTCGCTGCAAAGTATGAACTCCAGACCACCGCCCAGGCAGATACCGTGAATCGCCGATACTGTGGGGAATGGCAGAGCGAGAATCTTCTTGAATACCGCGTGTCCCCTCTCTGCGAGGCTTCGAGCAACCGAGTCTTCTTTGACTGTCAGAATCTCCTTGATGTCGGCCCCGGCGATGAAGATGTCATGCTTGCTGGAGGCGAAGACCAGTCCCTTGAGGTCGCTTCTGGCAGCAAGGTCGATGGCGTGGTCGATATAATCGATGATCTCGGAAGTCAGCGTGTTGGCGCGACCCGGCACGTTGAGCGTCAGGTAGCCGACCTGAGAGTCACGGACGGTGAGATTGAGCTCTTTTCCCCAGGATCCGAGAAGTGTCTCTTCGTTGGTCTTGCTTCCGCTGTCTACGGCAGTCTTGTTCAAAGCCTTTCCCTCTTTGGTGAAGGCTTAAATTTTATCTTCTCAGCCGGCGATAAGCGCCGGATGTCTCAATCTCTTAAGGTCTGCAAGCGGCGATCAGTTTGCGCTCTAGTTATTGGAGCCGTCGGGAAAGCGCGTGGTCAGTGAATAACCGAGCAACACCGAATCCGATATCATCTCCCGGGGCAGAAGATAAGCGCTGGCCATGACATCCGGGATTTCTCTGGCCTTCTGGAAAATCTGATCGAAGTCTTCGTCGAAGATCTGGTCGATCACCGAGAAGCTGCCGTGCTTCTCTCCTCTATAGAGAAAGCCCAGGCACTGCGACTGACGCTCGTCGGTGGAAAGCGTCACGCATGCTGTCTCTCCTTTTGTGGTAAGAGTCTCGAGAACTTTCTCGATGAAATGCGCGGCGTCTTTCTGGCTGGCTTCCCGCTCGTGAATCGGACACCCGATGAAGAGAGAGGACATAGAGAGGACAATCTCCCTCGGCAGCTCATAGATCTGGAGATTGGTGGTCCCCAGGCTCATATCCTCGAGCATGAATTTCAGGGCACGATCGGCCAGATGCGCCTCGGGCATGGACCTTCTGCCGTAGATGCAGCCCACGGCGCGGCCGTCGAAGACCAGAGCCGCGGATCTTGACAGCACCTGGTCCGACTCGGCTTTGATGCTGCCGGTGAATTTGCTGGTCTCGAGATCCTTGAGGAGCTGGGAGATTTTCAGATCGGAGCAGGAGATGCTCTGGGAGAGCTTGCCGGTCACCTGGGGCATAATGACATCCACCGCCCGGCGCAGCTTGACATTGCTGGGATAAGAGTCGGTCCAGATGGCGAAAGCCGTTTCTTGATCACTGGGAAGCCCGAACTGGACACGCTCGGTGGTGCCGATCACGAAGGCGAAAGTCATGAGAGCTCGGTTGTTGCTCATGCAGACAAAAGTCGCAGGAACGGTCTGCCCGATCTCGAGCTCGTCGCGGCTGGGAAGGAAGGCGTCCACATCGGAGGGGACCAGCTTGGCGCGGTAGCCGCCGGGCTCCGCCGCCTCGATCTGGCAGAGCAGGCTCTGACCCGGGCGGAATAGGGCTTTTTGTGTCGACTCGTCCATGAATTCTCCCGGCGACGATTTTAACAACAAATTCCTGGATAATGCAGATAATACGGGTTTACCACCAGGAAATATCTTGAATTCATCAGTCGATCCGGCAGGAAATCGGTCAATATATTCAGAGGCTATGGCTCCGGTCCGGATACCGTTACCGGCACAGACTGTCCTGGTTCTGGCTTTTCTGCTCTTGATTGTAAGTGGTTGCTCTCAGAGCGCTGGAGTCTCGAAGGCACCGGGCTCCGGCAGCTCGGAAGCAGCAAAGGGCACTGCCGCCCCGCGTCCGCAACCGCTCAGCGACGGGGATATCGATGCACTGCACGATGATATCGCCACCCTTGCCGCTCGTGTGGACCGTGGATTCGAGGACGGCTGGATAGCCGGTCACAGCTCCCGGGTCCTCAAGTCCGGCTATCGCCGTATCGATCCCGAGATCAAAGCCGAATTCGCCTGCGCATATCGCAAATTCATCGAGAGCCGGCACCAGAACCTCGCTCTCGATATGAGCACATATGTCCCTTATACCGATCGTTTCCAGTTCGGTCTCGATTTCTGGCGCTCTTCGAAAGCCGCCGAGAAGTTTGCCGCGGAGACCGTCAAAAAGCAGGTGGTCTGGGTCCACGAGTCCCTGCTCGATGCAAGCGAATTATTTTTCCGCGCATACGAGGCGCGCAATCCCGGGACCACCGATAGTTTTGTCGTTCTCGCCCACGACCGGGAGCAGGACATGGTCTTCGACTATATGGAGAATCAGGGCAAACGTGGCAGTTATAGCGATACTTATGTGAAGTGGGCAGGAAAGCTCAAGTCCGGCAAGTGATTTGTCCTGAAAGCGGGTAGAACCTATTAGACGAGGTCTGGGAACCGGCAGTGAGCGGAGCAGGTGACGAGAAATATTCGAGAGAGGCGCTCTTTCAGCGGCGCCTGGCCGATCTGCGCGCCAAGAACGAGCAGTTTCCCTGGAACATGGAAGATGTCCCGGAGTTCGATCTTCCCAAGGACCAGTCCAAGCTCTTTGCCGATCGCTCCATCGAGGATCCCAATCTTTCGGACGACGAGATCGAGCGCCGGGCGCTCCTCGATCTGACCTCGTACAATTTCTGGACTTTCTATAAGCGACTGAATTACGAGTGCCGCCGGGCCAAACGCTATGAGCGCCAGCTCTGTCTTCTTCTGGTTTGTATCGATGACTTGCAGAAAGTCGCGCGCCGTCATGGGCTGTCCGCCGAGAATCAAGTGGTACTATCGGCGGGGCGGGTTCTTCTGTCCTGCGTGCGCGATGTCGATATCGCCGGACGATGCCGTGATGATACATTCGGTGTGATACTGCCCGAGACACCAATACGCGGAGCCGAGATCGCCGCCGAGCGAATCCGCACCAAAATGGAAGAGGAGGTCTCCGTCTTCGATCAGGCGCAGATTCCGCTGAGCGTCAGTGTCGCGGGAACGCACCTCACCGGTCGCGATCAGCAGGTGGACTCGCTGGTGGCAATCGCCATCGAAGGATTGAAAGAGTGCATGGCCGGCGGTGGCAATTCGGTCATCGTGATCGAGTAGGCGCGAGAATAAGCACTCCGAGGATCATGAGTGTAGGAGAAGGCGGTCCCATGAGAACGATAGTGCAGGGCTTCTCCTGGATTGAGCCGATTGAGAAGGACAAGAGATGAATCCCGAATCCCAGTCTATCTCTGAATCAAAACAAGGTTTGTTCAAGCAGCTGGATACTCCGGGCTCCAACAAAGAAATCTGGCTCTGGTGGGAGCAGCGCAGACTTCTCTATAACGGAATCTGCATAATCACGGCGATTATCTCGTTCGCTGCATACTCATTGTTCCTATCCTTCTCTGGACATTTATCTCCCGGAGAGGATCTCATTGAGCCAATCGCCCTTATGGCCGGTGTAATCGGCGGACCGATCGCATGGAACCTCGCCTATTGCCTCGGTCCTGCTGTAGACATCGGCTTCTATCTGTCATCGCAAAAGATCCACAGCGCTCTCCTTCTAAAATCAGGTATCGCCTTCTCCGTACTGTTGATCTCACTTCCTGCACTTTACTGGGCATTCGCCTGCCTTCAGAATTGCATGAAGAGCTAGGGAAAACCCGGTTATAAAGATATCGGATACCCTCTAGCAAGGGGAACATCACGAATGCGCAGATGATGGCGATTGTTTGCTCTTTGTTCAGGTGAGCGTAGTTGCAGACGAAGAGAAGCGGCAGTAAACAGATAAAGGTGCCGCGAAGCAGGCAAATCGAAAATCCGTGACCTCTTGTCCTTCTTTCATTTGCATTTCTGAAAGACAAATTTTGCCCGTCAGGGCAATCGGTGCTGCGAGTGAGAGCACTTGTGGTCGGGACCGACCATGCTTGCCCGGTACCAGATTCCTGATCCGCCGGCATCCGCTCTCCTCAACTGGGTTGAATTTGTAACCTTATCTCATGATAGGCGATGCTGGAAATCTCGGCTACTCTGTGCAACGGCAATATCTATCCAAAACCCTGTGGATTTCCGTCCGGTGTCTTCCTAAGATTGCAGGATACCATCCATATCCTTCGATTCCCTGCTGTATTCCGGCCGGGTAGAGAGGTCTCTTGCTATGCCTGAGTTTGTGATCTATTCGACGTTCGCCTGCTGGCTTGCTCTGTTCTTCTATTTGATGGCCAGGGTGTTCAAGGCGAAAGATTCAGTCAATCGTTTTGGGCTCTTTGTTCTCAACGGTGTCATTGCCAACCTCACCTTCGCCCTGGCAATGACTATCTCCGGGTATACCTATTTTCTCGATTCATTCATCGTGCCTGTGTTCATGTGGGTCTGGCTTGGAGTCCTCTGCTACAGTGTCAGCAATTTCAGGGCTCTGGCGCGCAGGGATATCAGCGCCAGGCAGATGGTCTTTCATTCGGTGAGGGGGATACTTTCCCTGTTATTGCTTGCCCTCGCCTCCGGTTACGGCTGGCTCGGGTCTTTCGCCGCCGGCTATCAGACAGGCTGTCTCAATCCTTATCTTCCTCTGACGGATCCGGCAAGCATAGCCTCGTCCCGGTCGATGCTATGAGCCGTGGCAGATGGTTCGTCAGTCCGGCAGTCGATCTTCTCTTTTGCTGTGGCGGTGCTTTATGGCTTCTGGTCGCCTGTCACTACGTCTTCGGCTGGCAGTTACGGTACGCCATGGACGGACCCGGTGTCTTCGCCGGCTCGGTGGCGGCACTGATCGGAGTCATATGTCTCAGCGACGCCCACGTTGCTGCTTCGCTCTTCCGTTTCTACGGAACAGATGAACTCCGGCGGCGAAATCGAGCAGTGTCTTATCTGATACCGGCAGGGCTTGCTTGCCTTGGTATCGCCAGCCTGTTCAAGACCGCTATCCTCGCCCTTGGTCTGAGAGCGTACTTGCTTCTCATCACCCATCATCTCGCCTGGCAGACTTATGGCATAGTCTTGCTCTACTGCCGTAAGCAAGGCTCGATGCTGTCTCCCCAGCGCAAGCTCGGTCTCAAGCTCTTTTTCTCAGCCCTCACCCTGCATGGCATGGCGCAACAGGTCGGCAATCCCAAGTTTCTCTCGGTCGGAGCTATCTTCAGCACGCCATTCCTGACTGTTCCGGATGGTGTGGTCGCCTCCACCCAGGTGGTTTTGATCGCCGCTCTTCTCCTTGTTGTCCTTCAGAATCTTCGTGCGTCTCATAAGGACCGCCTTCCCTTTTCATGCTGGCTCTTGCTTGGAACCTCGGTACTTATCTATTCATTCGCCATAGAGATCCTGCAGGTCTTCTGGCTCTATGTACCGGCATTCTTTCACGGCAGCCAGTATATCGTCGTGCTTGCTTCTACCAGACTAGCCGGGCGCAATAATCAGACGAGCGCCTCGGTCTTTGCTGAGCTGGCCAGGGACGAGAACGCCAGCTTCTGGCTCTGGGCCATGGCTATCGGAGTGGCAATCTATATAGGTATCCCGACTACGCTTTCACACTTCGGCTTCAATCTCATTACAGCTTTCAATGCGGTTTTCTGGTCAGTGAATCTGTTTCACTTCGCCATCGATTCGGTGATGTGGAAGGGCGAGTCGGCTAGAAAAGCCTGAAAGAATTACTTCAGGGGACTACGGACCAGATTATTCCAACCAGAAAACAATAGAGCGTGCACAATCCGCCACTCGACAAGAACGCGTCGATCCAGCCGACACTTTTCATTTCTTCTCGGGCGCGCAGGATACGCCGGGTGAAGATCCCCGCTGCGACGAGACTGCCGGCTGGCACAAGGGGGCAGATTCCATAGAGCATAACGAGCATCTCGGATCGCAGGATGTTCGTGATCCCCATGAGTATTCCTATGCCGGCGATCGGCATCAGGGGCAGGAACAGGAAGGAATATACCGAGGCGATGGCCAGCACGATAGCCGCCACCATGACGTCGAAGGCACCGGGTCTGTATGAGAGACTCGATGTTCTTAGAAAGAGAAAGAGATTGCCTGTGGGGACCGCGGCCACGACCGCTATATGAAGGGGGTCCGGAATCGGGCTCCAGAATGCCTGTTGGCAGACACCGGTGAGTGACTCGAGCACAATTACGGCCACCGGGAGTAAGACTCCGAAAGTGAAAAGGAGTATCTTGTTTCGCATTTATTGCTCAGTGCTCCATCTCAGCACAGGATTGGCAGGATCGATTCGCTGCCGACATTTTCATTCTAGCAACGGACCGGCAGGAGGATGGAGTGCCGATCCAAGAGACTACGAAGTCTTTGCTTTTTACTGTCTCAATTTTTACAGGGCTGGACGAAACACAGCAATGCGAAGGAGCCGACTCCTTCTGGAGCCGACTCCTTTTGCAAAGGAGGAGGTAAGCTTATTTGTCTTTCTGCGACCAGGCTCTGGCGGTCGGGCTGTTCATCAGAGGCAGTTGTTTCAAGGTGCCGTCCAGACCCATGTGATACATCGTGTTGTTCTCGCCGATGATGGCGATGCGATGGCGGACAGGGTCGGCCACGATGTCTCCGGGTTTGCCTTCGCTCAGGGGTTTAGATTCGAAGCCGTACTTCTGATTGAGCTCAGCGACAGCGCCTACGACGCTGGCGCTGTCGATACCCGGAAATCCGGCCTTGTCCATGATGTTGGCTATCGTAGTGGCGCCGCCGAGCCGTCCCTGCTCGGTGTACCTGGCGTTGGGACCGAAGTTCCACAACTGTTGACCGACGGAGCTCGAGGCTGCGTCCAGGATGGATTTTTCGGATTCACTGAGATTGTCGGCGCCGTTCCATCCGGGGGTATCTATTTCTGGAATATTGAGGGCTCCGTCCTTGACCACGTTGTTGTTGTCGGCGGTCTGGCTGGAAGGAATCAGGAGTTGCCCGTCGCGGGTGGAAGGGGTCTGGGGCATTTGCTCGAGGGGGAATGTGCCACGTATCTCCACCGAGGGCGTCTGGGGTTGGGATTCGTAAGAAACATCAGCCATGGTGTACCTGCCTTTGAACGGGTCTGAGCGGCGAGAGTGCCGGCGGGTGGGAACAATTCAATGCTCGCTTTCCTGCGTGACGGGAACGTGACGTCCCTGGGAAATACACGTAGATGGCAATTTCATGTCATTGGCTGTAAGTTCTTTCTTTGTCTAAGTGGGCTTCTGCGGACTCGATCAGGTCTAAAGCCCGGGATATTCCTCGTTCGTGGAGATCAGCCATGGTTTCAACCCGTACCAGCGCCGGACACCTGCACAGGTGGCTACTCTCCGGGGCGGTTCTTTTTGCGAGCCTCTCAGGTTCCTGCGCCCCCGCAGGCGCCCGGATTCCAGAGAAAATCGACAAGTTCGTCCTCGACTGCATGGACCGCTATAAAGTGCCTGGCGTGGCAATTGCCGTCATCGACCACGACGATTCTCTCGTCGGGGGTTTCGGGACCCGGACCTACGGCAAGAGCGCCCCGGTCGACGCCGACACCCTCTTTATGATCGCCTCGAACACCAAGCCCTTCACCGCTGCCCTTCTGGGCACCCTGGTAGACCAGAAGCTCATCGGCTGGGACGACCATGTGGTGGACAGGTTGCCCGAGTTCGCTCTCAGAGACCCTTACCCCACCAGGATGTGCACCCCCCGGGATCTCCTCGCTCACCGAAGCGGTCTGCCGCCTTTTGGAGGAAACAACCTCGAGGCGCTCGGCTTCAGCCGGGCGGAGATCCTCCGGCGTATGAAATTCATCGAGCCGCATTGCAGCTTCCGGGATAAGGCCGGCTATTCCAATCCTGGCTTTTTCGCTGCCGGTATGCTGGCGGCGCGTGTTGCCAATACAGGCTACGAGGACTTGATGCGCAAGAGCATCTTCGGTCCCCTGAAAATGACCGGATCGGGGCTTTCCCATCACGACCGGGAAGGGCGGGACAATGTCGCCGATGCTCACAAACTCCTCCCCGATGGGACCTCCGCGGTAGTCCCCTGGGACGACCACGATCCCATGGCGCCGGCGGGAGCCATCACTTCCACCTCCAGGGACATGGCCAATTGGGTGCGGATGTGGCTCGACAATGGCAGGTTCGACGGCAAGCAGGTGCTCTCCCCCGAGACCGTGGAGGAGATGCTCACCCCCTCCATGGTCGAGACACCGACTTTTGCCGAGATGGCGCCCATAGACAGGGACAGTGGCTTCAGCTACGGTCTCGGCTGGGGGATCTACTATTACAAAGGCCATAAGATCATAGAAAAAGGCGGTGCCAGAACAGGTATGAGATCCATCGTGGTTCTGGTGCCCGACAAGAAGATCGGGATCGTGGTGCTGGCCAATCAGAATCTCACTGTGGTGCCCGAAGCTATAAGAGCATACCTGCTCGAGGAGATGGTGGCTCCTTCCGGGCGCGACCTGCAGAAAGAGATAAGCGAGGCTAACGATCATGTGGTGAAGACCTTTACTCGTTGCGAGGCTCCGGCAAAGCCGAGCGCACCCACCTCGGTGCCGGTAAGCAATTATGCGGGAAAGTACGGCAATGACCTCTATGGGGTGGTCGAGATCCTGGTCGACGACCAGAACCGTCTGTGGTGGCAGGCTGGCCCGGCAAAGGTGAAGGGGCCGCTTGCACCGCTCGGTCATGATGTCTTCTTGCTGAGCTGGCCCGGCGAGCGGATCTCGCTCCCGGAGGAAGCCACTTTCGTGCTCTCCAGCGAAGGCAAGCCGGTCACTCTCATCACCGAATCATTCGGAGAGCTCAAGCGTATGGAGTGAATTCGCTCGAGCTCAGTGCTTGCTGGGGTGGTCGTATTTCTTGATCTGGGGCATCACCGGTTGTCCGAAGCCCGAGCCCTGACCGGGCATCTTCAGAGTCCTGTGCAGGGTATCCAGAGTGATCCAGCCGTCCCCGTCGCCTTCGCCGCTGCGGCGCTCGCTGCCTTTCACCTCCGGCTCGCCGTGCTGATTGTCGAGCAAGACCCAGAGCTGGCCGGTTTTGGGATCTTCCCAGACATCGTGGATGGTCTGGGCATGCATACCTCCCATGGTGGGGGTCAGGATCGGCAGCTCGCCTTTGGCTTTCATATCCAGGAGCCGTTGCTTGTCGGGCAGGTCGTTGAAATACTCGCGCCGTCCGGTATGGTCGGAATAGCCGGAGTTCTCTATATGCGGCGACACTTCGTCGAAGAACATCTTGCAGGACTCGATGACCTTGTCCTGGATCATCTCGGGTCCGTCCACGGGTTGGCCGTTCTTGCCTTTGACCTGGGTGCCGTTTTGGACCAGCTGATCCTCGCCCTGGTCGATGGTGATGCGTTGCCCGTTCTGGATCATGGTCTGGGTTCGATTCGGTCCCAGGATATAGCGAATGTCCGAGCGGTCCACCTTGACGTTGCCCTGGGCGTCGGTGTCATTCATCTTGCCGGTCTCGTACATGGCGTTGATCAGGGTCATCTGCACCACCTGGCTGGCGAGATTGCGCTTGCCGGAGTCCGGTTTGTCGAGGTCGTATGAGCTCTCGTCCTTGCCTGGCTTGAGTGCCGCCGCCGGTGGTGTGGCTGTCTTGCCGTCGGTTCCGGTCCAGCTCCCGGTCGCTGTAACTTCTTTGAGGAGGCGGGCATACTGGTCGGGGTGCTTGACGGCGGCATATACCTCGGTGGACGTGACATTGCATGTGGGGTGGCTGCCCTGGTCGATCTCCAGAGGCCGAGCCAGATTATGCATGCCGGTCTCGACGATTGTCTTGCGCTGCTGCTCGTCGAAGTGAGGGCTGTTGTTTGTCTGAAGGATATCGCTGAGGTTGTCCATGGCTCTCACGACTTTCTCCGGATCGAGCTTCTCTTTCACCGAGCGCTCCTCGAATTCTCTCATCCAGCCGCCGAATCGTTTCATGTCGATTCCTGCTTGCGTGGCGGAGGTGGTGAGCCGATCCCTGGCTTCGGTTATGGACTCGGCAGTCATGATGAACTCGCCCGAGGCGATGCGGTCGAGATCGTCGGCTTTCGAGATGTGCCGTTTGTTGTCGCTTCCCAGGTAGTCTATGTCGCCGCTTGCATCGACGGAGACATCGCGCCTGGTGTATTGCTTGCCATTGTCCCTGGTGGAGATGAAGTCCTTGCCGTTGCCGTCCCGGACCCAGTCGGTCTGGTAGTCGCCGGCGGCGTCATCACGTGGCGCATAGTCCCGGAAGGACTTGAGCCCTCTGGCATCATAAGTGAAGTCGCGTCTGGCTCCGCCGGCGAATTGCTTGTTCAGGGGGCGGTTCTGAGCATCGTATTCGGTGATGGTGCGATCGAGATCCTCGATTACTTTGTTGCCACCGGCATTGGTGTACTCCAGTCGGCCGTCCGCTTTCAGAGTCAGATCGCTGACTCTGGCGCCCTCGCTCGAGACCCAGATATTGCTGTTGTTATCGCGTTTCCATTTATGGGATTTTTCAGGCTGACCGCTTCTGGTTTCTATAGATTCGACCCGGGGCTGACCCGAGGCGTCGGTCTTGTATTCGACCGAGCGGTGCCCAAGTTCGGAGCCCACGCCGGCCAGCCGCCCCGTGCAGTCGAAACTGCTGGTGACGCCATTGATGGTGACATCCGAGGTCGAGTCCTTGTGCTCGACAATATGCGTCCCGTCCTTCAGGTCGTAGCTGAAGTCGCCGTTTTCTTCCACCCGGACGTTTTTGCGCTCTTCAGGCGGATTCTGATCCGAGATATATGTGTCGCCCTTGCGGGTCCAGTTTACCTGTTCTGTCTTGCCGCTATTATTGCGGGTTTCTTTAACAGACTCGACGGTTTTGCCTTTGAGATCAGCGTGTATCGAAGAGCCATCCGGGCGCATCACGTCCACGGTGCCCGGCCAGATGCCTTCTTGATTCCTTTTCTGGGCTTCTTCGGCGCTGAGCTTCTGTCCGCCGGCACCGAAATATTCCACCACCGGCTGATTGGAGTTGTAGTCGACCTTCGTGAGGACACCGTCCGGGCTCATCTCGAAAGTGCCCGAGAAGTGACCGGTGATCTTGCCGGCCGAGTCGTACATTGTCCAGCTCGCCATCTCGCGGCCGTCTTTCTCTACTGGCTTGCCGGAGCTGGTGATGGGCGCCAGGCGCTTGTAGGTGACACCGTCTATAGTCGCGCGGGTGACCCGGTCCGGTCGCGCCTGATCGCCGTACTCGAACTTGTTGCTTGCCGATGTGTTGTCGCCGGCATCGGTTTGAGTGACCCTACCGCGGTCGTCCCTGTGGTAGGTACCGTCGTCCAGACTGACCGAGGCGGTAGACAGGCGGTCGAATTTGACGCTCACCTTTTCCTGCCAGGCAGTGGTGCCGGGTCCGGATCCGGATGCGTGGGCGGGATACTCGATGACACCATCGGCGGAGCGGCGGCTGGAATGGGCTGTGGTCAACGACGGGATATCGAGGATGTCGTTGCCCAGGTACTTACCGAGCAGATCCAGATTGCTCTTGCCGGAGAGCGCCGGGGCGTAGGTGTTGGCGCCCTGGCTGTCGCCCGAGCTGTTTTTGTCAGGCATCGGGTCGAGATCGGCGAGCACTTGCAGCTGCGGTGTCTCTTTGTCGGAGAAAAGGGACGGCAGCTGGATAAAACCGTCCTCGCCGGCGAGATTGTCCTTAGGGATGAAGCCCGGGAGATCGCTATTGATCGGGCGGCAGACATCGCCGTCACAGATATAGCCTGGGGGTGAGTGCCCCGAGCTTGCTGGAGTCTTTTCAGGAGTTCCGGTCTGGGTCTCCAACCTGAGTCCCGGGTCTAACAGGAAGCTCTGGAAACTTTCCGAGTGGGAAAGGTCGGTCGAGCCATCGTGCACTGTCCCCGCATCGAGGGGTAATGCGCGGTCTACCATAGAGGGTCTCCTGGAGTGGGAAGGGGGCGGAGGACTGATCGGGGTAGTTGATTGTATGCCTTAAATGTGGCGGAATTGTACCCGGGGCGGAGGTTCTCAGGTTTGGTTGGGATATCAGGATAATTGCTGGTATGCTGAGTTTCGACGAGTTCGCGAGGAGACACCAGAAAGTGAACGCTCGAGCCACCAGAATCCTTCTGATTTCTACATGCATTCTGGCTGGTGCTCTCCCTCGATACCCGGCCCTCGCTTCAGACGAATCTACCTGGAACCCGGAGGACCCGAAGTACCGGGAAATAATCAAGATCCTTCCTGAGGAGAAGGCGCCGGCACTCGTGTCTGAGCGGGGGCTCAAGTCATTCAACCAGGGGGTTCGCCTGCAGAAGGCCGGCAAGCCTGGTGAAGCCGCCGAGAAGTACGGAGAGGCCATCGATGAGGGCTTCGGCTGCTTCCAGTCGTATTACAATCTCGGTGTCTGTCGAGAGCTCGAGGGCAAATACGAGGAGGCTTACAAGTACCTTCAGCAAGCCTATCGATTGAGCCACAATTTCCAGCCAGTGTGCAAACATCTCATTCATGTCTGCTTGAAGCTCGGTAAAAGGCAAGAAGCCCGGGATCTGATTCAGGTACTCTCGCGAATCTGATCTCTATCTGAGCGTTGATCTGGGAAAGATAATCACATGATCCCACCATTTGTATTTTGCTTCGACTGTGTATGGACTGCGCCTGTCGATGTGATCGATGTTGCCGATATTTCTGGCTTTAGCCATATCGATTGAAACGGTCTTAGTCAGGTCTGGAACTACTTTAGACAATATGGTGTCGACATCCGGTACTTCCGATCCCACGGTGGCAATCTTCACTCCCTGCTGTTTCAGGCGTTCGGCTGCGCATTGTCCACTCTTGCCTTGACCTTGTTCCAGGTGCATAGAGCCAATCCAGGCGACTACCCGGGCACCATTTCGTGTTTTTAAGATTGACTGGATCGCACTGGTCATCTGGATGTCCCTCGGGGGCACTTCAGTTCGCCAGGGCTCGGCGACATCGATTGCGGCAAGTTTCAGCTTGCAAGCCCGTGCGGCCTCGAGAATCTTGAGATAGTCCTGGGTCTGCTGAGTAGGAGCCAGCCTGGTCAAATCAATGTTGCCTGTTTTCTCGAATTTATCGAGCAAGGGCTGAAGAGTGTATGGGATTTCGAGAGCCAGGTGTGTCGCTCCCGCTGCTGCCAGGGTCCTTATTGCAGTCGGACCGATGTCCCTGATCGGGTTGTTAGAATGCCCGGTTACAAAGTGTATTTCTCCTATGCCGACGACATCGTGCGCTTTCATCAGGCTGGAGAGGGTGGCGAAGGGCGACGCCGAGTTTTTCTCGAACTCGGAGCGCAAGACCTTAGCTTGCTCCGCCGAAATACCGAGCTGTTTCAGATCGGCCAGCTCGGTTGCGCTCAGGCTCCGCGAAAGAACATGCTCCGCCGGCCTGGAGCGCTCATTGCTACCTCTTTCGGTGGTTTTGTCGGCTATTTTGCGGCTCGACGCCAGGACCTGGTCACCCCGGGGCTTCGAGTAATCGACGAGCTCGATGGGATTGTCCATGAGCTTTCTGGCATCTTCGGCCGTTGTTTCCCGGGCGTTGATACCGATTCCGGAGGGCGTATCCCAGAGAGGATTCTTATTCTTCCGCGCCGCCTCGCAATGGAGGTGTTGCTGTTTCTTTTCAACCACCACGCCGTCGGTAGCGGCTTTCTCGCCTCGGGACGTCTGTTTGCGTGCCTGCTTCTCGCCGTCCTTGATTTCGTCTTTGCCGGTCATGAGATAACCTCCGGTCTGATCGTTATACCCATGACCGGCGTTTCGCCTGCAGCTCGTCAATCCAATGATCCTGGCGCGGATATCCTACTCCAGGGGATTGTAGCCGGGTTTCTTATAGAGTCGGTCCCAGTGTCCGTGGATTTCAGGGCGGTAGACCGCCTCCGGCCACTCGTCGGGATCGACTTCTTCCATGTCGAGGGATACCCATTCTTCACCGCAAGCCAGGACTTCGACTACATCTTTGACGATACGCTCGGCGAGCTTTTTCTTCAGCTCCTCGGACCTGCCGGGCCAGAGTTTTACGACGATATGAGGCATTGGTCACTCCTTTGAAATCGGACCGAAGAGCTTATTTTAGCGAAGCCATGTCGATCACGAAGCGATAACGCACGTCGCTTTTCAAGAGCCGTTTGTAAGCTTCGTTGACCCGGTCGATGCCGATGATCTCGATATCGGCGCCGATGGCGTGTTTGCCGCAGAAGTCGAGCATCTCCTGGGTCTCGCGCATGCCACCGATGGTGGATCCTGCCAGGGATTTTCTCCTGGGTATGATGCTGAACGGATGAATGGGAAGCTCTTCGGAAGGCGCTCCCACCAGTACCATGACACCATCACGCTTGAGCATGGCCATATAGGCGTTCATGTCGGCGGCGGAGGAAACTGTATTTATGATCAGATCGAACTTCTCTCTGGCATTCTCCACGGCGCCCTCCTGCGCGGTGGCAATAAATCCTGACGCGCCCATGGCCTCGGCGTCGGCTTTCTTACTCATCGAGCGGCTGATGACGGTAACCTCGGCTCCCAGCGCGTGGGCGAATTTGACACCCATATGACCGAGCCCGCCCAGACCGACCACCGCCACCGACTTGCCGGGACCGGCATGCCAGTGTATCAGGGGCGAATAGGTGGTGATACCGGCACAGAGAATCGGGGCTGCTTGCTCCAGAGGGATGTTCGCCGGGATGCGCGCAACGAAGCGCTGGTCTACGGTTATACGATCCGAATAGCCACCATATGTGGGGGTCTTGCCGTCCAGGGCGATGTCGTTATAGGTGAGCACCATACGATTGTTGCAATACTGCTCTTCGCCGTCATTGCAAGAATCGCATTCTCTGCACGAGTCAACCATGCAGCCGACGCCGACCCGGTCGCCAGGCTGGAATCCGGTGACTTTCTCGCCGACTTTCTCGACGATGCCGGCAATTTCATGACCGGGCACCATTGGAAATTTGGAGTTGCCCCATTCATCGAGGACCTGGTGCACGTCCGAGTGACAGATGCCGCAGTATTTTATTTCAATAAGTACGTCCGTCGGTCCCGGCTCTCTCCGGGTGATTTCGAAGTGGGCGAGCTCCGCACCGGTACTGGTGGCGGCATAAGCTCTGGTCTTGATAGCGGTTTCGGTCATTTGCTATGTCTCCTGATTATTTGTTGTTGATCCGCCGATTATTTCACCGGTCTCCACTTTTCTCCGGACTGACTCAGCGCTCGGTCATCTTTTCTAGGGCTTCGGGATAGCGCCCGCCTTCGATGTTGATCTTCGCAGCGGCATTCTCGATCTCTTCGATGTCTTTTGCTGTCAGATTCAGTGCGGCAGCGCCGATATTCTCTTCGAGCCGCTCGAGTCTGGTGGTCCCGGGGATCGGTACTATCCACGGTTTTTTCGCAAGAATCCAGGATAAGGCGATCTGGGCCGTGGTGGCATTTTTGCTTCTTCCAATCTCTTCGAGCAGATCCACCAGAGCCTTGTTGGCTTTCATTGCCTCCGGCGCGAACCGCGGCAGGGTGCTCCGGAAATCGGTGGCAGCAAAAGTGGCATCGGCTCCGATTTTGCCCGTCAGAAAACCTCTTCCCAGGGGGCTGTAGGAGACAAGACCGATACCGAGCTCTTCGAGAGTCGGGACGATATCGTCTTCCAGATTGCGCCACCATATGGAGTATTCGCTTTGCAGGGCGGTCACCGGTTGCTCGGCATGGGCTTTACGGATGGTGTGGGCAGCGGCTTCGGAGAGACCGAAGTGTTTGACCTTACCAGCCTCGATCAATTCCTTGACCGCACCGGCAACCTCTTCTATCGGAACTGCCGGATCGACCCGGTGCTGGTAGAAAAGATCGATGGTGTCGACTTTCAGCCGTTTGAGGGAAGCATCGCAGACTTCCTTTATATGCTCCGGGCGGCTGTTGAGACCGAGCCATTTCTTCTCGCCTGTTGGGTCGAGGTCGAATCCGAACTTGGTGGCGATGACGATCTTTTCTTTCAGGGGCGAGAGGGCTTCGCCGACGAGCTCTTCATTTATAAGAGGACCGTATACTTCCGCGGTATCGAAGAAGGTCACTCCCCGGTCCACCGCTTGATGAAGAAGCGAGATCATCTCTTTCCGGTCCTTGGGAGGCCCATAGCTGAAGCTCATGCCCATGCAGCCGAGCCCGATGGCGGATACTTCGAGATTGCTATTTCCGAGTTTGCGCTTTTGCATGACAGTCTCCTTCGGCTTTGAAGCCTCACTGGCGACTTGGTTAAAAGTCCGAGCCGTTCAATCCACGATTCAATGATATGCTGGTTTAGGGCTTTTGTGATATAACAAAATTCCAGGATGATTGGACTATTCTCCGAAGTCTGTCCGGACCCCCGAATACTGGGACAGCAGCGCAGGCTGAGCCCCAAGCCCCCA
>Ga0226835_1000274_pt1 | contig 75376 bp, 72 predicted proteins | sample LAC_MetaG_1_FD_163627 | JGI IMG/M metagenome (GOLD analysis project Ga0226835, IMG submission 163627) | Anaerobic ammonium oxidizing microbial communities from anammox membrane bioreactor (MBR) in UC Berkley, California, United States -... | ecosystem: Engineered > Bioreactor > Anaerobic >... | reverse complement strand
CACCGAGACATAGAAACGGGCAGCCTCGGCCTGTGTGTCGAACCAGAGACAGGGCGCGATCTTCTGGGCGATGGAAGGCACGGGCGCCTCCGTATGCGGTGGACGTGGAGCGAAGACTTGATGTCAACGCGGCTTAAGCGAACAGCCGCTCGAGCTTGGCAAGCGCGCCGCTCCAGCCGCGTTCGTGGCCGTCGCGGGCGGCTTCGTCGAAGAACTGCTCGTGGTGCAGCGTCAGCATGGTGCCGTCGCCGTCGCGCCTGAACGTCAGGATCACGAAGGATTCGCGCTCGGGCGTCGTGTGCCAGGCCCAGGTGAATGCCAGTTTCTCGTTCGGTACCACCTCGCGATAGACGCCGCTGACCTCGTGATATTCGTCGTCCTCGGTGCGGAAACTCACGCGGAAACGTCCGCCGACGCGGACATCGAGCTCGGCTTTGATCGAACCGTCGCAGGTGCCGTCGGGACCGAACCAGCGCGCTAGCTGCGCGGGCTGCGTCCACGCGGCGTAGGCTTTTTCCGGCGCGGCATTGAGACGGCGTTTGAGCGTGAGGCTTGGCTTGACGGGGAAGCTTTGCGGGGCGGGCATAGCTCCTCCTCCAGAAAGGCGGCAAGACGGTCGAGCTGGGCGGACCAGAAGCGCTGGTAGCGGGTGAGCCAGTTCATGGCTTCTTCCATCGGCGCGGCGGCGAGCTGGCAGGAAACGGTGCGGCCGGTCTTGGCACGCACGATCAGCCCGGCGTCGCACAGTACGTCGAGATGCTTCATGACGGCCGGCAGCGACATGGCGAAGGGTTGCGCCAGTTCGCTGACCGAGAGGCTTTCGCGCTCGCTCAGGCGCGCCAGCAGGGCGCGCCGCGTCGGATCGGCGAGCGCGGAAAAGGTGGTGTCGAGGCCAGTGTTCTGATACTTAACCATATGGTAAAATATTGACCGGATGCACGCTGCCGTCAACCCCCTGCTGTCTCGGCTTCTCGGAGCGGCGAAACGCCGCGTAAGGCTTGGTTAAGCATTTCGTTACGCACGATGCCTAATCTCGCTCCCGAAAGACCCTGTTCCCGAGGTCTGCCATGGCGGCGATCCAGAACAAGAAATTCGGCTGGGTGCGGACGGCAACCGCGCGCGAGAGCGTCAATGCGTGGCGCGAGAAGCGCAAGGCGATGCGCGAGGATTTCGAGGGCCGGCAATCGGCGGCGCGCGATGCGTTCGCGGCCGCGTGGTCGACGCAAATCTCCGACAGCGGCAATATCTACGCCCAGATGGCGCTCAAGCGCACGCAGGAGGAAATCCAGGCCAAGCTTGCCCGCAATCAGGAACTGGCCAAGTACGACACCAGCGTCGACAGCAGCAAAGCCGACACCAAGGATTCGATTTTTGCCGGCGGCAAGACCGGCGAGCTCGCTTCCGGCACGAAAATCGACCTGAACGGCGGCACGCTGACCTTGAGCGACGGCACGGTGATCGACATCGCGACCGGGGCGAAGAAGGTCAATCTCACCGTCTGAGCGGCCGCGCTGTGCTCAGCGCTGGAGCGGTTGCAGGGCAGCGCGGATCAGTGTGATCGCATCCTCGCTCGCCCATTCCGCCGGACCCGCCAGTGTCGCGATCTCGCAGCCGTTGCGGTCGATCAGCAGCGTCGTTGGCATGCCGAAGGCGCGACCCATGGTTTTCAGGTCCTGGAAGATTTTCGCGCTCGGGTCGGCGTAATAGGCGAGCCGCGTAATCCCGGTCTCGGCGAGCCAGGTTCTGGGCTTGGCCGGGTCGCGCGTGTCGATATTGACGGCGACGACCTCGAAATCCGGACTGCCGAGCTTTGTCTGCAATTCGTCGAGCGCCGGCATTTCCTTGCGGCAGGGAGTGCACCAGGTCGCCCAGAGGTTGAGGAGCACGGTGCGGCCCTTCCAGTCGGCGATGCTGCGCTCCCGGCCCTCGGCGTCGCGGAACGACAGATGAGCCGCCGGGATCGGCGTCTTGGCCGGCGCCAGCGCTGCCAGTTCGCCGCGGACAAGGGGCTTGATCGCATTGGCCAGTTCGGCCGCCGGGCGGCAGACGGGTGCCACCCCCGCATTGCGCAGCAAGGGCACGATCCCGTATATCCCCGCCAGCGCAACACCCCCGCCGAGGAAAGCCGCGGCGGCGATCAGGACGAGCCGGCGCCGGGATGTACGGGCCGGCGTGTCTGGTTCGGAAGAGCTTTTTGGACGTGTCATGAGCAACAAGATGTGGGGTGGGCGTTTCGCGTTCGGTCCCGACGCGATCATGGAGGAAATCAACGCCTCGATCGACGTCGACCGGCACCTTTACCGCCAGGACATCGCGGCAAGCAAGGCGCACGCTGCCATGCTCTCGCAGCAAGGCATCATTACGGCCGACGATGCCGGCCGGATCGCTCACGGTCTAGACACGATCCTGTCAGAAATCGAGCGCGGCGCGTTCGAATTCAAGCGCGCGCTGGAGGACGTTCACATGAACGTCGAGGCGCGGCTGTCCGAGCTGATCGGCCACGCCGCCGGCCGGCTGCATACTGCGCGCTCGCGCAACGACCAGGTGGCGACTGATTTCCGGCTCTGGGTGCGCGATACGATCGACCAGCTCGATGCGGCGCTTGCCGGATTCCAGCGCGCGCTCGCCGAGAAGGCGCTCGATCATGCCGGCACCGTCATGCCCGGCCTCACCCATCTGCAGACCGCTCAGCCGGTCACGTTCGGCCATCATCTTCTCGCCTATGTCGAGATGGCCGCGCGCGACCGTGGACGCTTCGCTGACGCGCGCCGGCGGCTCAACGAATGTCCGCTCGGCTCCGCCGCGTTGGCAGGAACCTCGTTCCCGCTCGACCGCGACATGACCGCCACGGCGCTTGGCTTCGACCGGCCGACCGCGAACTCGCTCGACGCGGTCTCCGACCGCGACTTCGTGCTGGAGACGCTGGCCGCGGCGACGATCGCCGCCGTGCATCTGTCGCGGCTCGCCGAGGAGATCGTGATCTGGACCTCGCCTTTGACCGGCCTCGTGCGGCTGTCCGACAAGTTCACGACCGGCTCCTCGATCATGCCGCAGAAGCGCAACCCCGACGCGGCCGAACTCGTGCGCGCCAAGGCCGGGCGCATCGCGGGCGCGCTCACAGCGCTCGTCATGGTGATGAAGGGCCTGCCGCTCGCCTACCAGAAGGACATGCAGGAGGACAAGGAAGGCGCCATGGACGCGCTCGCCGCCCTCTCGCTGTCGATCGCGGCGATGACCGGCATGGTGCGGGACATGGTTCCCGATACCGCCCGCATGAAGAAAGCGGCGGGCGAGGGCTATGCCACCGCCACCGATCTCGCCGACTGGCTGGTGCGGACGCTGAAAATGCCCTTCCGGGACGCCCACCATGTGACCGGGCGGATCGTCGCGGAAGCCGCCGCGCAGAACTTGCCGCTGCATCGTCTGCCGCTTGCCGCCATGCAGGCGGTCGAGCCCAGAATCACCGACGAGGTGTTCGCGGTGCTCTCGGTCGAGCGCTCGGTCAGGAGCCGCACGAGCTTCGGCGGGACCGCGCCGGCCAATGTGCGCGCCCAGGCCAGAAAATGGTTAAAGCGCCTCGAAAAGGGGCGCTGACGCGGCTGCGGCCACATCGAACAACCAACTATCGCCTCTTTTGATCGATCTGCTATAGGGGTGCGCGCGATGGGGGAGTATCCGGTGACCGGTGGTTCGTTGGCGATGACTCGGTGGGTGGCCGTCACGGCGCTGCTGTGCGTGGCGCTCGCGCTGTCCGCATGCGGGCGTAAGGGCGCGCTCGATGCGCCGCCGGCCGCGCTCAACGATCCCAACGCGGGCACCGAAGCGCAGCCGCAGGCCGAAGAGCAGGGCTCCGTGCTGCGTCCGGGCGGCGCCAATGCGCTTCCGGTCATTCGCGGCCCGAAGAAGCGTATTCCTCTCGACGCCCTGCTCGACTGAGATTGCGATGCATCACTTCGCCTATCGCGACGGCGTCCTTTGCGCCGAGGCGGTAAATCTGGCCGCCCTCGCGCAATCGGTCGGCACCCCGCTCTACTGCTATTCGACCGCGACGCTCGAGCGGCATTATCGCGTTTTCGCCGAAGCTTTCGCCGACGTGCCGTCGCTCGTCTGCTATGCGGTCAAGGCCAATTCCAACCAGGCGGTGATTGCGACGCTGGCGCGGCTCGGCGCGGGCGCCGATGTCGTTTCCGAGGGCGAGCTCAAGCGTGCGCTGAAGGCGGGCGTGCCCGCGGACAAGATCATGTTCTCCGGCGTCGGCAAGACCGACCGCGAACTCGCGGCGGCCGTCGACACCGGCATCCTGTGCGTGAATGTCGAATCGGAGCCGGAGCTGCACCGCCTTTCGGCGATCGCGGCCGCGAAGGGACGCACGATCGATATCTCGGTGCGCGTCAATCCAGACATCGATGCGCGCACGCACGCCAAGATCGCGACCGGCAAAGCCGAGAACAAGTTCGGCATTCCGATCAGCCGCGCGCGCGAGGTCTATCGGCATGCCGCAGCGCTGCCCGGCATCCGCGTGGCGGGCGTCGACATGCATATCGGCAGCCAGATCACCGAGCTGACGCCGTTCGCCGATGCCTTCGCGTTGCTGTCGGAATTCGTGGTGCAGTTGCGCGCCGATGGCCACACCATCGCGCATGTCGATCTCGGCGGCGGGCTCGGCATCCCCTATCGCGATTCGGCGAAGGCGCCGCCTTTGCCGGCCGACTATGCCGCCATCGTCAAGCGCGCGACCCGCGATCTCGGCTGTAAGCTGATTTTCGAACCCGGGCGTCTGATCGTCGGCAATGCCGGCATCCTGGTCACGCGCGTGATCTATGTGAAGCACGGCGATGCCAAGACCTTCGTGATCGTCGATTCGGCGATGAACGACCTCATCCGTCCGACCCTCTATGAAGCGCATCACGAAATCTGGCCGGTCCGCGAAACGGCGATTCGTTCCCGGCCGGTGACCGTCGACGTGGTAGGGCCGGTCTGCGAGACCGGGGACTATCTGGCGCTCGACCGCGAAATGCCGGAGCCCCGGCCCGGCGATCTGCTGGCCGTCATGTCGGCGGGCGCCTATGGCGCGGTTCAGGCCGGGACCTACAATACCCGTCCGTTGATACCGGAAATCCTCGTGCGGGGCGGCGAATGGGCGCAGGTTCGGCCCCGCCTCGATGCCGACGCATTGATTGCGTTCGATCGTCTGCCGCCCTGGCTCTAGAATTGTCTCAGGCCCGCCGGACCGCGTACGCTCAAGGCATCAAGTGAACTTGAGTGCATGAAACTTGCATCGCGTGATAGGCTTTTATGGCTATTGAGTCCGGGCAGCCCGAACGAAAGAATGGCTGATGCAGGGTTCCCAAGGTTCCCAAGGGTCCTTTGAGCAGGGGCAAACGGGTGCCGCGTCCGTGACCGGGCAGGCGGCAGAGCGCCTCGAAAAGGCCGTCCGCAAGGCGCGCTGGGGCCTGCTCTGGGAACAGGTCTGGCCGCCCCTGGCCGCTCTGCTCACCCTCGGCGGCTTCTTCTTAAGCCTGTCCTGGCTTGGTCTGTGGCTGTCTCTGCCCCCACTGGGACGCGCTGCGGGTGTTGCCTTGTTCGGTCTTGCCGCGATCGCATTCCTGTGGCGGCTCGTGCGTATCCAGGTGCCGGACCGCGCCGCGGCGCTCGTCCAGCTCGATCGCAACAGCGGCCTTGCGCATCGGCCCGTCACCGCGGTCAGTGATCGCCTTGCAACGACGCAGACCGATCCGATGTCGGTTGCGTTATGGCAGGCCCATGTCGAGCGCACGCTGCACGCCGTGCGTCGTCTGCGCGCGGGCTGGCCCGCGCCGCGCCTTGCCGCTCACGATCCGTTCGCGCTGCGCGCGCTTGCCGCCATTCTCGTCGTCGCGACCTTCATCGTGGCCGGGGGCGATCGCGGCCGCCGTGTTGCCGCGGCCTTCAACTGGCACGGCGTCGTCGCGCCGCAGAATTATCGCGTCGATGCATGGGTGACCCCGCCGGTCTATACCGCCCGTCCGCCGGTGATCCTGGCCGGGCTGCGGCCCGGCGAGCCCGCGCGCGCGAGCGCGCCGGTCGCGGTGCCGGTCGGTTCGGTGGTCGTGATCCGCGCCACCGGTCTCGACGCGCTCAATGTGGCGGCCGCCGGCGGTCTCGCCGACGACAAGAACGATCATCCGGTGCCGCCGCCGGCGGGAACGCAGGAGCGCCGCTTTGTCGTGCAGGGCGACGGCGAGGTGACGCTACGCGATCTCGGCCGCGCGACCTGGGCCTTCACCGCCATCCCCGATCGCGCGCCGACCATTGCGCTGACCAAGACCCCCGAGCCGCAGGTGCGCGGCGCGCTGCAGCTCAACTACAAGATCGAGGACGATTACGGCGTCACCGAAGCGTATGCGCGGTTCGCGCGGAAGGAAACGCCGGGCGCGAAGCCGGCGCGTCCGCTTTACGGCGCGCCCGATTTCTCGCTCGTGCTGCCGCAGGCGCGCACCCGCAATGGCGTGGGCCAGACCACCCGCAGCCTCGCCGACCATCCCTGGGCCGGCACCGACGTCCTGCTGACGCTGACCGCGCGCGACGAAGGTGGCAATGAAGGCCGTTCGGAGCCGGTCGAAATCCAGATCCCGGAGCGGCTGTTCATGAAGCCGCTGGCGCGTGCCCTGATCGAGCAGCGGCGCAATCTGGCGCTCGACGCCGAGGCCAGACCGCTCGTGCTGATGGCGCTCGAGGCGCTCGCGATTGCGCCGGAAAAATTCATCCCCGAGAGCGGCGTCTATCTCGGCCTGCGTTCGGTCTTCTGGCAGCTCACCGGCGCCAAGACCGACGACCAGTTGCGCGATGTGGTCGGCCGTCTGTGGCAGATGGCCGTCGCCATCGAGGACGGCAACGTGTCGGACGCCGAGGCCGAATTGCGGGCGGCGCAGGAGCGGCTGCGCGAGGCGCTCGAACGCGGTGCGAGCGACGAAGAGCTCAAGCGCCTGACCGACGAGTTGCGCGCCGCGCTCGACAAGTTCATGCAGGCGCTGGCCGAGCAGATGCGCAGGAATCCGCAACAGCTCGCGCGCCCGCTCGATCCGAATGCGCGCCAGTTGCGGCCGCAGGATCTCAAGAGCATGATCGACCGGCTCGAGAACCTCGCGCGCTCCGGCGCCAAGGACGCCGCCCGCCGTCTGCTCGAAGAATTGCAGTCGATGCTGGAAAATCTGCAGATGGCCCGGCCCGGCGCTCCCAACGAGGGCGAGGAGGGCGACGACATGATGTCGGCGCTCGACGAACTGGGCGACATCATTCGCAAGCAGCAGCAGTTGCGCGACCGCACCTTCCGGCAGGGGCAGGACCAGCGTCGCTCGCAGCGCGGCCAGCCCGGCGAGCGGAACATGGGCGAGTTGCGGCAGGATCAGCAGGCGCTCAAGGATCAGCTGCGCAAGTTGCTTGAGCAACTGCGCCAGCGCGGCATGGGCCAGCAGCCCGGCGATCAGGGCGATCAGGGGCAGCAAGGCCAGCAGGGGCAGGGCGGCATGGAGCAGCTCGGCCGTGCCGGCGAAGCCATGGGCGACGCCGAGGGCGAGCTGGGCAGCGGCAATCCGGACGGCGCCGTCGATTCGCAGGGGCGCGCGCTCGATGCGCTGCGTAAGGGCGCGCAGGGCATGGCGCAGGCGCTGCAGCAACAGCAGGGCACCGGACCGGGGCAGGGGCAGCCGGGCCGCATCGGTCCCTCGCGCGCGCAGCAGGAGACCGATCCGCTCGGCCGGCCGTTGCGCGGGCGCGATTACGGCGACGACGTCACGGTGAAAGTGCCGGGCGAGATCGATGTCCAGCGGGCGCGCCGCATTCTCGAGGAATTGCGCCGCCGCTTCGCCGATCCGCTGCGGTCGCAGATCGAGCTCGACTATATCGAGCGTTTGCTGCGCGATTTCTGACCTGTTTGTGCGGGCTCGACCTAGCGTTCCGCCCGCATGGCGAGCGCACCCTTCACCGCGCCGCGGATGTCGGCGAGCGAGAACGGTTTCGTGATCACGTCGTGAATCAGCGAGGCGAGGCCGTGCGCGCGCTCGCGCTGGTCGGCATAGCCGGTCATCAGTACGATCGTGAGGTCGGGGTCGTCGCGTCCCGCGGCAAGTGCCAGTGCGATCCCGTCCATCACCGGCATGCGGATATCGGTCAGCAGCAGGTCGAAATGGCCGCGCTGCCCGGAAAGCACTTCGAGCGCGGCTGCGCCGTCGGGACAGGCCGCAACCTCGTGGCCATCCTGAACCAGCGCGCGCGCGATCAGTGTGCGCAGTGAGTCTTCGTCTTCGGCAAGCACGATGCGGGCCATCATCATTCTCCCGTCATTTCAGCGCTGTGGTTGCGTCGCGGCGGTTATAGAAGCGTACGACGATGTCGTGGGACTCCGTGGGCGGCGAAGCGAGTCGCGACCGGAAAGGCATCCGCTCGCCGGCATTGGCGAAGGGGCGCGGGGGCATCGCGGTCCAGCTATAGATTTCCAGCCCGCGGCCGTTGAGCACGGCAAATCGCAGACGCGGAATCTCGACCGGTTTGGAGGCGACACTTGCGATCTCGCCTTCGATGGCCAGAACCGGAATGCCTTCGTGCGTTTCACGCGAAACCTTCAGATTCTCGAATACGAGTCCGCGCAGATTCACCTCGAGGCCGAGCCTGTCGTAGAAGGAGGCGGTCTGCGGCGCGAGGCGCACGATATCGGCGCGCCAGCCCAGGATGATCGCGGTCGTCGTGACCAGGATCAGCAGGGCCGTCGGCAGCGGGGCGAGTGGCCAGCGCACGGCCGGGATTTTCGGAAAGCGGCGCGTTTTCCTGGCCCGCGCGCGGGCGCGACGCGCGGCGAAATTCTCCACGCTGCCGCCGGTGATCGGGAACAGGCTTTCGTCGATCGGAGGCGGCAGCTCTCCCTCGGGCGGCACGATCGAGGGGCTATCGGCGAATACGGCCGCAGGGTTGCCGGCCGGGTTCGCATCGAAGATGTCCGGTGAAGTGCCGTCCCCGGTCAGGTCCGGATGAAGGGCAAAGCCCGGATCGTCGCTGTCGGTGGGTTCGGCCGGCCATTGCCCGGCGGGCGCCTGATCGAGGTTATCGCTTTCGGGATTGTCCGTGCGCGCGGCGTTGTCGTCGGCACCGCCGCTCGCAGTTGCCAGTGCGTCCACGGGCTCCGCAGAGGCCTCCGCGATGCTTTCGGCGAACCAGACCGTGCGGCAGCGCGCACAACGCACCGTACGGCCGCCGGCGCCAAGCGCCTGCGGTCCAAGTTCATAGGACATCGCGCACTGGGGACAGACAATGAGCATGCTCGAACGAACCCGCGAATCGCACTCCCGAAGGGCCGTGGCCGGGACCCTAGCAGCCGTCCGTTAACGGATCGGAAACCATAGCCGCCAGATCCGGTCCCCCTTGCCGCGGACGACGAACGGCTATGGCAGGGCCGTCCAATCCTGTAGAAGTCATTGCGTCTTTTGCGAAAATGCAGTTCCCGGCAGGGCGGCGGCCGGGCGGGGCGTAAAACGGCACGGGAACCGGAGCGGCGGGTGGTCCGATTCGAAAATGTCGGCTTGCGATACGGCCCGGGTCCCGAAGTGCTGCGGGACCTCAATTTCCGGATCGAGCCGCACTCCTTCCAGTTCCTCACCGGGCCTTCGGGCGCCGGCAAGACTTCGCTGCTGCGGCTGCTGTTCCTGTCGATCCGGCCGACGCGCGGGCTGGTCACCCTGTTCGGCCATGATGTCGCACGGCTGAGCAAGGACGCGCTGGCGACGCTGCGGCGCCGGATCGGGGTCGTGTTTCAGGACTTCCGCCTGCTCGATCACATGACCACCTACGAGAACGTGGCGCTGCCGCTGCGCGTGATGGGTCGCGACGAGGACAGCTACCGCCACGAGGTGGTCGAGCTTTTGCAATGGGTCGGCCTCGGTGAGCGCATGTGGGCGCTGCCGCCGGTCCTCTCGGGCGGGGAAAAGCAGCGCGCGGCGATCGCGCGCGCGGTCATATCGCGCCCGCAATTGCTGCTCGCCGACGAGCCGACCGGCAACGTCGATCCAGGGCTGGCGCAGCGGCTGCTGCGGCTTTTCATCGAGCTCAACAAGTCGGGCACCTCGGTCGTCATCGCCACCCACGACATTGCGCTGATGGACCAGTACGACGCGCCGCGGCTCGTCCTGCACGAGGGCCGGCTGTATCATTACGGCGAGGACAGCATGTTCGAGGAAGCCTACGAGGACGATTTCGAGGAAGGGTTCGAATAGCGCGATGACCCAGATGCGCGACCCCATCGAATTTTCCGCTCCTGCGCGCCGGCCGCGCGGGCCGCTGCCGCGCACCGAGACGCCGATCGTTCCCGCCGATTCGATCGGCGGGCGAGCGCTCGTCGCCGTTGTCGCCATCATGACGTTCCTGGCGGCGATGACGACGGGCAGCGTGATGATGATCCGCAACGCGGCCGTAGACTGGCAGTCGGAAGTCTCGCGCGAGGTGACGATCCAGGTGCGTCCGGGCTCCGGCGACGTCGAGGCCGACGTGCAGAAAGCCGCCGAGATCGCGCGCGCTTTTCCGGGTCTGAGCGACGCGCGCGTCTATAGCCGCGAGGAATCCGCGCGCCTGCTCGAGCCCTGGCTCGGCAGCGGCTTGTCGATGGAGGATCTGCCGGTGCCGCGCGTGATCGTGCTGCGGTTCGCGGGCGGGCAGCCGCCCGATTTGTCCGGTCTGCGCCGCAATCTCGCCGCCGCCGTACCGGCCGCGACGCTTGACGACCATCGCGGCTGGATCGAGCGCATGCGCGCGATGGCGAATGCCGCCGTCGTCACTGGCGCGGTCATCCTTCTACTGGTACTGGCGGCCATGATCCTGTCGGTGACCTTCGCCACGCGCGGGGCGATGGCGAGTAACCGGCCGGTCGTGGAAGTGCTGCATCTGGTCGGCGCGCGCGACGGCTTCATCGCCGCCGAATTCCAGCGCCATTTCCTCGTGCTCGGATTCAAGGGCGGCCTGCTCGGCGGCGGGGCGGCGATGGCCCTGTTCGCGCTCGCCGGCCTGCTCGGCGGATGGCTCGCGGGAACGGCGGCCGGCGACCAGCTCGCGGCGCTGTTCGGCTCGTTTTCCATCGGTTGGGAAGGCTATGCGGCGCTTCTGATCCTGATCGTGGTGGCTGCGGCGGTGACAGCGGGCACTTCGCGCCACACCGTTAACCAGACCCTCGAAACGGTCTGAACTTCCGGGTCACGCCCGCGCCGGAATCCGCGCTATGATTTCCGCGCAATGAAATCCACGCGATCCGCCGAACACCATCCCGAACGTCCGGGCCGCCTGTCTGCGGGCCTGACGCGACTTGTTGCCTTTGGGGCCGTGTGTGCGGCGATCTTTGTCGCGGCGACTTTCGTCTGGTTCGTGACCAGCATCGCCGACGACGAGACCAGGCTCGACGTCGACGCCGACGGCATCGTCGTTCTGACCGGAGGCTCCTCGCGCATCGCCGACGCGGTGGAATTGCTGGCACTGCGCCGCGGACAACGACTGCTGATTTCCGGCGTCCACCCGGCGACCAGCCAGCGGGAGATCGTCCGGCTCATGCCCGACTACCGGCAGGTGATCGATTGCTGCGTCGATCTCGACCGCAGCGCGCTAAACACCGTCGGCAACGCCATCGAGACGCGCCGCTGGACCGAAAAGCGCGGCTTTAAGTCGCTGATCGTGGTGACCTCCAACTATCACATGCCCCGCGCGATGGCCGAACTCGCCCATCAATTGCCGGATGTGCGGCTGATTCCGTTCGCCGTGGTCACCCACAAGCGCGACGCCCTATGGTCGAGCGAGCCCACGATCCGGCTCCTCTTTTCCGAATATCTGAAGTATATGCTCGCGCTGGCGCGCATGCGTTTTGAGCCTGCGTCCTGATCCCCCCGCCTTCGGACCTCTACCCGTGAGCATCATCGTTCGTTCTGTCGTCTTCAACACGGTGTTCTATCTTGCGCTGTTCGTCTACCTGATCGTGGCGCTGCCGACGCTCGCCATGCCGCGGCGCGTCTTGATCGCGCTCGTCAAGAACTGGGCACGCTTCAATTTCTGGCTGCTGCGTACGATCTGCGACGTGCATATGCGCATCGATGGCCTTGAGAGGATTCCGCATGGGCCGCTTCTGGTCGCCTCCAAGCACCAGTCGATGTGGGAGACGTTCGCGCTGATGACGGTGTTCGAGGACCCCGCCTTCATCCTCAAGCGGGAATTGTTGTGGATTCCGTTTTTCGGCTGGTGCGCGCGCAAGGCCGAGATGATCCCGGTCGACCGCGGCGCCCGCTCGCAGGCGCTGTCCGCCATGACGCGGCGCGCCAAGGTCGAGGTTGAGCGCAGCCGGCAACTGATCATCTTCCCGGAAGGCACCCGGCGGGCGCCGGGCGCCGAGCCCAAATACAAGTTCGGGGTCGTGCACCTGTATTCCGAGATCGGCGTGCCGTGCCTCCCGGTGGCGCTCAATTCCGGGCTCTTCTGGCCGCGGCGCTCGTTTCGCCGCTTCCCCGGTACGATCAGGGTCGAGATTCTCGATCCGATCCCGCCCGGCCTCGACCGCCACGCCTTCGCCGCACGTCTGCAAAGCGACATCGAGACCGCGACCGCGCGTCTGGTCGCCGAGGGCAGGCCGCGGCACGCCGGCAAGTGAACGCGATGGCCGAGCTCCGGCTCGAGGACAGGGGCACGGCGCAACCCTATCCGGCACCGGGCAGGAGGCGGTGCGGTTCGTGCGGTCCCTTCAGACGTTCGGCGAGGGCATGCAGGTCCCGGTCACGGCAGCCGAGCTGTTCGAGGGCCGCGACCGTCGCCAGCACATAATCGGGATTGGCGCCGGAACGCCCATGCGCCTGCCGGATGTGGTGCAATTGCTCTTCCAGCGTCAGCCGGCCGGCATATTGCGGGTGTCCGCGGTCGACGACATAGACCAGCGCCGGAACAAGGCGCTCGGATTTGCCGAGCAAAGTGACGTTACGCACCCGCTCCCGATAGACCATCGTGACCTGCTCGCGGGCACGCAGATAGGCGAGCGTGTCCTTGCGCCTGGCCGGGTCGATACGGAAGGCAACCCCCCGGCAGGCGCCGCCGCGGTCGAGGCCGAGCACGAGGCCGGGCCGCTCCGGCGTCCCCCGGTGCACGAAGGAATAAACGCACAGCGAGCGGTGGACGCCAGTCATCCGCGCGGGCATCTGCTCGATAAATTCGAAGCCCGGCCGCCACATCAGCGAGCCGTAACCGAAAATCCAGAAATCCTCGGCCATTTCCGACGGGAAGGTTATGTAAGGGGACACGGGGGGTTGAGGAGCGTATGAGGAACCGGCTCAAGGCATCTTCGAAAGGCCGCAATCGCACGCTTCTGACATGAGAGATTGAAGGGCGGAATTCAAGGACACTTTGGATGCAATACGAACCCGCAGCCCGTCTGCCCGTGCATTCACGCGGCGGGTCTCGTCGCTGGCTTTTCCTCATCCTGTTTTTGGTGATCGCCGCGGGCGGCTGGAGCGCGTTCTGGTTCTATGCCGCCGACCGCGCCAATACCGCGCTCGTGGGCTGGCTGCAGCGCGAGGAGCGCGCCGGCCGCGTCTATAGCTGCGGATCGCAGTCGCTCGGCGGCTTTCCCTTCCGTATTGAGGTGCGCTGCCGCGGCGCCGCCGCCGAGCTGCGCGCGCTCAATCCGCCGCTGTCCCTGCGCCTGAACGACGTTCTCGTTGCGGCCCAGATTTACCAGCCGACCTTGTTGATCGGGGAATGGAGCGGCCCGCTGACCGTGTCCGAGAACGGCCATCAACCGACCATGACGGCCTCCTGGGCGCTGGCGCAGACCAGCGTGCGCGGCCAGCCGCGCGCGCCCGAACGCGTATCGATCGTGCTCGACAGGCCGGTTGTGGATCGCGCCCAGGCGGGCACGACCGAGCGCCTGCTTGCGGCGAACGGCGCGGAGATCCACGGGCGCATAGTTTCGGGAACCGCGCGGGAAAATCCCGTGATCGACATCGCGATGCGCGCCAATGCCCTGAGCGCAGGGCCGCTGCATCCGATCCTCGCCGCGGCGACCGATGCGGAGATCGACGCCACCCTGCGGGGGCTGGAAGACTTCTCGCCCAAGCCGTGGTCCGCGCGCTTCCGCGAGATCCACGAGCGCAACGGCCGCATCGAGATCAGGAGCGCGCGCGTGCGTCAGACGGACTGGGCGGCGGCCGGTGCCGGCTCGCTCGGCCTGTCGCCGAGCGGACGCCTTGACGGCGAATTGCGCATCACCGTCGCCGGCGTGGAGAAGCTCCTGCAGCAGATCGGCGTCGACGGGTTGACGCGTCCGGGCAGCGAGAACCGCGAAAAAATGAACGACGCCTTCAATGCCCTCGACCGGATCGCGCCCGGCCTGGGCGGCCTTGCGCGCGAGAAGGCCGCGCCTGCGATCGCGGCCGGCGCCGTCGCCATGCTCGGCCAGCCGGCGGAACTCGATGGTCGCAAGGCGGTGACGCTGCCGCTGCGCTTCCAGGACGGGGCCATCTTTCTCGGTCCGATCCGGGTCGGCCAGACCGCGCCGCTGTTCTGAGCGTCAATCGTCGTCGGACGCGTAGGGCCGCGGCAGCGAGGCCATCGGCAGGCCGCCATGCGCACGGCCGAAATCGGGCCTCGCCGAATCCTGGCCGAGTTGCACGATGCCGCGGCGGATCGCCCGCGTGCGCGTGAAATGATCGAACAATGCCTCGCCGTCGCCGCGGCGGATCGCCCGCGTCAGCCGCGACAGGTCCTCGTTGAAGGTGCCGAGCATTTCGAGCACCGCGTCCTTGTTGTGCAGGAAGACGTCGCGCCACATGGTCGGGTCGGAGGCGGCGATGCGTGTGAAGTCGCGGAAGCCACCGGCGGAGAATTTCAGCACTTCGGATTCCGTCACTTCGCCGAGCTCGTTGGCGGTGCCGACGATGGTGTAGGCGATCAGGTGCGGCAGGTGGCTCGTGATCGCGAGCACGAGGTCGTGGTGGTCCGGCGTCATGGTCTCGACGTTCGCGCCGATCGCGCTCCAGAACGCCTTGAGCCGCTCCACCGCCCGCGGATCGGCCCCTTCCGGCGGCGTGAGGATACACCAGCGGTTGACGAAGAGTTCGGCAAAGCCCGCGTCGGGACCGGAATCCTCCGTGCCGGCGACCGGATGCGCTGGAACGAAATGCACGCCCCGCGGAATATGCGGGGCCATGTCGCGCATGACCGCGGCCTTGACCGAGCCGACATCGGATACGATCGCGCCCTTCTTCAGGTAAGGCGCGATGTCTTTGGCCACCGCCCCCGAAGCGCCGACCGGAATGGAGACGATGACGAGATCGGCGTCCTTGACAGCTTCGGCGCTGGTTTCCGTCACCTGATCGGCGAAACCAAGCTCGACCACGCGCCGACGCGTCTGCGGCGAGCGGGCGGTGACGACAATGGTCCTGGCAGTGCCCGCGGCGCGGGCCGCGCGCGCGATCGAGCCGCCGATGAGGCCGGCGCCGATCAGCGCGAGACGATCGATGAGGGGGGCGGATATCACAAGGCCGCTCCGAGAACTCTGACTGCACCCCTCTCCCCGCGCAGCGGCGGGAGGGTGAATTGCAGAACTCTGCCGATCATCATTTCCCCATGAATTCCGCGAGCGTCTTCACCACCAGGCGGTTCGCTTCCTCGGTGCCGACCGACATGCGCAGCGCGTTCGGTAGGTGATAGGCGCGCACCGCGCGCAGCACGCAGCCGCGCGAGGTCAGGAGCGCGTCGGCGTCTTTCGCCATCTTGCCGGGTTTGTCCGGGAAATGGATGAGGATGAAATTGCCGACGCTCGGGGTCACCACCAGGCCGAGCTTGCCGATTTCTTCGGTCAGCCAGCCGAGCCAGCGCTCGTTGTGGTCGCGCGAACGCTCGACATGGGCGGTATCGGCAAGCGCTGCGATGCCGGCCGCGATGGCCGGCGCATTGACGTTGAACGGTCCGCGGATGCGATTGAGCGCATCGACGATGTGCGCAGGCCCGTACAGCCATCCGAGCCGCAGCGCCGCAAGGCCGTAGATTTTCGAGAACGTGCGGCACATCACGACATTCTCGCTCGTCGCCACGAGCTCGATGCCCGCCTCGTAATCGTTGCGCCGGACATATTCGGCATAGGCGGCGTCGAGCACGAGCAGCACATGCGGCGGCAGCCCGCGGTGCAGCCGCTTGACCTCGTCGAAGGGGACGTAGGTGCCGGTCGGGTTGTTCGGATTGGCGAGGAAAACGACCTTGGTGCGCGGCGTCACCGCCTTAAGGATTGCGTCGACGTCGGCGGTGAAATTTTTCTCGGGCGCGACCACGGGCCTGGCGCCGGTGCCAAGCGTTGCGATCGGATAGACCAGGAAGCCGTGCGTGGTGTGGATCGCCTCGTCGCCGTCGGCGAGATAGGCGCGCGCGATCAGGTTGAGCAGGTCGTCGGAACCCGCCCCGCAAATAATGCGGTCGGGATCGAGCCCGAAGGTGCGTCCGATCGCTTGGCGCAGATCGGTCGACGCGCCGTCCGGATAATCCTGCAGATGCGCGGCGACGGTCTTATAGGCTTCGATGGCGCTGGGGCTCGCGCCGAGCGGCGTCTCGTTGGACGACAGCTTGAAGACCTTGGCGACACCCGGCGCCTGGCTCTTGCCGGGCACATAGGCGTCGATCGCGAGGACGCCGGGACGCGGGACGGGACGCTGCGGCACAGTCATTTCAATTTTACTCCAAAGAACGTCAGCGCAGCGCGGACCTTCAGGCCGGCGGCTTGCGCTCGCTGCCGGCCACCGTATAGCGGGTTGCGTGGCTGCCGACGAGGGCGCAGGAGCGCACCGAGGCGCCGGCCTTCACCAGTGCCTGCGTGATCTGGTCGAGCGTGCGCCCCTCCGGCACCGAGACGAGTAGCGCCGCCCCGTCGAACGCGCCATCCGGCAACGCGACAAGCTCGGCGAGCGGGGTGACCGCCCGTGCCGCCGCCGCCGACCAGCCCGATACTTTCAGGCTGAAGACCTCGACTTCTTTGACGAGCGCGTCGGCGGCCGGCCAGGAGACCGCAAACACCGGCAGCGAGGCCGGATGGTCGGGCCGCTCCACGAATGGCAGACGGGCGATGATTTTGGGCGTCGTCCCGCCCTCCAGCAAGGCCCACCAGGGGTCGCTGCCAGCCACAGCGATGGCGGGCACGAGCCCCAGGTCGCCCTTGGAGGCCGAAACCGCATTGACGACGCCCGCCGCCCCCATATGACCGACGAACGGCACCGTGAAGCCGAAATGGAAGCGGGCGGAATCGCGGATGGCGGCGTCGCCGGCGATAAGGTCTGCGTGCACGGAATAGGGCGCCTGCACATGCGTGAAGGTCGCGATGATGACGCGCCAGATGCTCTCGACGGTGTCGAGCGGCAGAATGCCGTGATGGCGCTCGACGAGCTTGCGCATCATCGAGGCCTCGCGCGCGGGCCGGAATGCGGAACCCGATTCCTGGGTCTTTTTCACCGCGATCAGGCTTTCGATGATCTCGCCGCGCTCGATCAGGAGGCGGTGCATGTTCTCGTCGATGCGGTCGATCTCGGCGCGCAGGTCGGCAAGCGTGGGCTGATCGGGTTTGCGTCCGCTCATGGTAAAGTCGCAAAATCCATTGACAGGGCTGGTCCGCGACCTACCTAGTTCGGCCGCTCCAGCCCCTGAACCGGGGTTCTTGCTAGCCGGGATAAGCGGGATGGTCGAGGCCAATCTGACTGCCACACGGGACGGTCCGCCGCGTGCGCGCGAGGCCGACGAGCCGCGGGATTCGGTCGTGGTCCGGTTCGGCGCCGACCAGCCGCTGCGGCTCGATGCCGGGGTTTCGCTCGCGCCGTTCCAGATCGCCTACAAGACCTATGGCCGCCTCAACGAAGCCCGCACGAACGCGGTGCTGATCTGTCATGCCCTGACCGGCGACCAGCATGTGGCGAGCACCCACCCGGTCACCGGCAAGCCGGGCTGGTGGGACATCATGGTCGGCCCCGGGCGGCCGATCGACACCGAGCGCTATTTCGTCATCTGCTCGAACGTGGTCGGCGGCTGCATGGGCTCCTCCGGCCCCTCCTCGACCAATCCGCAGACCGGGAAGCCGTGGGGGCTGGAATTTCCGGTGATCACCATCCGCGACATGGTGCGCGCGCAGGCGATGCTGCTCGACCATCTCGGCATCGAGCGGTTGTTCACAGTGGTCGGCGGCTCGATGGGCGGGATGCAGGTGCTGGAATGGGCGGCGACCTTTCCGCATCGCGTTTTCTCCGCGCTGCCGGTCGCATGCGCGACGCGTCATTCGGCGCAGAACATCGCCTTCCACGAAGTGGGCCGCCAGGCGGTGATGGCAGATCCCGAATGGCGCGGCGGACGCTATCTCGTCGAAGGCACCAATCCGCGGCGCGGACTTGCGGTCGCGCGCATGGGTGCGCATATCACCTATCTGTCCGATGCCGCCTTGCATCGCAAGTTCGGCCGGCGTTTCCAGGACCGCGACAATCCCACTTTCTCGTTTGACGCCGATTTTGAGGTCGAGAGCTATTTGCGGCATCAGGGCATCTCGTTCGTCGAGCGCTTCGACGCCAATTCCTATCTCTACCTGACGCGGGCCATGGACTATTTCGACATTGCCGCCGATCATGACGGCGTCCTGTCGAACGCCTTCAAGGACAGTCCGGTGCGTTTCTGCGTCGTCTCGTTCACCAGCGACTGGCTGTTCCCGACCTCGGAATCGCGCGCCATCGTGCATGCGCTCAACGCGGCCGGCGCGCGCGTTTCGTTTGCAGAGATCGTGACCGACAAGGGCCACGACGCTTTCCTGCTCGACGAGCCGGAATTGTTTGCGATCGTGCGTGGCTTCCTCGAAGCGGCACGCAAGGCGTGCGGACTGGAGCCCGGATTTCCGTGACCGCCACTTCCTATCAGCACGACATGACGATGCAGAGCACGGCGCGCGCGCCGGGCAATGTGCGCGTGGACCATCTGGTTGTCGCCGGCATGGTCGCGCCCGGCTCCAAGGTGCTCGATGTTGGCTGCGGCGACGGCGAATTGCTGCGCATCCTCTCCGAGACGCGCAACGTCGACGGACGCGGGATCGAGATCTCGCGCGAAGGCGTCAACCAGTGCGTGGCCAAGGGTTTGGCTGTGATCCAGGGCGACGCGGATACCGACCTTGCGGATTATCCAAACGACGCCTTCGATTATGTGATCCTGTCGCAAACGCTGCAGGCGACCTCGCGTCCGCGCCAGGCGCTCGAGCACATGCTGCGCATTGGGCGGCGGGCGATCGTCTCGTTCCCGAATTTCGGGCACTGGAAAATTCGCCTCAAGCTCCTGTTCGGCGGGCGCATGCCGCAGACCGATAATCTGCCGGGCACCTGGTACGACACGCCCAACATTCATTTCTGCACGATCAAGGATTTCCGCGAATTGTGCGGAACGATCGGTGCGGAGATGGAGCGCGCGGAAGCGTTGCACGCCTCCGGCACGCCGATGCGTTTCGCCGCGCCGTGGTGGTTCTGGAATCTGTTCGGAGAGCAGGCGGTATTTCTCCTTAAGCGACGAACGTGAGTGACGTCGCCGCGCGCCGCAAAATTTGCGTGCATGTCTTATTGGTTAAGGAAAATACGCTCATTCTGAATCGACGCGACGGAATTTTCGCGGCCTGATTCCGACTTTTGCGCATCGTTGCAGGAATTGATCGCGCGCGCACGGAACCATCTCGCTTCGTCGCATTCTCGCCCTGATTGGCCGGCATCGCGCGCATCTGCGGTGCGGTTCGCCGCAGATTCGCGAATGCGTTTTCGGCGGGGCGCGCCGGAAGCGCGGGGCGCGAGGGCGGGAGCCTGATCCCGATCGGCGGTCAACGCTGTTCTCCATGGTCAGGCTCATCAGGCCGCTTATCCGCCTGCAAGATGCGGAGCGTGGCCGCAAGAATGGGACGAACTGATGCATTTGAAAGACAAGAGAAAGAACACTTTGATCGCTTTACTCGCGGTGGCTGCTTTGGCGACGGTCAGTATTGCAACGACGGCGGATGCCCGCCCGCGCCACGTGAAAGTGCGCGAGGCGGCGGCGCCGTCCGTCAGTCCGATGGCCGTCGATCACCGCTATGACCTCAACAACGGTGACACCGGCGCAGTCGTGCAATCGTCGCACAAGGCCACGCGCCGCGCGGCGGCGTCCGCCGCCTTTGCCTTCGGCTCGTCCGCGCTGGTGGCCGAAGCGCGCCGCCATGTCGGCACCAACCCGACCGGCATGAGCGCCCTGTGGTGCGCGCGTTTCATGAACATGGTGCTGGAGCGTAGCGGGCGGTCCGGCACCGGCTCGAACATGGCGAGTTCGTTCGCGTCCTACGGCCGGCGCATCGCCGGTCCGCAGGTCGGGGCCATCGCGGTCATGTCGCGCGGCAAGCGCGGCGGACATGTCGGCATCGTCAGCGGCATCGATGCGAGCGGCAATCCGATCATCATCTCGGGCAATCACAACAGGCGCGTCGCCGAGACGGTCTATCCGCGTGGGCGCGTCTATGCGTACGTGATGCCGCACTGACGTTTCATCGCACTACGCCGTCCGGCCTCGCCTGTGATGAGGCCGGGCGGCGCGCTAATGTCTGCGCGGTTCCTATTTGTGAATGAGCGTGCCGGCGCCGTGATTGGTGAAGAGTTCCAGCAGCACCGCGTGCGGCACCTTGCCGTCGAGGATGACGACGCCTTCGACGCCCTGGTCGAGGGCGGTGATGCAGGTCTCGACCTTCGGGATCATTCCGCCTGAAATCGTGCCGTCGGCGATCAGCTTGCGCACGTCATCGACCGACATGTCCTGGATGAGCGTCTTGGACTTGTCGAGCACGCCGGGCACGTCGGTGAGCAGCAGCAGGCGCTTGGCCTTGAGCGCGCCCGCGATATAGCCGGCGAACGTGTCGGCGTTCACGTTGAAGGTCTCGCCGGCCGCTCCGGCGGCGATCGGCGCGAGAACCGGGATGAGTTCGCGGCCGAGAATCTGGTCGAGCACGGTAGTGTCGATACGGTCCGGCTCCCCGACGAAACCGAGATCGACAACGTCGGCGACCGGGACCGGCCCGGGTTGCGTCACCTTGCGGGCGATCACCATGTTGCCGTCCTTGCCGGACAGCCCGACGGCCTTGCCGCCGGCCTGGTTGATGTAGCTCACGATCTGCTTGTTGATCGACCCCGACAGCACCATCTCGACGATTTCGACGGTGGCAGCGTCGGTCACGCGCAGGCCGCCGGAAAACTGCGACTTGATGCCGAGCCGGTTCAGCATGGCCGCGATCTGCGGGCCGCCGCCATGCACCACGACGGGATTGATCGCGGTCTGCTCGAGCAGGACGATGTCGCGCGCGAACATGCGCGCGGCTTCCTCCTCGCCCATGGCATGGCCGCCATACTTGATGACCACCGTCTCCTCGTCATAGCGCTGCATGTGCGGCAGCGCTTCGGAGAGGATGCGGGCCTGTTCCTGCGGGCTCGTGGTCATGGATTTCGTTCCTGACGGAAAATTCGGACGGCGCCCTTTTAGCGGGGCCGGCCGCGATGCGGAAGGGGCGTCGCCGGTCAGGGGCGCAGGGTGGCGAGCGCGGCTGCCGCAAGCGCGATCCACGAGAGAATGAGGATGGTGCCGCCGGTCGGCGCCGCCATCGGGAACAGGCGGGTGCCGGCATAGGCGCGCAGTACCAGATCGCCCGCGAACAGCGCGGCACCGCAGACAAGGCCGACAGCGGCCGCAAGCGCGATCGGGCGTGCGAGCAGGCCCTGGACGATGGCCGCGGCGACCGCGACGACGGCGGGGGCATGGAAGAGCAGCATCTGGCTCGCGGTGTCGAGGCCCGCACCCGGCCGCGCATGCGCACCGGCGGCGGCCAGTACCACTCCGGCCGCGCCCATCAGACCGGCCAGCGCAATCAGGATCGGCAGTGCCATGGTTCGCTCCTATCGTCGCTCGGCCAGCAGCCGGGCAATGGCCGCCCGCAGTTCTGCGATGCCCGTGTCTTTGCGTGCGGAGGTGACGAGCACCTGCGGAAAGGCGGCCGCGCGCCGGGCGATCGCGGCTTGGGTCTCGGCGATCCGCGCCTGCAATTCGTCCTCGGTCACCTGGTCTGCCTTGGTGAGCACGATCTGGTGGCTGACCGCCGCCTCACCCAGAGCATCGAGCGCGGGCATGTCGGTGTCCTTGATGCCGTGGCGCGCGTCGATCAGGAGATAGACGCGGGCGAGATTGGCGCGTCCTTTCAGGTAATCGTGGATCAGCGCGGTCCATGCCGCGACCTTCTGCTTGGGCGCCTGGGCATAGCCGTAGCCGGGCATGTCGACGATGCGCAGCGGCCCGCCTTCGCTAAAGCAGATCAGTTCCTGTGTGCGCCCGGGCGTATGCGAAGTACGCGCGAGGCCGTTGCGGCCGGTCAGCGCATTGATCAGGCTCGATTTGCCGACATTGGAACGGCCGGCAAAGGCGATCTCGATGCCGGCCATTTTCGGCAGCCGGGCGAGCGTATCCGTCGCCCAGAGGAACTTCCATTCACCGGCAAAAAGTGCGCGTCCGGCGCGAATCTCACCGGAGGTGAAGCCGGTACCCGCCGGCTTTGTCGCATCCGTGCCCGTCCCGGCCATGTCCATTTCGTCCATGTCCGTTCCCGTCCATGCCCGTTTCGCTCGTATCTGGGCCGGTATCGGCCGCCGTTACGACAAGCCGCTCTTCTTCACGAATATCGACTTGATGTTGTCGATCAATTCGATTTTCGCTCCGTGCTTGCGCATGATGTAGGACTGCTGGATCACCGACAGCGTGTTGTTCCAGGCCCAGTAGATGACGAGTCCGGCCGGAAATGTCGCCAGCATGAAGGTGAACAGTACCGGCATCCAGTCGAAGATCATCTTCTGGGTCGGATCCGGCGGCGCCGGATTGAGCTTCATCTGGAACCACATCGTGACGCCCATGATGAGCGGCCAGACGCCGAGCCACAGGAAGGCGCCGATCACCGGCAATTGGGTCGGGTCGAACGGCAGGAGGCCGAACAGGTTGAATACGTTCGTCGGGTCGGGCGCGGCGAGGTCCTTGATCCAGCCGTAGAACGGAGCATGCCGCATCTCGATGGTGACGAAGAGCACTTTATAGAGCGCGAAGAAGACCGGAATCTGGATCAGGATCGGCAGGCAGCCGGCCAGCGGATTGATCTTCTCCTTCTTGTACAATTCCATCAGCGCCTGCTGCTGCTTCATCTTGTCTTCGGCATAGCGCTCGCGGATCATCATCATCTGCGGCTGCACCGCCTTCATCTTCGCCATCGAGGCATAGGACTTGTTGGCGAGCGGGAAGAAGGCGAGCTTGATAACGACCGTGACAGCAAGGATCGCAAGGCCGAAATTGCCGAGCCACTTGAACAGCCAGTCGATCACCCAGAACAGCGGCTTGGTGATGAAATAGAACCAGCCCCAGTCGATCAGAAGTTCGAAGCGATTGAGGCCGAGCTTTTTGTCGTATCCGTCGACGACGGCGATTTCCTTGGCGCCCGCGAACAGGCGGCTATGGGCGGTGGCGCTCGCGCCCGGAGCGACGGTGACCTGGTCGAGCAGATAATCGGCCTGATAGGTCTTCGCCGTGCCGAGCGTGCCGCCGGTGAAGCGGGCCTGCAGCTTGGCCTTGGGATCGGGCAGCAGCGTTGCCGCCCAGTATTTGTCAGTGATGCCGAGCCACCCGTTGGTGACCTCGTAGTTCACCGACTTCTTGTCCTCGATGTTCTGGTAGGTCAGCTCCTGCAGACCCTGATCGCCGAGCACGCCGATCATGCCTTCGTGCAGGATGTAATAGCCGAGCGTCTGCGGCTTGCCGTGCCGCGAAATCAGCGCATAGGGATGGAGCGACGCCGGTGCGGTTCCCTTGTTGGCGATCTGATCGGTGATGGTGAACAGATAGCGGTCATCGATGCTGATCGTGCGCCGGAATTCGAGGCCCTCGCCGTTGTCCCAGGCCAGCGTGACCGGGCTTCCGACCGACAGCTTGTTGGAGCCTTCCTGCCGCCAGAGCGTGTCGGCGGCCGGCAGCTTCATGGTCGCGCCCGGGCCGGCGACCCAGCCGAACTCGGCATAGAAGGGATGCGGGCTGCCGGAGGGGGACAGGAGCACGATCGCCGACGATTTGGGGTCCACGGTCTCGCGGTATTTCACCAGCGCGACGTCGTCGATCCGGGCGCCGCGGAGCGAGATCGAGCCGAACATGGTCGGCGTCTCGATCTGGATGCGCGGCACACTGGCGATCACCGCCTCCCGGGCGGGCTGCTGACCGGGCAGCGGCACGGCGCCGGGCACAGGCGCGCTGGCGCCCGGAGCCTGGGGGGCAGCGCCGGGCGTTCCCTGCGGCTGCGGGGTTCCTTGTGGCTGTGGCGTGCCCGCCGGCGCAGGAGCAGGCTGGGTCTGGGCTTGTTGCTGGCGAGTCTGGGCTTCCTGCTTCTGCTTCTCCATCTGCGGCACGCCGACGAAGTACTGCCAGGCGATCAGCACGATGGCCGAAAGGACGATCGCGAGAATGGTGTTTTTCTGGTCGGTCATCGGGGGCTCTTAATGGCGATGCGCACGTTGGAGGGCGCCGGCAAGGTCTTGGCGAATCCGGTCGAACGGCAGCGACAATGCCGCGCGCCGTCCAACCAGCACATAGTCATGGCCGGTGTGGAAAGCTTTCAGGTCGGCCAGCCGCACGATTTCGCGTAGGCGCCGGCGAACGCGGTTGCGCTCGACGGCATTGCCGACCTTTTTCGAAACGGTGAACCCGATCCGGGGAGGCCCGCCGGCGGCGCGCCGCTTGGCCTGCAGCAGGAAGCCCGCAGCCGGGATTTTGGCTCCGGTTGCGGCGCTGAGAAAGTCCTCGCGTTGCCTCAGTCGCTCCATCGGGAGGGGCAGGCATCGACCTGCCGCGGACTCAGGCGGACAGGCGCTTGCGACCGCGCGCCCGGCGGGCCGCGACCACCTTACGGCCGCCTTTGGTCGCCATGCGGGCGCGGAAACCGTGACGGCGCTTGCGCACGAGTTTGCTCGGTTGATAGGTCCGCTTCACGGGTCTTCTCCGCTGGGCTGGGATGCCGGCTGATCGGGATAGGATGCGCCGGGCGGGGTCTGTCTGACGGCACGCGGTCGGCGCAAAAGTCCCGCGGCTTATAAGGGAGAGGAGCCTGACCCGTCAATGCGAGCCTCGCCGGAGCCGTGTGCGCCCCTTGCGGCTGCGGCCGGCCGGCGGCCGTTCCTTAATGCCTGATTGATCACGATTACGGTCAAAATCCGGTGACCCGCCGGTCGCGGGGCCGCTCCGGGTGTAAGAAAAGTCGGCGATGCCGCAGCCGGACTGTCCGTGAAAGAGCCCGACAAAATCCCCCCGCCTGGCCGGGCCGATCCGTCCGGGGAGACGTCCCGCCCATGGCTGCGGCGCATGCTGCCCCTTGCTGGTCTCGTCTGTGTCGCAGCCCTCGTTTTCGGGATGGGCTGGCATCGCCAGATCGCACCTGAAAATCTGGTGCAGCACCGCGAGACGATCATGGCGTTCGTGGCCGCGAAGCAGCTAACCGCGATCTCCATTTTCATGGCGGTCTATGTGGTCGCCGTCGCGCTGTCCCTGCCCGGTTCGTGGTTCCTGACAGTGAGCGGAGGATTCCTGTTCGGTACGCTGGCCGGCGGCGGCGCGGCGGCGCTCGCGGCGACCATCGGCGCTTCGGTTATTTTCCTGGTCGCACGCAGCGCGTTCGGAGAGCATCTCGTCCGCCGCGCCGGGCCGATGGCGGAAAAGCTGGCGCAGGGGTTCCGCGATAATGCGTTCAGCTATCTGCTTTTCCTGCGGCTGGTACCGGTCTTTCCTTTCTTCCTTGTCAATCTGGTGCCCGCGGTTGCCGGCGTCCGGCTGCGCACCTTCGTGGCGGCAACGGCGGTCGGCATTCTGCCGGGCGCGTACGCATTCGCTTTTTTCGGCACCGGGCTCGATGCCGCCTTGGCCGAGCCGGCCGCTGCCTTTCACGCCTGTATGGCGCAGGGGCGGACGGATTGCCGGCTCGATTTCGGTGTGCGCGACGTACTGCAACCGAAGCTGCTGTTCGCTCTTTTCGCGCTCTGCGTCGTCGCGCTCGTGCCGGTCGGGGTCAAGTTCTGGGCTCGCCGCCGCCAGCGCGTGATTTAATGGCGCCAGAGCAGGGGCGGGAAAAGGAGGCAATGACGGCATGCTCAAGCCCGATATTTGCGTGATCGGAGCCGGATCGGGCGGGCTTTCGGTAGCGGCCGCGGCGGCTGCCTTTGGCGTGCCCGTGGTCCTGATCGAGAAGCACAGAATGGGTGGCGACTGCCTCAATACCGGTTGCGTTCCCTCCAAGTCCCTGATCGCTGCCGCGCGCCGTGCGCATCTGGTGCGTACAAGCGGGGCCTTCGGGATCGAGGCGACCGTGACGGTCGATTTCACCAAGGTGCGCGCCCATGTGCACGAGGTCATCGCCGCCATTGCGCCAAACGACTCGGTGGAACGTTTCCGTGGGCTCGGCGTTCGCGTCATCAAGGGTGAGGCGCGGTTTGTCGGTCCGAAGACCGTTCGCGTCGGCGACACGACGATACAGGCGCGACGCTTCGTGATTGCGACCGGCTCAAGGCCCGCGCTGCCGTCCATCCCCGGGCTCGAGCGGCTGCCCTATCTCACCAACGAAACGGTGTTCAATCTTGAACAATGTCCGCGCCATCTCCTGGTCATCGGTGCGGGGCCGATCGGTCTCGAGCTCGGTCAGGCGTTCCGGCGACTCGGTGCGCAGGTGACCGTGCTGGAGGCGGCGGCACCGCTCGCCAAGGACGATCCGGAATGCGCCTCGGTGGTCCTCGATCAACTGGCGCGCGAGAGAATCGATATTCGTACCGGCGTCACGATCGCGCGCATGGATACGGGACCGGCCGGCGTGAGGGCCGTGCTGCAAATGGGGGCAGGGGAAGAGGCAATCGACGCCAGCCATGTGCTGGTGGCGGCCGGCCGGCGTGCCGTCGTCGAGGGCCTTGGGCTCGATGCCGCCGGCATAAGTTGCGGTCGAAACGGCATCGTCGTGGATAAGGGCCTGCGCACGACCAACCGGCATGTCTATGCCGTCGGCGACATCGCGGGCGGGCCACAATTTACACACGCTGCCAATTATCATGCCGGACTTGTGATCCGGAACGCGCTGTTTCGCCTGCCGGTGTCTGCCGACGACAGCCTGATTCCGCGCGTGACCTTCACCGATCCGGAACTCGCGCATGCCGGGTTGACCGAGGCACAGGCGCGCGCGCGCCACGGCGCCGTCCGGGTTGCGCGCTGGCCGTATCGCGAGAACGACCGCGCGCAGGCGGAGCGTGAGACGCATGGCCACATCAAGGTCGTCATGAGTGCGCGCGGCCGGATCCTGGGAGCGACCATCGTGGGAACGGACGCAGGGGAACTGATTTCGACCTGGGCGCTTGCGGTCGAACGCAGGATGAATATTCGTGCCATGACCGGTGTTGTTGTTCCATATCCCACGCGGGCGGAGATCGGAAAGCGCGCCGCGATCGATGTCTTTGCCCGCCGTTTGACGAGTCCGCTTGTGCGACGCATCATTGGCTGGCTTCGCCGCTTCGGCTGAAATGCGATGAACGAAAGCGTCGATACCGCACGCCGTCTTGGGCTCCGGGCCGGTCCGCTGGGTCTGTCGGGCAAGTTGCTCTCACTCACGATCCTGTTTGTCATGCTCGCGGAAGTGCTGATCTATGTGCCCTCGATCGCGAATTTCCGGCTCAACTGGCTGAACGACCGGCTGGCTTCGGCCCATACGGCGGCGCTGGTTCTGGATGCGGCGCCGAGCGGAATGGTGCCGGAAGAACTCGCACGCCAGATCCTGTCCAGTATCGGCGCGCGCGCGGTCGCCATGAAGATGGGGCAGCAGCGCCGTCTGCTGGCCGCGACCGATATGTCGCCTGAGATTCACCGCGAGATCGATATGCGCGACGTGCGCTGGTTCCGTGCCATCCGCGGCGCCTTTCAGGCGCTGTCGGACAGCGAGAATTGCATTCTGATGGTGATCGGGCCGGCGCCGCGCGGCGGCGAATTCATCGAGATCATCATCGACAATGCGCCGCTGCAGAAAGCGATGTACAGGTTCTCCTGGAACATTCTGATCCTGTCGCTGATCATTTCCGCCATCACCGCCGCGCTTGTCTATTTTGCGCTGCATTACATGTTCGTGCGTCCGATGCGGCGCATCACCGAGAACATCACGCAATTCCGCGGCGATCCGGAAAGTCCGGCGCGCGTGCTCATCGCTTCGCGCCGCGCCGACGAGATCGGGATGATCGAGAACGAACTTGCGGCCATGCAGCGCGAACTGGCCTCTCTGCTCAACGAGAAGAGCCGGCTGGCCGCGCTCGGACTTGCTGTTTCGAAAATCAATCACGATCTGCGCAACATGCTCGCTTCGGCGCAGCTTCTGTCGGACCAGTTGTCGGGGTTGCCCGATCCGCGCGTGCAGCGTTTTGCGCCCAAGCTGATGCGTACGCTCGAGCGCGCGATCGCGTTCTGCCAGTCCACATTGTCGTACGGGCGCGCCCACGAGCCGCCGCCCGACCGCAAGCCGGTGGCGTTCGGCGAACTGGTCGGCGAGGTGCGCGAATCCTTGGGTCTCGCCGGCGAAAGCCCGATCGGCTGGATCGCGGCGATCGAACGTGGGCTGACCGTCGATGCCGACCACGAGCAATTGTTCCGCGTCCTGCTCAACCTGACCCGTAACGCCAAGCAGGCGCTGGAAGGCCGGGCTCCGAACGATCCGGTACGTGACCAGATTCGCGTGACCGGTCGCCGCGAGGGCGCGGTGGTCGTGATCGAGGTATCCGATACCGGCCCCGGCCTGCCGGCGCTGGCACGGGAGCATCTGTTCGAGGCTTTCCAGGGCTCGGCCCGGCCGGGCGGGACCGGGCTCGGCCTTGTTATCGCTGCGGAACTGGTCAGGGCGCATGGCGGCGAAATCCGCCTGATCGAGGGCACCCTTGGCGCCACCTTCCGGTTCACGATTCCCGACCGCACACTCGATCTGAAGGCCTCGCGCGACCGGCGGGCGAGCGCCTGAAAAATCTTGCCATCGTGCCGCAGCGAGGCTAGCAATGCCGCCGTTGCGTGCCGATTTTACCGCTTCCGGCCGTTTCAAGCGCCCGTAGCTCAGCTGGATAGAGCACCAGACTACGAATCTGGGGGTCAGGAGTTCGAATCTCTTCGGGCGCGCCATTCTTCTCGTTTGACGGTTCGCAAGCCTGCGGTCCTGCGCCGGTAGCTCAGCTGGATAGAGCACCAGACTTCGAATCTGGGGGTCAGGGGTTCGAATCCCTTCCGGCGCGCCATTTCTCCACCAATCCAGAACAAAGCTGGGCACCGGTTCGCTACTGGACCTTAGAAGCGGACGGGCAGCGACATACATCACCGCCCCATCACCGCGAACACGCCCCAGCCCAGGTATTCACGCGTATGCGCGGCGTAGCGTTTGGGTTCCGAGGTCAATTTGGCTCGAACTTCCTTCGCGAAATCGTCGTGGGGATTCTCTTCTAGCCATCGGCGCATGGTGAGCCACTTGGCCGCCTCGTACCTGTCCCAGCCGTCCTGGTTTGCCAGAACCATTTCCACGACGTCGTAGTCCAGGTCGCCGAAAGACGCGATAAGGTCGGGAAGCATCAAAAAGTCTGAGATAGAACCGGCGCCGCATCCCTTGGCAACCTCTTCGCTAGGCGGCAACCGCAGCCAGTACGGCTCTCCGATGAGGATGATCCCTCCGGTGCGAAGGCTTTTTGCCAGGAGCTCGATGGTACCGGCGACTCCCCCGCCGATCCACGTGGCACCGACACAGGCTGCCACACCGACCTTTTCGTCGGCCACATAGCCGGCTGCGTCGCCGTGGATGAACTCAACTCGATCGGCGACCCCGAGTTGTTCAGCGCGCAACTTTGCTTGCTCGCTGAACAATTGACTCATGTCGATACCAGTGCCGCTAATCCCGTAATCGCGCGCCCAGGTGCACAGCATCTCGCCCGAACCGCTGCCGAGGTCCAGCACACGGGTCTCTGGTTCCAGGCGCAACGCCTCGCCGAGAGTGGCGAACTTTTCGGGTGTGAACGGATTATGGATACGGTGTGCACTTTCGGTGATGTTGAATATCCGGGGAATGTCCACTGTCGAAGGCCCTTGGTGTGTAGATGGATTTGGTGAACAACCAATAGTGTATGAATTTTACTGACCGGAGTGGAGCGCTTCCGTCGCATTTGGCTCAAACGTGCAGCGCCTGTCGGCTTTGCACCACCATCTACCACTGCCGCCTTCAACATCGAATTATACGGCTCCAACAATGACATACCGGTGCCCAGTTTCATCCTCTCCGGCGCGCCAATCAAGCACGCGGGATCGAGCGGTGCATCGTCGGCTCGCCGGCCTCATTCCCGCAGCCCGGTCACGCGCCGCGCATGGTTGCCGGCTTGCCGTGCGCATGGCGGTTGGCTATCGGGTCGTAATGGCCGGGCGGCGCTGCGGGTGCGGCATGGGCTTTGAGATCGAGCGCAAATTCCTGTTGTGCGGTGACGGCTGGCAGTCGCTGGCGAGCGGTCGTTCTTCGATCCGGCAGGCTTATCTGTCCTCGGCCGGCAAGGCCTCCGTACGGGTCCGCATCAAGGACGACGTCCTGGCGACGCTGACGATCAAATCGCGCGCGGCCGGTCTGCGCCGCCTCGAGCTTGAGTATTCGATCCCGGTGACCGATGCGGAGGCTTTGCTGGAGCTGCGCGACGGTGCGGTCATCGAAAAGGTTCGCCATATCGTTCAATGCGGCGGCGCGACCTGGGAGGTTGATGTGTTCGGCGGCGAGAATACCGGCCTCGTCATCGCCGAAATTGAACTGCAAAGTGCGCATCAGGACGTCGCCTTGCCGGACTGGATCGGAACCGAGGTGACCGGGCAGGCGCAATACTACAATAACGCCCTGGCCCAGCGGCCTTATCGTATGTGGTCGTAACCGGGCGCGGTCGCGCCGAAGGCGGCAGAATTTGGTCATGACGGCGATAGGGTGGATTTCCTGCACGACGAGATGGCAAATGCTCGCCATGCGGCCGCTTGCTTTTACCGCCGTGCTTCTTGGTGTGACGGCGCCGGCCATCGCGCAGGACGTCGTGAAGGTCTCCGTCGGACAGCGCGGGAACTGGGACGCGTCGGTTCCGGAAATCGGGCAGCGCGCGGGGATTTTCCGCAAGCACGGGCTTGCGCTTGATATCGCCTATACCAGCGGGCCGACTGAGACGCTGCATATGCTGATTGCCGGCGAGGTCGATGTTGCAGTCGCCGCAGGCACTACGAACGTCCTTGCCGCCTATGCCAAGGGCGCGCCATTGCGGGTGCTGGGTGCGGGGATGACGGGGGCTTCCGATCTCTACTGGTATGTGAAAGTTGCTTCGCCCGTGCGTTCGTTCAAGGATGTTGCCGGCCGCACGATCGCATTTGCTGCCGAACACAGCCTGACTCACCGGATTGTCGGTGTGCTTTTGAGTCAGCATGGGCTGAAGGCAAAGCCGGTCGCTACCGGTGGGCCGGCCGGCACGCTGACGCAGGTGCTGACGGACGCCATCGATATCGGCTGGGCCGCGCCGCCGTTCGGGCTCGATCGGGTGGAAAGCCAGCAGATACGCATCGTCGCAAACGGCAATGACGCTTCCGCATTCAAGGCGCAAACCGTGCGCCTGATCGTCACCCACGCGCGAGCGCTGGAAACGCGCAAGGTTTTGCTCGACCGCTACATGAAGGCTTATCGCGAGACGATCGACTTCATGTACACCGATGCGGGGCTGAAGACCTATGCCGACTGGCTCGGCCTGCGGATGGAAACAGCGCGGCGCGTGCGCGACGGCTTCTATCCGAAGGCGGCGCTCGATCCGGACGCCGTCCGTGGTCTCGATGCCAGCCTGCAAACCCTGGCCACCTTCAATATCCCGAGCGAGTCATTGACGCGTGAGCGCCTCTCCGAACTGTTGCAGGTATCCCGGCGTTGACATGGCCAGCCGCGCTGCGGGCCAGAAAATCCGGATCCGGATATGCGGCACTGCGTCTTCATCATATCGCCCGAAGGCCGGGCTTTTGTCTTGCGCCGACGGTGCGCGCACGTTACCTCACGCAAGCATGCCGGTCTGGGCCGTTTGGCCACCGCGGGGATCTGAATGGTTGGATTTTTTCGCGCCGTAGCGCGCATGATCGACGAAAAGATCGGCTGGAACCGCATCGGGATCGTCTTGAGCCTCACGATTATCGTCGTGGCGCTCGTCGTGCTGTACCGGATGCTGCACGACATCGATATCGACGATGTCTTTGCCGCTTTGCGCAACACCTCGCCGCGCGATGTCGGCCTGGCCGCCTTGTTTGTTGCCGCGGGCTACGTGACGCTGACCTTTTATGACCTGTTCGCGCTGCGCACGATCGGCCGGCCGGAAGTGCCTTACTGGACCGCCGCGCTTGCCGGGTTCACGAGCTATTCGGTCGGCCATAATGTCGGGGCCAGCGCCTTCACCGGCGGCGCCGTGCGCTACCGCGTCTATTCGGCCTGCGGGCTGTCGGCGGTTGAGGTGGCGAAAGTGTGCTTCGTCGCCGGTCTGACGTTCTGGCTGGGCAATGCCACGATGCTCGGGCTCGGCATCGGCTACGCGCCGGAAGCGGCAAGCGCGATCAACCAGCTGCCGCCCTGGGTCAATCGCGTCCTCGCGCTGATCACGCTGGCCGTGCTTTCGGGCTACGTTGTCTGGGTCTCGATGGCGCCACGCGCGGTCGGCCACAAGAGCTGGAAAGTGGCGCTGCCGGGCGGCCCGCTAACCATTCTGCAGATCGTCATCGGCATCGTCGATCTCGGATTTTGTGCGCTGGCCATGTATATGCTAGTGCCCGATGAGCCGCATATCGGCTTCATCACGCTTGCGGTGATTTTCGTTTCGGCGACGCTGCTCGGTTTTGCCAGCCATTCGCCGGGCGGGCTCGGCGTGTTCGATGCGGCCATGCTGGTCGCGTTGTGGCAGTTCGACAAGGAAGAATTGCTGGCCGGGCTGCTGCTGTTCAGGCTCCTTTATTATATCGTTCCCTTCGCTCTCGCGCTTGCCATTCTGGGAATTCGTGAAATCATCCTCGGGATGCTCGTGCCGAACGTTCCGCATGCCGGCGACATCGCCGCCGATGTGCTGAAGGAGGAGCCGGATACGGGCGGCGGCGAAAGCCGCAAATCGGATGCGGAGCGAGCGCGCGACCTCGATGCCCGGTGCTGACCGTCGGGACCTGATTGCCGGACTGGGCGCCTGGGCGGGCGTCGGCGCTGCAATCGCACTGATTCTGATATTTGCATTGTCCGGCAAGCTGGCTCCGGGGCTCGCGACGGTGGCGGTTATGCTTATCGCAGCGGCCGCGTTCGCGGGCCGCGCGCTGGCGCGCCGTCAGCAGGAGAAGAATGCCGCACGCGTTTTTGCGCCGGCTTCGCTCGACGATGGTGCGCTATTGCAGGCGCTTGTGCAGGCCTTGCCGGATCCCTCGATCGCGCTCGACGGTGACGGCCGGGTCGTCGCCCTCAATGCTTCGGCGCTCGGTGTCGCTCCGGCGCTGCGCGCCGGCGAGCCGGCCTTGCTGGTGCTGCGAACTCCAGAACTGATCAATGCCGTGCGTCGGGTCCTTGCCGGCCGGTTGCCAGAGCAGGTGGAGTTTTCCGAACGCCTGCCGGCCGGGCGCTGGTTCGAAGTCTTCATCAATCCCATCGCCACGCCGCCGGATGCGCTGGCACCGCAGAAGGATCTCATCCTGCTCACTTTCCACGATCTGTCGCAGTTGCGCCGGGTCGAGGAAATGCGCGCCGATTTCGTCGCCAATGCGAGCCACGAACTGCGCACGCCGCTCGCCGCGCTGTCGGGGTTCATCGAGACGCTAAAGGGGCCGGCGCGCGATGACGCCGGCGCGCGCGAGCGTTTCCTCAACATCATGGAATCGCAGGCCACCCGCATGGCGCGCCTGATCGACGATCTGTTGTCGCTGTCACGGATCGAACTGAACGCACACCGGCGGCCGGACAAGCCGGTCGATCTCCTGTCGGTCGTCCGGCAGGTGATCGATGCCCTGCAGACGCTTGCGCGCGATCGCGGCGTGGAGGTTTCCATTGCGCCGCCGCCCGCGCCTCTGGTCGTTCCCGGCGATCGAGACGAACTCATCCGCGTATTCGAGAATCTGATCGAGAATGCATTGAAATACGGTGCTTCCGGAAAGCGGGTCGAGATAACATTCGCGCGCACGGGCAGCGGTCAGCCGGAAGCGGCGGTTGCGGTACGCGATTTCGGTCCGGGCATCGCGGCCGAACATCTGCCGCGGCTGACCGAACGCTTCTATCGGGTCGATGTTGCAGGCAGCCGCGCCCAGGGCGGCACGGGGCTGGGGCTTGCGCTCGTCAAGCACATCCTCAATCGTCACCGCGGGCGGCTGAGCATCGAAAGCCGGTTCGGCGAAGGCGCGACCTTTACCGTGCGGCTACCGCTGCAAGACGGCGTTCCCGCCGCTGTGGACAAAAAGCCCTGACATTTCCAGCGTTTGGGCTGTCATCCCGTTGTCACCCAAACGTCATAGGACGATGACATGCAAACCCTACGACTTGCGGCGTCACAGAGGCTGCCAATGAAAGTCGAAAGGCGGCGGACGTCATTCGTATCGCATTGAAGAAACGTCAAACCGAACACGCCGAACAGATTTTGACCGGAGTCGCGCGATTCCGGCAGACCGGATTTTGGCGAACAGGAGAGAGAGTATGAAACACTGTAAATCGCTCATCGTGGCCGGCATGCTCGCGGCGTCGGTCGCCGCGGCGCAAGCGGCGGACATTTCCGGCGCCGGTGCGAGCTTTCCTTATCCGATCTACACCAAATGGGCGGACGCCTATAAGAAGCAGACTAGCGTCGGTCTGAACTATCAGTCGATCGGCTCGGGCGGCGGCATCAAGCAGATCAAGGCGAAGACCGTGACCTTCGGCGCAACTGATGCGCCGCTGAAGGGCGACGATCTCTCGGCCTCTGGCCTCGTTCAATTCCCGATGGTGATGGGCGGCATCGTGCCGGTCGTCAATGTCGATGGCATCAAGCCGGGCGAGCTCGTTCTCGACGGTCCGACGCTCGCGAAGATTTTCCTCGGCGAAATCAAGACCTGGGACGATGCCGCGATCAAGAAGCTCAATCCGGGCGTGAAGCTGCCGAGCCAGGCGATTGCGATCGTGCACCGTTCCGACGGATCGGGCACCACTTACAATTTCGCCTATTATCTCGCCGAAGTGAGCGCAGACTGGAAGTCGAAGGTCGGCGTCAATACCTCGCTGCAGTGGCCGGCCGGTATCGGTGCCAAGGGCAATGAGGGCGTCGCCAACAACGTCGCCAACACCAAGGGTTCGATCGGTTATGTCGAATATGCGTATGCGAAGCAGAACAAGCTTTCGCATACGAACATGATCAACAAGGCCGGCAAGAACATCGCCCCGAATTCGGAGACGTTCCAGGCTGCCGCCGCGAACGCGGACTGGAAGTCGCAGCCGGGTTACGGCGTGATCCTGGCCAATCAGCCGGGCGACAACTCTTGGCCGATGACCGCGGCCACCTGGATCCTCGTCTACAAGCAGCCGCAGGATGCGGCGGCGACGGCCGAGGCGCTGAAGTTCTTCGACTGGGCGTACCGGAACGGCGGCAAGATGGCCGACGAACTCGACTATGTTCCGATGCCGGCCGGTGTTGTGAAGGCGGTCGAGAACACCTGGGCGACTGAGATTAAAGACGGCTCGGGCAAACCCATTTTCTCGATGACCAACTGACCTGACAAATCGGGAAAGGCGCTCTCGCGGCGCCTTTCCTTTGTCTATGAAGCGACATGACGGCTTGTGCGGGCCTCTCGGACCCGCTTGAGTCGGTCGGGATTGTCCATCCTGACCGCTGACTTGAGGAAGGAGAGCCGCCGATGTCGTCCGCCGGGAGGCGACCTGTGACAGATCTGGCGTTAAGCGGTGCCCATTTCGGCTCCAAGGTGATCGAGGAGCGGGGGGCGGTCCTTCGGCGCCTGCGCCGGACTGACAGTTTGTTCCGTGTTGCCACGCGGACAGCCGCTTACACCGTTCTCCTGATCCTGAGCGGGGTCATTCTGGCGCTTATGATCGGCGCATGGCCGGCGCTGAGCACGCTCGGGATCGATTTCTTCATCACGCAGGACTGGAACCCGGTCACCGAGAAATTCGGCGCGCTGGCGCCCGTGTACGGCACGATCCTCACCTCGCTGATCGCGATGGCGATCGCGGTGCCGGTCGGAATCCTGATCGCGTTGTTTCTCACCGAGCTGTGCCCGATGTGGCTGCGCCGGCCGATCGGAATAGCGATCGAATTGCTCGCAGGCATCCCGAGCATCATCTACGGCATCTGGGGCCTGTTCGTTTTCGCTCCATTCCTGCAGCAGACCTTGCAGCCATTCCTGATCGCGCTGTTCGGCCCCATTCCGCTGCTTTCCAGCCTGTTTGCCGGTCCGCCTTACGGCATCGGCATGCTCACCGCTGGGCTTGTGCTGGCCATCATGGTCCTGCCTTTCATCACGTCGGTCTCACGCGACGTTTTCGACGCCGTGCCGCCGGTGCTCAAGGAGGCCGCCTACGGCATGGGCTGCACGACATGGGAGGTGTTTTCCAAGGTTGTGCTGCCCTATGCGCGCGTGGGTGTGATCGGCGGTGTGATGCTCGGGCTTGGCCGTGCCCTCGGAGAGACCATGGCGGTGACCTTCGTGATCGGCAACGCGCACAAGATTTCCGCGTCGATCCTGGCGCCCGGCACGACCATCTCGGCGACCATCGCCAACGAATTCACCGAAGCGGTCGGCGACATCTATACTTCGTCATTGATTGCGCTCGGCCTTCTTCTGTTCGTCATCACGTTCGTTGTCCTCGCCATCGCGCGCTACATGCTGCTGCGGATCGAGCGCCGGATCGGTTAGCGCCATGATATCGCTTTATGCAGGACGAAAGCGGCGCAACGGCCTGATGATCGTGCTGGCCTATGCCGCAACCGCATTCGGCCTCGGCTGGCTGGTGCTCATCCTCGGCCAGTTGCTGTGGGAGGGCCTCAGTGGCCTCTCGCTGCAGGTCTTCACCGAGATGACCCCGCCGCCGGGCGGCTCCGGCGGCCTTCTCAATCCGATCGTCGGCAGCCTCATCATGACCACCCTCGCGGTTCTGATCGGCACGCCAATCGGCATTCTGGCCGGCACCTACATGGCTGAATACGGCCGCTACGAGAAGCTGACGAGCGTCGTTCGCTTCATCAACGACATCCTGCTCAGCGCGCCTTCCATCGTTATCGGCCTGTTTGTCTATGAAATCCTGGTCGTGTCGATGGGTAACTTTTCCGGATTTGCCGGCGCGGTGGCGCTGGCGGTCATCGTCGTTCCGGTGGTCGTGCGCACGACCGAGGACATGCTGCTGCTTGTGCCGAACACTCTGCGCGAGGCTTCGGCGGCGCTCGGCCTGCCGCGTGCCCACATCGTGCTGACCATCGCCTATCGTGCCGCGCGCGCGGGCATCCTAACCGGTATCCTGCTGGCGATCGCGCGTATCAGCGGCGAAACTGCCCCACTCCTCTTCACCGCGCTCAATAACCAGTTCTGGAGCACGAATCTTGGCGCACCGATGGCGAGCCTGCCGGCGGTCATCTTCCAGTTTGCGCTGTCGCCCTATGCCGACTGGCAGCGCCTCGCCTGGACCGGCGCACTGATCATCTCGTTCACCGTTCTCGCCTTGAGCATCATCGCCCGTATTCTTTCCGCACCGAGAAAATCGTCATGAATGTAGCATCGATGACAGCACCTGCCGTCAGCCATGCGGCGTCCGATCGCGCCGGCTTGCATGAGAAGGTGATGATCCGCAATCTCGATTTCTATTACGGCGACCATCGTGCGCTGAAGGACATCTCGCTGTCGCTTTACTGTAACAAGGTGACCGCCTTCATCGGCCCGTCGGGTTGCGGCAAGTCGACTTTGCTGCGCGTGCTCAACCGGATGTACGATCTGTATCCCAATCAGCGCGCGGTCGGCGAAGTTCGCGTCGACGGGCGCAACATCCTCGACAGCAAGACCGACCTCAATCTCCTGCGCGCGCAGATCGGCATGGTGTTCCAGAAGCCGACGCCGTTCCCGATGTCGATCTACGAGAACATCGCATTCGGTATCCGTCTCTACGAAAAGCTGTCGCGCTCGGAGCTTGACGGACGTGTGGAATCGGCCTTGCGCCGGGCGGCGCTCTGGGAGGAGGTCGGCAACAAGCTGTCGGCGAACGGCATGAGCCTGTCCGGCGGTCAGCAGCAGCGCCTCTGCATCGCCCGCACCATCGCCGTGCAGCCGGAGGTCATTCTTTTCGACGAGCCCTGTTCGGCACTCGATCCCATTTCGACCGCAAAGATCGAGGAGCTTATCGACGAGCTGAAGGACGATTATACGATCGTGATCGTCACGCACAACATGCAGCAGGCGGCCCGCGTCTCGGATTTCACCGCCTTCATGTATCTCGGCGAGCTTGCCGAGTTCGACTCGACGACGACGATCTTCACGTCCCCCAAGGACAAACGCACGCAGGATTACATCACGGGCCGCTTCGGCTGATACGGCGAAGCGCCAGGGAAAACGCCATGTCCGATCACATCGCAAAGGCTTTCGACGTCGATCTCCACGAGCTCAACCGCATGGTTGCCGAGATGGGCGGGCTTGCGGAAAAGGAGATTTCCGAGTCCGTACTAGCGCTCGTCCGCCGCGATGCGGACCTCGCCCGCAAGGTGATCGCGGCCGATCCGACGATCGATGCGCTCCAGCTCGAAATCGAGGAGAAGTCCACCCTGACCATCGCGCGCCGCCAGCCGATGGCGGTCGATCTGCGCGAGATCGTCGGCGCGCTGCGCGTCGCCAACGATCTGGAGCGGATCGGCGATCTTGCCAAGAATATCGCCAAGCGCGTGCTGGCGACGGCGGGCGAGGAGTTTCCCTCGCAGAAGCTGATCCGCGGCCTCGAGCGCATGACGTCGCTCGTGCTGTCGCGGCTCAAGCAGGTGCTCGATGCCTACGCGGCGCGCGACCTGGAGGGCGCGCTCGTGGTCTGGAAGACCGACGACGAGATCGATGCGATGTGCATCTCGCTGTTCCGCGAATTGTTCACCTACATGATCGAGGACCCGCGCAACATCACCTTCTGCATCCATCTGATGTTCAGCGCCAAGAACATCGAACGCATGGGCGACCACGCGACCAATATCGCCGAAACCGTCCATTACATGATCGAAGGACACCCGATCACCGGATCCCGTCCGAAGGGCGACACGACTGCCTTCGAAATGGTGCCGGCGCGGGGATGATGGGCTGAAATCCATGACCGTGCAGGCCGCCCGTATCCTGATCGTCGAGGATGAGGAGCCGCTGACGCTGCTCCTGCGCTACAACCTCGAGGCGGAAGGCTACGAAGTAGATTCGGTGGCGCGCGGCGATGAAGCCGAAACGCGGCTCAAGGAGCAGGCGCCCGATCTCGTAGTTCTCGACTGGATGCTGCCGGGATTGTCGGGGATCGAGCTTTGCCGGCGTCTGCGCGCGCGCCCGGAGACGAAATCGCTGCCGATCATCATGCTGACGGCGCGCGGGGAGGAGAGCGAGCGCGTGCGCGGCCTCGCGACCGGCGCCGACGATTATGTGATCAAGCCGTTCTCGGTGCCCGAACTGCTCGCGCGTGTGCGCGCATTGCTGCGCCGCTCGAAGCCAGAGCGCGTGGCCGACGTTCTGTCGCTCGGAGAGATCCAGCTCGATCGCGTGCGCAAGCGCGTCACACGCGGCGGCCGCGATATTGATCTCGGTCCGACCGAGTATCGTCTGCTGGAATTCCTCATGGAGCGTCCGGGTCGCGTGTTCACGCGCGAGCAATTGCTCGACGGGGTCTGGGGCAGTGAGGTCTATATCGACGAACGCACGGTCGACGTGCATGTCGGTCGCCTACGCAAGGCGCTCAATCGCGGCAACGACGTCGATCCGATCCGCACCGTCCGCGGCGCCGGTTATTCGATCGACGAGCGCTTCGGCAAGATGGCGTAACGGGCCGCGTCAGGGCCGGCTTGCCGCAATCGGTTTTTCCGGATGCTTGTCGGCTTGCGGGCGGTCTCGCGTGGGAGCGCGATCCTGACCCGCCCGCTGCAGCGTCAGTCGCGTCGGCGATCGCGGCGCTGCGCGGGCGGCTGATAGGCGACCCGCACGTGGTAGCCGCAATAGGGATGGCCGGCCATCGGTGCGCCACCGCAGAAGAAGAAATCCGGTCCCGCCGGGTCGCCGATCGGCCAGCGGCAGGTGCTTTCGTTGAGTTCGAGCAGGCTGCGGCGCTGCCCGATCGGAATGATATTGTCGATCACTTCCGGTTCGGCTTCGGCCTCCATGTCGTAGGCATAGGCGAGCGCGGTATTGCCGCGCATAGCCGGGCGCACACGGACCATGTGGCTGTGGCGCGGCTTGCGCGGCCGCGGCGCGGCCGACGAAGGGCTCTTGGCGCGGCCGGACAGGCCAAGACGGTGGACCTTCCCGATGACGGCGTTACGGGTGATGCCGCCCAGTTCCGCAGCGATCTGGCTGGCCGAGAGGCCGTCGGCCCACAATTTCTTCAGGAGTTCAACGCGTTCGTCCGTCCAGTTCATGAGGCTTTTCTCCTCCTTGGCGGCCGTGCCCGGCGCGAATCTGCGGAATCCGTCTCCCTTGCCTGGCAGCGGTTAGGCCGCCCGACGCGTCTGCAAGTACCCATGGCACGCTAAACTGTTGTCCGCCGCACGAGATGTCGTATCCGACGACCCCGACGCTACAATATGGCGGGACTCGCTCGCAAGAGTCCGGCCCGTCAAGTCCCCGGTTTTCGGCCAGTTTCCACCGCTTCTTGGTGAAGTTGCGGCAATGCCGTACCTTTCCGGTGCGGTTGACACTGAAGGGCTGCCAATAGAATATTTAAGCGTGCCGCCCGTCGGGGCGGCACATTTCGTTTCCGACGGCGCAAAGAACGTCGTTGATGATCGGAAAACGGTCGTGAAGTCGCATCTATTGCCGACCTATGCGCGTGCCGACCTCGCTTTCGAGCGGGGCGAAGGTGCATGGCTGGTTTCGACTGCGGGCGAGCGTTATCTCGATTTTACCGCGGGCGTTGCGGTCAACGTGCTTGGCCATGCCCATCCGCAACTGGTCGCCGCGCTGACCGAGCAGGCGCAGAAGATCTGGCACGTCTCCAACCTGTTTCGCATTCCGGAAGCCGAGCGGCTGGCCGAGCGGCTGTGCCGCGAGAGCTTCGCCGACACGGTGTTCTTTGCGAATTCCGGCGCCGAGGCGCTGGAATGTTCGATCAAGATGGCGCGCAAGTTCCACGCCGTGCAGGGCAGACCGGAGCGTTTCCGCATCGTGACGTTCGAGGGCGCTTTCCATGGCCGCACCCTCGCCACGCTCGCAGCCGGCGGGCAGAAGAAATATCTCGAAGGCTTCGGGCCGGTGACCGAGGGCTTCGACCAGGTCGCCTTCGGTGACTTCGACGCGGCCAAGCGCGCGGTCGGTGATGCCACGGCGGCGATCCTGATCGAACCGGTCATGGGCGAGGGCGGGGTTCGCGTCGTGCCGCCGCAATTCCTCAAGGCCTTGCGCGAACTTTGCGACCAGCGCGGCTTGCTGCTGATGTTCGACGAAGTGCAAACCGGCGTCGGCCGCACCGGCGAACTGTTCGCCTATCAGCGTTCCGGGATCGTGCCCGACATCATGGCGCTCGCCAAGGCGCTGGGCGGCGGCTTTCCCGTCGGCGCCTGTCTTGCGACCGCGGATGCGGCGCAGGGCATGACGGCCGGAACCCACGGTTCGACCTTCGGCGGCAATCCGCTCGCCATGAGCGTCGGCAATGCGGTGCTCGACGTCGTGCTGGCTCGGGGATTCCTGGAGAATGTGCGAAAGATGTCGCTGCGCCTGAAGCAGCGGCTCGCCGAACTGAAGGACCGCTTTCCCTCCGTCATCGAGGAGGTGCGCGGCGAGGGCCTGCTGCTGGGCCTCAAGGCTGCGGTGCCGAACGGCGATCTCGTCAAGGAACTGCGTGCCGAGAAGCTGCTCGCAGTGGCTGCCGGCGACAATGTCGTGCGTCTCCTGCCGCCGCTGATCATCGGCGAGGCGGAGGTCATCGAGGCGCTCGGCATGATCGAGCGTGCCTGTTCGCGCCTTGCCAGCACCGCGAGCAAGGAGAAGGCCGCCGTATGACAGCGCCCAGCATCCGGCATTTTCTCGATCTGACCGACATTCCCAAGGCCGAGCTGCGCGGGATGATCGAGGCGTCGCGCCTCATGAAGGCCAAGCGTCAGCAATTGCGCGCCGCCGCGCCGCGTCCGCTTGCCGGGCAGACGCTGGCGATGATTTTCGACAAGCCGTCGACCCGTACCCGCGTCTCGTTCGATGTCGCCATGCGGCAGCTCGGCGGCGACGCCATCATGCTGACCGGAGCGGAGATGCAGCTCGGGCGCGGCGAGACCATTTCCGATACCGCCAAGGTGCTGTCGCGCTATGTCGACTGCATCATGATCCGCACGCTCGACCACACGATCGTTACCGAGCTTGCGCGGTACGCGACCGTGCCGGTCATCAACGGGCTGACGAAGCTCTCGCATCCCTGCCAGGTGCTGGCCGACGTCATGACCTATGAGGAGCATCGCGGCTCGATCCGCGGGCGCACCGTGACCTGGAGCGGCGATGCAAACAACGTTCTGACGTCGTGGGTGCACGCGGCCGAACGCTTCGAATTCTCGTTGCGGGTGGCAAGCCCGCGCGAATTGCGGCCAAAGCCGTGGCTGCTCGACTGGGTCAAGGCCTCGGGTGCCGCGATCCAGATGTTCGAAGACCCGGAACAGGCCGTGGCGGACGCCGACTGCGTGGTCACCGACACCTGGGTGTCGATGGGCGACGAGCAGACGAAGGCGAACCGGCACAACCTGCTTAAACGCTATCAGGTCAATGCTGAACTGATGGCCAAAGCCAAGCCGGACGCGGTGTTCATGCACTGCCTGCCGGCCCATCGCGGTGAGGAAGTGACCGACGAGGTCATGGACGGGCCGCATTCGGTCGTCTTTGACGAGGCCGAGAACCGCTTGCATGCGCAGAAGGGCATACTTACGTGGTGCCTAAATGCGGCTGTGCAATGACCCATAACGACGACACTTCCCGGATCCCGGCTCTTCACTCGGCAGACGACACGATCCTCCCGTTCGAGGTCGGAGCCCTCGATTTGCGCGGGCGCGTGGTTCGTCTCGGCCCCTCGGTCGACGAGATTCTGTCGCGCCACGATTATCCCTTGCCCGTCGCCAAGCTTCTGGGCGAGGCGGTGACGCTTGCCGCGCTGTTCGGGTCGGCGCTGAAATTCGACGGCCGTTTCATCCTGCAGACCCAGACCGACGGTCCGGTCCGCATGCTGGTGGTCGATTACGCGACGGAAGGCGGCATCCGTGCCTGCGCGCGCTTCGACCGCAACCGGCTGGATGAGGCGCTCGCATCGGGCCAGACCAGCGCCGGCATGCTGCTCGGCCGCGGTCATCTGGCCATGACGATCGATCAGGGTGCGGACATGAACCGCTATCAGGGTGTGGTCGCCCTCGAGGGACGCGGTCTCGAGGAGGCGGCGCACGAATATTTCCGGCGCTCCGAGCAGATTCCGACGCGTGTGCGTCTGGCCGTCGCGGAAGAGTTCCGTGCGGAACCCGACGGACCGCGCCATCGCTGGCGGGCGGGCGGAATCTTGCTGCAATTCCTGCCGAAGGCGCCGGAGCGCATGCGCACGAACGATCTCGATCCCGGCGATGCGCCGGAGGGCATTGCGGTCCACAGCGTCGCCGAAGATGACGCCTGGGTGGAGGGGCGCTCGATCGTTGAGACCGTGGAGGATCTCGAGCTGATCGATCCCGCGCTCTCCACCGAGCGGCTGGTCTACCGGCTGTTCCATGAACGCGGCGTGCGCGTGTTCGACAATGCCCAGGTCGCCGCCCGCTGCACCTGCTCGCGCGAAACCGTTTCGGCCATGCTGAAGAGCTTTCCGCAGCAGGATCGCGACGACATGGTCGAGGAGGGGACGATTTCCGTCACCTGCGAATTCTGCAACGAGACCTATCGCTTCGATCCTGCCGAAGTGTCGGACGCGGACGACAAGCTCAATTGAGGGTGCGGCCGGCTTCGGCCGCGTCGAGCGAGAAGGCGGGAATCTGGATGTCGAAGCTCTCCCCGTCCGGCGTGACCATGCGATAACTGCCGCGCATGAAGCCGGAGGATGTGGTCAGCGGGACGCCGCTGGTATATTCGAACTTCTGGCCGGGCTCGATGACCGGTTGTTCGCCGACGACCCCGGCGCCGCGCACTTCCTGGACCCGGCCGTTGGCGTCGGTGATGTGCCAGTAGCGCGTTTTCAGTTGCACCGTCTCTTGGCCGTTATTGGCGATTTCGATCGTGTAGGACCAGAAGAAGTGTCCGCGTTCCGGGGCCGAGCGTTCCGCCAGGAAACGCGGCGTCACCATCACTTCGATGTCGCGGGTGGTGGCACTGTACATGGAGCTTCGGACCTTGAATCGCAACGTCATTGGCCGATCATTCAACCGTGACATTGGCGGTCTTGCAACCGCCGACGCTCTCGGCAATGCTCCTTCCGCATCTTGTTGAAGCCCATCCCGCGGCGGCCCATGTCATTCATGGACACCAGGACAGTCCAGCCCGTCATGACGACGGAGCGCGATCTGCGCCTCGATCTGTTCCGTGGTATCGCGCTATGGCTGATCTTTCTCGACCATATCCCCTCGAACATTGTCGCCTGGCTGACGATCCGCAATTACGGATTCAGCGACGCTACCGAGATATTCATCTTCATTTCTGGCTATACTGCCGCCTTCGTCTATGGCCGCGCCATGCGCGAGCGCGGATTTGTGATTGCCGGCGCGCGCGTCTACAAGCGCGCCTGGCAGATCTATATCGCACACGTCTTTTTGTTCACGATCTATCTGGCGCAGATCGCCTATGTCGCGCGCGGGTTCCAGAATCCGCTCTATGCCGAAGAGATGGGAATCCTGGATTTCCTGCAGCAACCCGACGTCACGATCGTCGAGGCCTTGCTGCTGAAATTCAAGCCGGCGAACATGGACGTGCTGCCGCTCTATATCGTCCTGCTGCTGCTCTTCCCGCCACTCCTGTGGCTTCTGTTACGATGGCCGACGACGGCACTGGCCGCCTCGGCAATCATCTATGCGGCGGCATGGGAGTTTGGCTGGAATTTCCCCGCCTATCCGAGCGGCTACTGGTTCTTCAATCCGTTCGCCTGGCAATTGCTGTTCGTGTTCGGGGCCTGGTGCGCGCTCGGCGGCGCGGAGAGGCTCGGCGGCCTGCTGCGCTCGCGCATCACATTGAGCCTGGCGGTGGCCTATTTGCTGTTTGGCTTTTTTGTAACGATGACGTGGTATTTCCCCCGTCTTGAGTATTTGTTCATGCCGAAATGGCTGTCCGACCAGATGTATCCGATCAGCAAGACGAATCTCGACGTCCTGCGCTTCGCGCACTTTCTGGCGCTCGCGGCCGTGACGGTCTATTTTGTGCCGCGCACCTGGTCTGGGCTCACCTCGCCGTTGCTGCGTCCGGCGATCCTGTGCGGGCAGCATTCGCTCGAAATCTTCTGCATCGGCGTGTTTCTGTCATTCGCCGCGCATTTCGCGAAAGTGGAGTTCGCAGGCGGAACAGTCATGCAGATCGTGGTCAGCGTCGTCGGCATTGCATTGATGATCGCAGCGGCCTGGCTGATCGCCTGGTACAAGCGGGTGGAGGGGCGCAAGGCGACCGCGCGCCCGCAGGCCGCGCGCGCCGATCTTGCGGGAGGCGAGACGTGAAGACGCGAGACGTGAAGACGATTGTGTTCCTCGCGGCGCTGCTGTTTGCGTGGACGGGAAGCGCGCACGCGCAGGCTCCGGATTCGTGCGACCTGCCGGCTTATCTTCTGTTCAGCGACAGCGAGCTCAAGCGCGTCGCCCAGGCGGTGCAGGATAACAAGCGTCTCGACATTGCCGTGCTTGGAACCGCGTCGTCGGCCCTCGCGGGCCCAGACGGCGGTTCCAGTGCCTATCCGGCACGCCTGCAGGCGGCGCTGTCGCGACGCCTTCCGGGTGTGATGGTTAACGTCGTTTCTCTGGCGAAATCGCGGCGAACGACCGCCGATATGGCCGGGGAACTCAAAAAACTGCTGGCAGAGATAAAGCCCGCTTTGGTATTGTGGCAGACAGGGACGTTTGATGCTATCCGGGGCGTTGATCCGGCGCAGTTTCGGGAGACGCTCGAAGACGGCGTGGCGGATTTGCAGGCTGGCGGTGCGGACGTTGTTCTGATCAACATGCAATACAGTCCGCGTACCGAGTCCATGATCCACATTGCAGCCTATGCCGACAGTATGCGAGCCGTCGCGCGCGAGCGCGATGTACCGTTGTTCGATCGCCTCGCGCTGATGCGGTACTGGAACGATGTCGGCGCATTCGATTTCTATGCCGCCGGCAAGGATCGCGGACTAGCCGTGAAGGTGCATGATTGTCTCGGACGCGCGCTCGCCGCGTTGATTTTTGATGCGGCAAAGCTTGAAAAACCGGACGGGCAGGCAGGGCAATAGCAATCATGACGCTGCCGTTTCGTCCGAGCGCGGTTCTTGCCGCAAGCTTGTTTCTCGTTGCCCTGCCACAGCCTATACGCGCGCAGGAAAGCGTCGCCGATGCGCCGGCACCGCTTGCAGGATGCAGCGCACCCGCCGGCCTTGGCAGGTTTGTCAATCCGCTGCCGCGTACGGCGCGCCGTCTCGCCGCGGGCTTGCCGGTCAAGATCGTCGCGATCGGCTCGTCTTCGACCGCGGGTGCCGGCGCAAGCTCCCCGGCGCATTCGTATCCGAGCCGGCTCGCAGCCGAGCTTGCGGCGGCATTCCCCCACGCTTCGATTTCAGTGCTGAACCAGGGCGTGAACGGCGAGGTGACGCGCGACATGATCGCGCGCTTCGACACAGCCGTGATCGCGGAGAATCCCGACGTCGTGATCTGGCAGGTCGGCACCAATTCGGTCCTGCGCGATCAGCCGCTGCAGCCGGCGGCGGCGCTGATCCACGACGGCCTCGCGCGGCTGAAGCGGGCCGGCGCCGACATTATCCTGATTGATCCGCAATTCGCGCCCAAGGTGCTGGCCAAGCCTGACGCGGACGGCATGGTCGATCTGATCGCGCTTACGGCCAAGAAAGAAAACGTCAACCTATTCCGCCGCTTTGCCGTGATGCGGCACTGGTATCAGCACGAACGGATGCCGTTCGAGCGCTTCCTGTCCCCGGATGAACTGCATCTGAACGACTGGAGCTATGGCTGTCTGGCCAGGCTGCTGGCGGGCGATATCGCCGAGGCCGCGACGCGCTCCACGCTCACGGCCGGTGTTCACGCGCCGCGCTGACCCGGCCCGCCGGGGTCGGGTCGCACTTCGTCCGAGATACTTCTCCGAAATACTTGTGTGCGGCCGGGCTCATTCCCTTTGAGCGCGGGCGCGGCCACGCTACATCTGCCGGGCCGGGAGCGGGGACTGGATCAACGTGACGTCGACTTCGGCATCGGGCGGCGAGGGCATTTTCCCGGACCACATGATTGCCGCGCTTGCGGATGCGGGCGCGATCCGCTATGCGCATCCCTTTGCCGACGACCAGATACAACCGGCGAGTCTCGATCTGCGGCTCGGTCCGGTCGCCTATCGCGTGCGCGCGAGCTTCCTGCCCGGCATGGCCAGCAACGTCCTCGACCGGATCGAGGCGCTGACGCTGCATACGATCGACCTGTCCGAAGGCGCGGTGCTGGAAACCGGCTGCGTCCATATCGTGCCGCTGTGCGAGCAACTCGCCTTGCCGCCGGATGTCGCGGCTTCCACGAACCCCAAAAGCTCGACCGGTCGACTTGACGTGTTCACGCGCGTGATCGCGGACCGCGCACGCAGCTTCGACCGTATCGAGGCCGGTTACCGGGGTCCGCTTTACGCAGAGATCAGTCCGCGCACCTTTCCCGTGCTGGTGCGCGAGGGCTCGCGTCTTTCGCAGATCCGCTTCCGGCGCGGACAGGCTACGCTCGACGCGGCAGCGCTGCGCGCGCTGCACGCGCGCGAGAAGCTCGTCGACAGCGATCATGCCGACGTGAGCGAGGGCATCGCGGTCGGCGTCGACCTGTCGGGGTTCGGCGCCGACGGGCTGATCGGCTATCGTGCCAAGCGCCATACCGGCCTGATCGACGTTGATCGCCGCAGCGGCTACGACGTCGCCGATTTCTGGGAACCGATGACGGCGCGGCGCGACCGCAGCCTGATCCTCGACCCGAACGAGTTCTACATTCTCGCCTCGAAGGAAGCGGTACAGGTCCCGCCGGATTTCGCCGCCGAGATGGTGCCGTTCGATCCGCTGGTTGGCGAGTTCCGCGTCCATTATGCGGGTTTCTTCGATCCCGGCTTTGGCCATGCCGGCGTGGGCGGGCGCGGGGCGCGCGCGGTGCTTGAAGTGCGCTCGCGGGAAGTGCCGTTTATCCTCGAACACAGCCAGATTGTGGGGCGCCTCGTCTACGAGCGAATGCAGGCGCGTCCGTCCAGACTCTATGGTCAGGGGATCGGCTCGAACTATCAGGCCCAGAGCCTGAAACTGTCGAAGCATTTTCGCGCGTAAAGCCGACATAACTGCGGAAAGCTGCGGCGCGCCTGCACACAGTTGCGATTTCATGTGCGCGTCGCAATTTAATGAAGAAGATATCCGCTGCGGCACCGATTACATTTCGTCGATTATTTCCTGCGATCGCGCTCTGCATTAGCAACCAACGTTGCGACGCTGATCATATTTTTGACGATCGGCATGATCGCCGAATTCGGTTTCCGCGCAGCACGCGGTCCGTTTTCGAAACAAAATCTTTCGGAGACCGAATATGCGCTACATGACATTGGCTGCCGCGTTGCTGAGCGTGGCGGGCGTTACGCCGGCTTTGGCGGCGAAAAAGCAAACCAAACAGCACGCGCCGATGGACGTGAGCTGGAATAGGTGTTTCGATCTCGGCATGGTTCGTGGCGTTCACATCGAGAATGGCGAATTGCCGGGCTGGATGGAGGCATGCGCCGCCGGCAAGATTCCGTTCGATAATGCTGAATTCAGGCTGGTTATGCGGCCGGCCCAGTAACTCGGCCGAGATTTTCGCGCGGCTTGGCCGACGTCCGGGCTCCGGCGCCGGGTTGCTGTGGGATGCCTGCGCGAGATCAATGTGCTTCCCATAAGCTGTGGGGCCATGGCGGCAGGTCATGGCCCTGCAGTGGGGATGGCGACCGGCATTCTCGCCGGCCGATCCGGAAAATGCGCACGACAAAGCGTCCTCTGCTACCGCCCGCGAGCGGGGAAAATGCCCGCACATTTATGCGCTTTTTATTCGGTGCTAGGCAGTGCCCCTGCGATCGGGTAAAAACAACGCGGCTCTTGCGGCGCGGGCGTAGTTCAGTGGTAGAACGACAGCTTCCCAAGCTGTATGTCGTGGGTTCGATTCCCATCGCCCGCTCCAGCCTCGCCTGACCGCATCCCGCTTTCGCTTCCCCCCTGACGCGCCCCTGTGGCCGGCCTTGCCGCCGCGCTTCAGGCCACCGGGCCGGCCGGCCAAGGTGTCGCAGCGGTTGCCTGAGGCTTCTTTCCGCCCTATCTGAAGACACGGTAAGGCCGCCCGGGCCCGGCGCCGCCGACCGACGGGAATACGATGTCCGAAACCGGCATTCGATCTGCACCGCGTACGTTCTGGCCGATCTGGCTTGCCGTCGCCATCGCGACGGCAATGGTGGCGGGCACGCTTGCGCTCTGGGTCCATTACGGAACCGCAGTATTTTACGAAATGATCCTCGCGGGCATCGCCGCCTGCTTCTAGCGCGCGATCCGCCGAAGCCGGTTCGGCGGCGCGATCGCGTAAAATCAAGGTGGCCGGCCCGCAGCCCGGCTTAAACGGGGCCGATCCCGGTCCGGATGCAAAGCAAGAAAAGGGAATGCGACCCGATGAGTGCGCGTACGACCCGCATTATTCTCGTCATATCGGCGTTTCTGACCGGCCTGATGATGTTCGTCAGCGTGGCCTTGATCATTTCCGGCCGCATGCAATCGCCCACCGTCCAGGTCGCTTCGGCAATCGGCGGTCCGTTCAGGCTGATCGACCATAACGGCAATGAAGTCACCGATCAGTCTCTGAAGGGTCGCCCGTTCCTTGTTTTCTTTGGCTTCACGCACTGCCCGGACGTTTGCCCGACCGCGCTATTCGACGTTTCGGAAGTGATGCGCGCGCTCGGCCCCGACGCCGACCGCACCGCCGCCTTGTTCGTCACCGTCGATCCCGAGCGCGACACCCAGGCCAAGCTCAAGGATTATCTGTCGAGCTTTGATCCGCATCTGCGCGGCCTGACCGGCGACGAGAAGGCACTCGCGGAGATGCAGCGCGCCTATCGCGTCTACGCCAAGAAGGTGCCGCTCGATGGCGGGGATTACACGATGGACCACACCGCGCTGGTCTATCTGATGGACAAGGAAGGCCGCTTCGTCGCGCCGTTCAATCTCAAGCGTCCGCCCGAGGCCGCCGCCGCCGACCTGCGAAAGTATCTGTAGCGCCGGAGCGTTTGCCGTATCCGCCGAGCCGCGAGGTGACCGCGCGGCCGTGCTCGGTCTTTTCCCAGCGGTAGGGAGCGACGACGAACTGGAACAGTGCGCGCCACGCTGCAAGCGACAGCAGCAGCCAGTAGAGCGGCATCAGCGCGAGCGCCCAACCGAATCGCAGCAGGCGCCGGCGTGCGAGCCCGATCATGGCGAGCACGCCAGAAATCGCATAACCGGTGATCAGCGTCGTGCCGTGCAAGCCGGTTATGACGAGATCGGTAACGGCCTTGTCGCGAAGAAGCCCGGCTCCGGCCGATAATTCCCAGGCGAGCGCGGCTGCAAAGATCAGATGCACGAGAGATGCGAGCACCGTGCCGCCGACAACGAGCTGGAACACGGCAAAGCCGGGAAACCCAAGCTCGCGAACGAGCCGGACCGGATGTCGCATGTGAACGAGCCACGTCTGCATCCAGCCCTTGAACCAGCGCGTGCGTTGCCGCAGCCAGGGCCCGAACCGTGCCGGCGCCTCTTCGTAGGTCGAAGAGGAAATCATCGCCGTGCGGTAGCCCATGCGGGCCAGCCGCATGCCGAGATCGGCATCTTCCGTTACATTGTGCGGATCCCAGGCGCCGGCCCGCCGCAGGGCCTCGGCGCGGAAATGGTTCGACGATCCTCCGAGTGGTAGCGGCAGTTGCCACAGCGCAAGTCCGGGCAGGAAGACATCGAACAGGCCGGCATATTCGGCCGTGAACATGCGCGTTAGCCAGCTATCGGCCGTGTTGTCGATCGTAAGACGCGCCTGCACGCAGGCGAGCCGCCAATCGTGAGTCATGAAAGCCTCGGCCGCACTGCGCAACTGGTCGCGCTCCGGCCGGTCCTCGGCGTCATAGACCGCGATCAGGGAGCCGCGCGCGAACGGCAAGGCCGCATTGAGTGCCTTCGGTTTCGTGCGCGGCGCGGCCGTCGGCGCAAAGATAATTTCCAGCGGGTAATTCAGTCCGCACTTTGAAATCGCGAGCAGCGTTTCCTGGTCGTCGGGTTCGAGCACCAGCTTGATGTCGAGCTTCTCGGGCGGATAGTCGAGCCTCCGCAGCGCCTGCAGAAGCTGGGGCACGGCGGCGGCCTCGCGATAGAGGGCGACGATGATGGAGTAAGCCGGCAGTTCGATGTCGGACAGATGCGCGCGGCGGCGCCACATCAGGCCGGTGGTGAGCGCGCCCAGAAGGCGCAGGCCGGTCCAGCCGAGAAAGATCAGGGCCAAAGCGATGTCGACCGCGGTGATAACGGCCCTGGCATTGAACCATAGGGCCGCGCCGAGGACGGCGGCGGCAGCGGTCAGCGCAGCGAGCCGGCCGCCGCCGCGCGTGCCGGCCGAATAGGCGGGAAATTCGGCTTTCAGCGCATGCGCGGCGCGGTATTCGATCACGTCCGCCGCATGATGGAAGACGAAGCGCTGCAGCCGCTCCATCGTGGTAATGCGCACCTGTGGCGCCAGCTGGGGGTGGGCGGACAGGAAGGTCACGAGATGGCGGGCGGCGTCTGCGCGCAGCACCACCGTCAGAACAAGCCTGCCGTCGACGATCAGCGGCAGGGTCCGCGCGGCCACGGTCTGCATCAGATCGACATCGTCGATCGGCACCTGGCTGCGACCGAGGCCGTCCAGCGGTTCGAAGCTCAGGCCGAGCCAGCGCGCCAGGTCGACGGCATAAGCCTCTTCCGTGATGTGACCCTCGGCGATCAGGACCTGGTCGGCTCCGGTGCCGATCTCGGCGGCCCGCAATTCGGCGGCGGCCAGGATGCCGGGCGAGATCCGGTGACGGACGCATTCGATTTCGTGGCAGCGGACAAGGCGGCTGCGGACGCGGTCGGCAAATTGCCGCAAAAGGGCGGGATCGGTCTCGACCGCCCCCACGCCTCCGGACCAGCCTGCCGCTGGCGCAAAACGCCCCCAATTCATCCCGCCCCGCAACGCAGACCACTGTTACGCCACCACGATTGGTCTATAAGCGGACGCGGCGGCACAAAGTTATCGAGATGCAGCTTAGGCATTTTTCCATATCGCCCCGTCGATACAAGGGGGCTTGGCGCGGCCTTGCGGCCGGCGCGCTGGCGCTGGCGCTGGCATCGATCTCGCCGGAGGCCGCATCGGCCCAAAGCCTGCCGGCCGTCCAGCCGGCTGCCACTCCCGCCTATCCCGGCTTCTGGGACCCGCGGCGGCGGCCCGAAAGGCCGGATCTGTCGCGCCTGACGCTGATCCGCTTTTTGACCGAAACCGATTATCCGCCGTTCAATTATGCGCGCCCGGATGGCAATCCGACTGGGTTCAATGTCGATCTGGCGCGCGCGGTCTGCGACGAGTTGCAGATCCAGTGCACGATCCAGATGCGCCGGTTCGATACCCTGGTGCCGGCGCTTGCAGCCAATCGCGGCGATGCCCTGATCGCTTCCATCGCCGTGACGCCGGCCACCCGCAAAATCCTGGACTTCACCGATCCCTATTATCGCGTGCCGGCGCGTTTCGTGGCGCGGCGGGACGCCGCCGCCGGCGAGGTACGGCCCGAGCTTCTGGAAGGCAAGAAGGTGGCCGTCGTTGCCGGCTCGGCGCACGAAGCCTATCTGAAGCTTCTGTTCACCGAAGCCGAGCTGCGGCCCTATCCGTCGGCGCAGGCCACGCGCGACGCGCTGCGGCGCGCGGAAGTCGATTACATTTTCGGAGACGCGATCGCCCTGTCCTTCTGGATCAACGGGACGGAATCGGTCGGCTGCTGCGCTTTCGCCGGCGGCCCCTTCTTCGACGGCCATTTTTTCGGCGAGGGTGTCGGCATTGCGGTGCGTCGCGGCAACGACACGTTGCGTCTGGCTTTGAACTGGGCCCTGTTCCGGTTGTGGGAAAAGGGTCAATTGACCGACCTGTGGCTGCGCTATTTCCCGGTCAGCCCTTTCTGACATCCGATTTGACGGCAAGGGCCGTCGTCACCTAAACGTCCGCATCAGGAGAGCATGATGGCGGTGAGCGAAATTGCATTAAATCTGCGGGAGATAGCCGAGCAATCGAGCGCCTGGCCCTTCGAGGAAGCGCGCAAGATCGTCGCGCGCCTGAAGAAGCGGCCGAAGGACGAGATCATTTTCGCGACCGGCTACGGCCCCTCCGGCCTTCCGCATATCGGGACGTTCGGAGAGGTGGCGCGCACCACCATGGTGCGTCACGCCTTTCGCGTGTTGACCGACGACAAGGTGAAAACGCGTCTCATCGCCTTCTCCGACGACATGGACGGGCTGCGCAAGGTGCCCGACAACATTCCCAACAAGGACATGGTCGCCGAGCATCTCGGCAAGTCGCTGACGAAGGTGCCCGATCCGTTCGGTACGCATCCGAGTTTCGGCGAGCACAACAATGCGCGGTTGCGGGCCTTCCTCGACACGTTCGGATTTGAATACGAGTTCATGTCGGCAACGACTTGCTATCGTTCGGGTCGCTTTGACGAGACGCTGCTGCGGGTCCTGTCGCATTTCGATGCGGTGATGGGAATCATGTTGCCCTCGCTGCGCGAGGAGCGGGCGCAGACCTATTCGCCGTTCCTGCCGATTTCCGAGCGTACCGGCATCGTGCTGCAGGTGCCGGTGATCGCCCACGATGCCAAAGCCGGCACCATCACCTATGAGGATCCGGACACGAACGAAAAGGTGACGACGCCGGTCACGGGCGGACGCTGCAAGCTGCAATGGAAGCCGGATTGGGCCATGCGCTGGGTGGCGCTCGGGATCGATTACGAAATGGCCGGCAAGGATCTGATCGATTCCGTCAAGCTGTCGGGCGAAATCTGCCGTGCCATCGGCGGCCTGCCGCCGGAAGGGTTCAATTACGAGCTGTTCCTCGACGAGAAGGGGCAGAAGATTTCAAAGTCCAAGGGCAATGGGCTGACGATCGACGAATGGCTGCGCTACGCGAGCCCGGAATCGCTGTCGCTGTTCATGTACCGCGAGCCGAAAGCGGCCAAGCGGCTCTATTTCGACGTCATTCCACGCCACGTCGACGAATATCATCAGTATCTCGACGCCTATCAGCGTCAGGACGACCGGCAGCGGCTGTCCAATCCCGTCTGGCATATCCATTCGGGACGCCCGCCAAAGATCGACATGCCGGTCACATTCGCAATGCTGCTCGCGCTGGTCTCGTCGTCGAACGCGGAGAATGCCGGAACGCTATGGGGCTTCATCGGCCGCTATCGGCCGGGGGTCACGCCGCAGACGCATCCCAAGCTCAATCAGCTCGTGGATTACGCGATCCATTATTTCCGCGACTTCGTGCTGCCGACGAAGACCTATCGCGAGCCGGGTGAACAGGAGCGTGCCGCGCTCATCGACCTGCGTGACGCGCTCTCGCAGCTCGCGCCGGACACGAGCGCCGAAGATATCCAGAACGTCGTCTATGAAGTGGGTCGCCGCGAGCCGTTTCTCGACGAGAAGAAGAAGGGAAAGGACGGCCGTCCGGGCGTATCGCTCGAATGGTTCAACATGCTCTATCAGGTCCTGCTCGGTCAGGAGAAGGGCCCGCGTTTCGGCTCGTTCGTTGCCGTCTATGGGCTCAAGAATACCGTCGAGATGATCGACGGTGCCTTGGCGCGCTCGGCCTGACGGTCGCCTCAGCCGGACTTGAGCAGGAATCGCCGGTGCGGCGGCTGCACCGGCCGCGCATTCATCGGATAGAGTTTTGCGAAAGCGGCGATGTCGGCTTCGGCAACCGAGACAGGTTCGATCAGAAGGTGCCAGTCGACCGTCTCGCTGCAGGGCGGCGTGGTCAGCGATCCGGAGTAGCGATAATAGCTGTGCCGGTCCGGTAGCAGCGCCATCGGATCGATTGCGGGATCCGCGGCCGCATGGCCTTTCTTCTGCGGCATCGACTGTACGATGCGATTGAACGCCGCATTTGGCTTTCCGGCGGTCATGAGGATGCCGACGACCGCAAGGCTGCCCGCCGCGCTGCGGTGAACGAAATGCACCTCCATCGGATAACCTTTGCCGCCGATCATGTGCTCGCTGGGGCGGTGGAAATGCATCTGCAGCAGCGCATATTTCTGACGCTCGATCGAGAGCGTATTGCCCTCCGGAAAATCGAGCTGGATAGTGTGGCCATTATTGACGATCGTGCCCGCGCGCTTGCTCCAGACGAATTGCAGCGGCGGCAGTTTTGCGTCGATTGAACCCTTGATGTCGATCGGCGATTGCTGGACGCCGACCGAGCAGACCCGGCTTGCATTATCGATCTCGCCCCATTTCGCGGGCCCGGTATTGCCCTCGTAACTCCAGTGGGCGCCCTCCGCGGCGAAGCCGCCTTTTGCGCAGAGCGGACAGAGTACAGCACCAAGTATTCCTTTGAGTGCGCTGCGTCGATTCATGTCGCTCCCCTGAAATTCCAAAAGCAGGAATATCGATGCATGGAACGAAAACGGACGCGCAGAATGTGCACCACGCATGAAGGATACATAAAAAACAGGAGAAGGAAATTACTGGCTTGCCCAGACGATACGCGCGATCCACAGCACGTCGCCCGGAGAAATCGTGCGATCGGGATGATCGGCGTTCAGGGATTGCAGCTCGATCGTCTTGCTTGTGCGACGGTTGAGCTGTTTGACCATCACCTCGCCCTTGCGGGTCTTGACCACGACGCGGTCCCCGCGGCGGATCGGAGCCGCGGGCGAAACGACGATCACGTCGCCCTTGCGATAGGCCGGCTCCATCGAATTGCCGGAAATTTCCAGCGCATAGGCGTGCTCGTCGGTGACCGACGGAAAGGCGATCTCGTCCCAGCCTTTGCCGACCGGAAAGCCGCCGTCGTCGAAATAGCCGCCGCCCCCGGCTTCCGCGAAGCCGATCAGCGGCACCGCCTGGATAACTGCCTTGCCGCTGTCGGTGAGCAGGGTGATGAAGGTGTCGACCGTGGTGCCGCTGGCGGCCAGCGCCTTGGCGATCGATTCGGTGGAGGGCCAGCGGGCGCGGCCATCGGGGGTGATTCGCTTGGATTTGTTGAAGGTGGTCGGGTCGAGACCGGCTTTCTTGGCCAGACCGGACGGAGAAAGGCCGGCCCGTGCCGCCAGGCGGTCAATACCTGCCCAGATCTGGGCATGCGTAAGCATGGACTGTGCCGCCATGGGTGCCCGTTCCTATGACTTTTATCCTACATCCGTTAGTGCGTTCCGGCAGGTCTGTCCAGCGTAATCCGCGCCGGCTTTCTTGAACAAGCGCAAAGGCGTCGATACCGTCCCCGCGACCCTGCCCGGAGAGATTCTTGATCGGCTTGTTCGACCGCTTCGCCAGACCCTTGTTGCGGGCGCTGGATCCGGAAGACGCGCACCGGCTCGCTATTTCGGGCCTGAAGTTTGCGCCGCTTCCGGCCACGTCGGCCGACGATCCGCGTCTGAAAACCCGTGTATTTGGCCTGAATTTTCCCAACCCGGTCGGGGTGGCTCCCGGGTTCGACAAGAACGGGGAGGCACCCGACGCCCTTCTCAAGCTCGGATTTGGCTTCGTCGAGATCGGTACCGTGACACCCCGGCCGCAGACCGGCAATCCGCGACCGCGGATTTTCCGGCTCGATGCCGATCGGGCGATCATCAACCGGCTCGGCTTCAACAATGAGGGGATGGAGGCGGTGCTGGCGCGGCTTGCGCGGCGCGCCGACGGAGGCGGCATCGTCGGAATCAATATCGGCGCCAACCGCGACAGCCCCAACCGCGTCATCGATTATGTGCGCCTGATCGAGGCTTTTGCGCCGGTGGCGAGCTATCTGACCGTCAATATCTCGTCGCCCAATACACCGGGACTGCGCGACCTGCAGCAGGCGAGCGCGCTCAACGATCTCCTGGGACGCGTCGTCGAGGCGCGCGACCGGGTACGCGCGCGGGCGGGGCCTGTACCCGTGCTGCTGAAGATCGCGCCCGACCTGTCGCTGCCGGAGCTTGACGACATTGTCGGCGTCGCGCGGGCGCGCAAGCTGGACGGCATGATCGTCGGCAACACCACTTTGTCGCGGCCACCGACGCTGAGGGAGCACGTAAAGGCCACCGAGCAGGGCGGCTTGTCCGGTCGCCCGCTCTTTGCGCTTTCGACCCGGATGCTGGCGGAAACCTATGTGCGGGCGGAGGATGCCTTCCCGCTGATCGGGGTCGGTGGCATCGATTCAGGCGCCACCGCAGTGCAGAAAATCCTTGCAGGCGCGAGTTTGATCCAGATTTACACCGCGCTCGTTTTCGAGGGTCTGGGTCTCGTCGCCGCGGTCAAGTCCGGCATTCTTGCCGCCATGCGTCAGCACGATTGCGAGAGATTGAGCGATCTCGTCGGCGGCAAGGCCGCCGACATGACTGCGGAGCCCTGGCCTGCCTGATCGCAGCGGCGCCCCCCATAATCGACAAAAATGTCCGCGTCAGCGGCCGCGCGGCGTGTTGATCAGGCGTACGACCAGCCAGATCGGCAACACGATCACCGCGCCGAGGATGAAATAGCGCCACACAAGATCGATGGCGTCGTAGCCGAGATTCCAGATTCGCCAGATCAGGTCCTTGATGCTCTGGATGATATTCCAGGGGTCGAAATTGAAGGCGTGCAGGATGAACCCGATCAGGATCGACAGCAGGATAAGCCGGAACAGCACGGCCAGGGGCTGGCCACCGAAAAAACGGGTGATGGTGTCGTTCGACATGACCTCTCCATTTTCCGGCCCACGCCGGTTCTTGCGAGCCCGCCGTCCCGCTATTAAAGGACGTGCGCGCCGGCTTTCAATGCCTTGCGCCAATTTTTCCGCTTTCGCTGGCAGGCCGGAGACGGCCGGTTGGGCCGATCTGCGACGAGCGGTTCTGCTGCACGTCCATCCCCCGGGCTATACCTCTGATCCGGCAGGCGGAGCCGGCATGAAGACGCAGAGCTTTTCAGCCGCACCGGACCTGAGATAAGAGCGTGTTGGGCCGTTTGGCCGCGTTCGGGAGCTATATGTTTCAGCCGCCGTCTTTCATGGCCATGTCGTCGGGCGATCTTGCCGCCGACCGGCGCTTTGAATGGGCGCGCGACTGCCAGGTGCGCGGCGAAATTCCGGCCGCCATCGATCTTTTGCGGCAGGTGCTTGAGCTCGTCCCCGATTATGCCGCCGCCTGGTTTGCGCTCGCAAGCCTTCTTGAGAAGCAGGGCGAACGGAAACAGGCCGTCGACGCTTACCGGAAGGCGCGTGCGGCCGATCCGCATGACCGCCACGGCGCGCTGCCGTGTCTCATTCGTCTGGGCGCGGCGCAGACCGCCGAATTGCCGCCTGCCTATATTCGTTCGCTGTTCGATCAATACGCGCCGGTCTTCGATTCGGTGCTTGTCGGGGGGCTCAATTACCGGCCGGCGCTGTTGTTCGAGGCGGTGCGGGAGGTTTTCGATCATGAGAGGCGTCGGCCGAGCGCAGCAGCCGTTCTCGATCTAGGTTGCGGGACAGGGCTTGCCGGCGAGCGCTTCCGCCCGGTGACCGGTCACCTCTGCGGCGTCGATTTGTCTGCCGGCATGGTTGCGCAGGCTCACAGGAAGGCGATCTACGATCGGTTGCATATCGGCGACCTGCTCGAATTTCTCGAGGCGGACGGTGCAGCCGGCAACCGCTACGATCTCGTGATCGCGGCCGACGTCTTCGTCTATGTCGCGGACCTGGCTCCGGTCTTTTCCGCCGTCGCCCGTATTCTCGCCGCGGAGGCTTTGTTCGCATTCACGCTTGAAGCCGGTGTTGCGGAAGCCTCGATCCTGAAGAACAGTCTGCGCTTCGCGCACGGGCGCTCCTATGTGTCCGCGACCCTGTCCTCCGCCGGGCTCGCGCTTCTTATCATGCGTGAAATAACGTTGCGCACGGAGAAGGGCGAGCCGGTACCCGGTCTTCTTGTGGTTGCGCGCCACAATTAAGCGCCGGCGCTCGCGCAATATCACGGACGAAAACTGATCAGGCTTTTCCTGCAAGAGGACAATCCCATTTCCTCCCTGTGCGCCCGTTCGGAACCGCACGCGTCGCCCGGCACGGCTTCGGACGAAATTGCGGCTGTTCTGCCGGAGCCGTTCCGTCGCTGGTTTGCGGCGCGCGGCTGGGCGCCGCGCGCGCATCAGCTTGCGCTTGTCGAGAAGGCGCGTGCCGGCCGCTCAACGCTTCTGATCGCGCCGACGGGCGGCGGCAAGACGCTTGCGGGCTTCCTGCCGAGCCTTGTCGAGTTGCATGGCCGCGCGAATGCTAGCGGACTGCACACGCTCTACATCTCGCCGCTGAAGGCGCTTGCCGTCGATATCGCGCGCAATCTCGAAACGCCGGTGCGCGAGATCGGGCTGTCGGTGCGCATCGAGACCCGCACCGGCGACACGCCGGTCTCCAAGCGCACGCGCCAGCGCCGCAATCCGCCCGACATTCTGCTTGCGACCCCCGAACAGCTTGCGCTTCTGCTCGGCTCCGCGGACGCGCCCTATCTGTTCGGTTCGCTCAGGCGCGTGGTGCTCGACGAATTGCACGCGCTCGTGACCTCAAAGCGCGGCGACCTGCTCGCGCTCGGGCTTGCCCGCCTGTTCCGCCTCTCGCCGCGTCTGCAATCGATCGGTCTGTCGGCGACCGTCGCCGACCCGCAGGAACTCTGCCGCTATCTGGCGCCCCAGCGCGAGGACGCGCCTGCCGCCGACCTCGTCATAGCGCAAGCCGGGGCGCAGCCGCACGTCTCGATGCTCGAACCGGGCGAAGATCTGCCATGGGCCGGCCACACCGCGCGATATGCGCTGGCGGACATCTACAATCTCATCAAGGCACACAAGACCACGCTGGTCTTCGTCAATACCCGCAGCCAGGCGGAGATGATCTTCCACGAATTGTGGGGGATCAATGATGACGGCCTCGCCATCGCTCTGCACCATGGCTCGCTTGATGTCGCGCAGCGCCGCAAGGTCGAAGACGCCATGACCAAAGGGCGGTTGCGCGCGGTGATCTGCACCTCCTCGCTCGATCTCGGCGTCGACTGGGGTGATATCGATCTCGTTATCAATGTCGGTGCGCCGAAAGGTTCCTCACGTCTTCTGCAGCGGATCGGCCGCGCCAATCACCGGCTCGACGAACCTTCGCGCGGCATTCTTGTGCCGGCCAACCGGTTCGAGGTGCTGGAATGCCGTGCCGCGATCGAGGCGGTCGCCGACAATGCGCAGGATACGCCGCCGCTGCGAGAAGGTGCGCTCGACGTGCTTGCGCAGCATATTCTCGGCTGCGCCTGCGCGGAGGCATTCGATGCCGACCAGCTTTATGCCGAGGTGCGTACGGCCGCTCCCTATAACGGCTTTTCGCGCGCGGACTTCGATGCGGCGGTCAATTTCGTCGCGACCGGCGGCTATGCGCTGCGCGCCTATGAGCGCTTCGCCAAGATCAGGCAGGGCCGCGACGGGCGGTGGCGGGTGGCTCATCCGCGCTTCGCGCAATCCTGGCGCATGAATGTCGGCACCATCGTTGAAAGCACGATGCTGAAAGTGCGGCTTGTCCGCTCCCGCCATTCGAGCAAGGGACCGGGCGGGACGATCGCGCGCGGCGGGCGTGTGCTCGGCGAGGTCGAGGAATATTTCGCCGAAGGTCTTGCGCCCGGCGACACCTTCGTCTTTGCGGGCGAAATTCTGCGTTACGAAGCGATCGTCGAGGATGAAATCTATGTCTCGCGCACGGACGCAAGCGATCCCAAGGTGCCGGCGTACGCCGGCGGCAAGTTCCCGCTCTCGACCTATCTTGCCGCGCGCGTGCGCGGGTTGCTGGCCGATCGCAGCCAATGGACGCCGCTGCCGGCCACCGTGCGCGAATGGCTCGACATCCAGCGTTACCGATCGCAATTGCCTGGGATGCAGGAATTGCTGGTCGAGACGTTTCCGCGCGCGTCGCGGCACTATCTCGTCTGCTACCCGTTCGAGGGTCGCCTCGCGCACCAGACGCTCGGGATGCTGTTGACGCGCCGGATGGAACGTGCGCGCCTTAAGCCGCTCGGCTTCGTCGCCAACGAATATGCCCTTGCGGTCTGGGGGCTCGGCGATGTCGGTGCGCATATCGCCGACGGACGGCTGCGGCTCGCCGATCTGTTCGAGGTGGACATGCTCGGCGACGACCTGGAAGCCTGGCTCGCCGAAAGCGTCATGATGAAGCGCACCTTCCGCTCGAACGCGGTGATCGCCGGGCTGATCGAGCGGCGGTTCCCGGGCAAGGAAAAGACGCGTCGTCAGGTCACGGTCTCGACGGATCTGATTTATGACGTGCTGCGCAAGCACCAGCCCGATCACATCCTCCTGCGCGCCGCGCGCGCGGATGCGGCGACCGGGTTGCTCGACATTCGCCGCCTCGGCGAAATGCTGTCGCGCGTCAAAGGCCGAATCGTCCATAAACGGCTTGAGCGGGTGTCGCCGCTCGCCGTGCCGGTCATGCTGGAGATCGGGCGTGAAACCATCCATGGCGAGGCCGGCGACGCAATTTTGGCGGAAACGGCCGACGAACTGGTACGGGAGGCAATGCGTGACGCCTGAGGCCGGCGCGATCGTTCTGGGCGGACAGGCGTTCGTCGGCGATGCCGACGGCGCGCTGTATTGGCCGCACGAGCGCCTGCTCGTCGTATCGGACCTGCATCTGGAAAAAGCATCGAGCTTTGCGCGGCGCGGCGTTTTCCTCCCGCCCTATGACACGGCGACGACGCTGGCGCGGCTTGCGGACGTCGTGCGGCGATACGTCCCGCGCGCCGTGATCGCGCTCGGCGATAGTTTCCATGACGATGACGCGCCGCAACGGCTCAACGGGCCGGACCGCGATACGTTGCTGTCCCTGCAGCAGGGTCGCGACTGGATATGGATTTCCGGCAATCACGATCCCGATCCCGCGATCGGCATCGGCGGCATATTTCGCGACAGCGTCGTTTTCGGCTCGCTGACGTTCCGGCATGAACCGGCCGCCGCGTGCGATGGCGGCGAGGTTGCCGGCCACCTGCATCCGGTCGCGCGCGTGCGGGCGCGCGGCCGTTCGGTAAGCCGCAAATGTTTCGCCTGCGACGGACAGCGCCTGATCATGCCGGCATTCGGCGTATTGACGGGCGGCCTGAACGTGCGCGACCGCGCCTTTGCGGCCGTGTTCAGCGCGCTCGATTTCACCGCCCACATGCTGGGACGTTCGCGCCTTTACGCGATCGCGGCGTCCCGCTGCCTGCCTGATTGAGTGCTCAATCGCGCCGGAACACGATCGAGGCGAACCATCCGGTCATCAGCGCCATCATCAGGGTCGCGATTCCGTAAAGGAACGAATGATCGCGCGCCGCGCTGACGATGAACTGCTCCAGCCCCACCTTCACGATTTCGAGCGCCGACGACGTCCTCGCAATCGAGACGCCGTCGGCGAACAGCTTCACGTCGACCTCGTAATTTCCGATCTGCGATTCCGGCGGGATGACGATGCTTGCCCGGAATAAAGTCGGCGTCAGAAATGTCACCGCAGCCGGGTCCTCGCGGTAAAGCCCGCGCTCCTTGCGCAGGCGGAGCAGGGCTTCACGGAATTCATTGGGCGGAGACAGGCCGAGTGCGGATGCGGACTGGGCGAGCGCGATGCTGTCGAAGCCGATTTCCAGCCGCCGCAACGTCGCAGCTGGTGCGATGGCGTCCAGCGGTTTGTTGCTCAGGACCGCAAGATAGGATGGTGTGCGATCGAACGTATAGGACTGCGCGTTCGTCCAGATGCCGAAGACGCGGTTCTTGCGGCGGACGACCATGGTCTCGTGCGGTCCGGTCACCGAGACCACGATATCGTACCCTCCGCGCCGCGGCACGGTCGCAGCATCGCGCTCGATCGAGCCGAACAGTACGAGCTCGGTGCCGGCGAAGTTCGAGCCGACCAGCACCTGATGCGTGGACAGCGATGAGATGAGCCGTTCGGCGCTCGCCGGGATTGCGCCGCCGGCGAGCGCCGCGATGACGGCAAGAAGGGTGTGCGGCCGAATCATCCTCCGGCCCCGACGATGCGCAGCGAGAACAGTTCCTGCGGCTCGATCAGGAAGTCGAGCGCGAAACGGAAGCCAACCGTCAATACCATCATGCCGAGCAGCAGGCGCAATCGCTCCGCGCTCATCCTCTGCCCCGCGCGCGCGCCGAATTGCGCGCCGGTGACGCCGCCGATCATCAGGATCAGTGCCAGCAGGGCGTCGACGAGATGGTTCGTCATGGCATGCAGCACGGTCGCCGCGGCCATGGTCACCAGCGTGAGCACCGTGGAGGTGCCGATGACGGTCGATGTCGGCACGCGCAGGAAATAGATCAGCATCGGGACCAGCAGGAAGCCGCCGCCGATGCCCATAATGGCGCCGATGAATCCGATGACGAAGCCGATCAGCGCGACCGGGATGGCCGAGACATAGATGCGGGAGACCTTGAACCGCATCTTGAGCGGCAACCCATGAAACCAGCTATGGCTTCCGGGCCGGCGCGGCACGGCGGGCTGGCCGTGCAGGCTGCGCACGATGGCGCGCACGCTCTCGAACACCATCAGTCCGCCGACGATCGACAGCAGCGACACGTAGGACAGGCCGATCATCAGATCGAGCATGTCGAGCGAACGCAGTTTCGTGAACAGCCAGACGCCGGCGAGCGTGCCGACGAGACCGCCCGAGAGCAGGACCGCGGCAAGCAGGCTATCGAGCGCCCGCCGCCGCCAGTAGCTGATCGCGCCTGAGAACGACGAGGCCGCGATGTGGCTGGTCACGCTTGCGACCGCCACCGCCGGCGGCACGCCGATGAAGATGAGGAGCGGCGTCATCAGAAATCCGCCGCCGACGCCGAACATGCCGGAAATGAATCCGACCGTGAGCCCCATCGCGAGCACGACCAGCACGTTGACCGGTATATCGGCGATCGGAAGGTAGATTTGCACGAGTCGGTCTGCCTGTGGGCGCGGGGGTGCTCGCTGACGGATCGCGGCAGAACCGGGGCAATACTCGCGCATCGGCCGCGGCGCCACCGCGTGCCATCGGTACAGAATCCTGCGGAAGAGTCGATCTATTTATGCGCGCTTGGTGAAGGGTTTTGCCTTCACGACGGAGTGATCCGCATCGGCGCGATATGCCGCGGCTTCTTGGGCGGCTTGGCGGTCGCGTTCGCCTTGTCCCATCCGCCTTCGGGGACCCGCACGTTGATCGCCTCGGCCGGCTGCGGTGCCACGGTGAAGGTCTGGATGGCCAGCCGCGCCGCCATCAATGCTTCCGGGTCGAGCCGCGCTGCCACGTCGTCGCGTTTCTTGGCGGCTTCCTTGTCGCCCTGGTTGGCGGCGAGGGAGAACCATTTGAAGGACTCGGCGAGATTTTGTTCGACGCCGATACCGCGGGCGTAAAGGATGCCGAGATTGTATTGGCTGTCGGCGATGCCGCGGTCTGCGGCTTTTCGGAACCAGAGCGCGGCGGTCCGGTAATCGGTTTTGCCCTGATGGCCCTCGGCATGCAGCACGGCCAGATTATGCATCGCCTTGGCGTTGCCTTTGTCGGCCGCCGCCTTGTAGAGCTGACGGGCGGTGTCGAGGTTCTTCTTCAGGCCCTGGCCCTTTTCGTAGAGGCTGCCGAGCCGGAATTGTGCGGGCGCGAGCCCGGCCTGGGCGGCGCGTGCGAGCCAGCGCGCGCCTTCCTCGACATCCTGCGGCACGCCGCGGCCTTCGAGGTGGCGCATGGCGATCTCGTAGGCGGCAGCCGGGTCGCCGGCGGCGCCGGCATTTTGAAGCGCGACCGGCAGTTTATCCGAGGGCTTGGCATCCGGATGCGGTGCGGCAAACGGGATCGTCGTCTGGGCCGGTGCCGGCGGCGTGATCTGGTCGGTGCGTGAAACCGATCCCGTGACTTCGGTCTCGGGCTCGCGGGCGGCAATGCTCGTCGGCGCCTGCGGAGCGGAAGACGGAGAAACGCCCGGGTCTGCCGTCTTGCCGTCGTCCGCGTCGTCCTGCGAGGCGGGATTCTCGCGCATCAACCCCGCCTGCTGTTGCGACGTAACGATAGGCAGCGAGGCTTCAACTACCGCGCGCGTATCGGGGTCGAGCATGTTGAGCGCAATGCGCAAGCCGGCGACGACGATCAGGATCGCGCTCGCACCCGCGATCAGGGAGCGCACCTTCTGGCCCAGCGTCTTATGGGTCTTTTCGGAAGCTCCGTCCTTCGCCTTTTCCTTGCCCTTGACGGATGAGCCGGATTCGGGGGCTGCGGCCTGCGCTGCGCGTCGTGCGGCGGCGATGAAATTCATCGAGCCGGAGCCCGAAGACGCCTGCGGCATGCCGAGCGCCGCTTCGGAGGCCGCGATGCGTTCGGCGGCCGAACCGCCGCGCTCGCGCGGCACGCCCGAACCGGGCTCGAGCGGATAGTCGGGCGGCAGACTAGGGTCGATCGGCGCACGCGGGCGCGCCGGCGGCGGCCCGGCCTTTGCCGGCTGGGCGGCCGGCATGGTCGCGGGTGGCATCACCTGAGCTGTTACCGGAGGCGCGGAGACCGGTCTCGAACCTGCGCCGGGGGCGAGCGGGGGCTGCTGGTCCATTCCGATGCCGGGACCGGCATCCGGCGACGGCGCGGAAGCGATTTTCAGGTCCGACCGGACGGTTTCAATCGTGGCGAGCCGGTCGACGACCGCATCGACCGTACCGTGCACCGCTTCGATCGAGTCCTGTGCTCGCGCCAGGTCGCGCTTGAGATTGTCGAGCGCAGCGGGCGGAGTTTGCGCTTCGCGCGCGACGCTCGAAGGGGCGCCACGCATTTCCTCGATCCGCACCAGCAGGTCAGCCAGCCCGCGCTCGATCGCGTTCAACTGGCTGAGCTTTGCATCCGAAGCGTCGAGCTTCGAGGCAAGATGGACAATGCGGTCCTCGAGCGTGCCGAGCGCAAACTGCTCGCCGCTGGTCAATTCGCCGCGATCGAGCCGCTCGGTGAAGCTCTTCAGCAGCGCCTCGACGCGCGGCGGCAGCGGGTTGCCGCTCATGCTCTGCTTGATCTGATCGGACAGCGCAGCAAGGCGCTGTTCGATCCCCGATACCGCACCGGCACTTGTGGGGGCGGCAGCTACGCTGTCGATTTTCTGCGACAGGGCCTGCATTTCGCCGGCCAGCTTGCCGAGCGAATCGTTGGAGGCGACATGCGAAACGATTCCGCGCAGCGCGGCGATGGCCGCTTCGAGCTGTTTGAGGAAGGTCGGATCCTGGCTGCTCGCGCCCATCTGGTCGATGCGGTCGGAGAGGTTGCGGATCGCGCTTTCGAAGCCGGCGAGGCTCTCGGCCGGGCGAAGGTCGCGCAAGCCATCGCGGACTTCGGCGAGCCCGTGCTCGATATTCTGGATCGCGGCGGGATCGATGCCCGCCTGGCGGCTGTCGACAATGCGCTCGGCGAGCTTGCGGATTTCGCTTTCGAGCGCTTCGATTGCGCGCTGCGGCGCTGCGTCGGCGACGCGCGCGCCAATGTCGGCCAATTCCTTGCGCAGTGCGGCGATATCCTCGTTGTCGCGGGGCCGATGCAGCGCTTCGATCTGTTCGGTGATGCGGCGCAGCTGGTGTTCGAGGCCGGACAAATCCTGCACCGGCCAGCGCGGGACGGGCTCATGTCGCCGGGCGTAAGCGGGGGCTTCGTAATGGGGCGGATAAACCGGCGACGGAGCGAAAGCGGGCGCCATTGCAGGCGCCAGCGGCGGGGAGGCCGGCACGGGAAAGCCGGCGTCGAGCATGTGCTGACGCGCGGAAATTTCGGCGATGGCCTGCTCGATGGAGTTCGGCCACGGGTCGACCGGCGGCGGCGCGTATTGCGGCGCGCTTGGCGGGGGAGACGGCGGATAGGGGGAGCCGGCACGCTCGCGCGCGATCAGTTGGTCGAGGCGGCGATCGATGCGGTCGAGGCTTTCGTCGAGGCGGTTCTGCGCAATGTCGCTGTTATCATCGAAGGAATCCGTATTCGTCGCGGTCTGGTCCTCGATCGCGCGGTTGAGCCATTCGCCGATGGAAAGACCGGAACGGCGGGCAGCCCGCCGCACGCTGTCGCGCAGCTCCGGCCGCACGCCTCTGACATTCCACGATACGCCGAATTTCATGCGCCCACCCGCTCGGACGGGCGGAAGTGTCTGTCCGCGCGTCCGAATTGAACCAACGTCTCCGAGAGATAGGGTCGGAAAGCGCGAACCTGTCCTCGCGCCCGACTTTTTCGCGTTACGGTAAATAACTGGTTAAAGTGCGGGAATCGCAGGGAGAATCGCTGCCGTGCCCGACCTGCATCCACCCGCGGGTTGGCCGCATCTTCGCCTTTACGGCGGTGTTAAGTGGCGTCTGCGATGCTGGCGGGCGCCGGAGGCCAGGGGAGAGTCGACGGCAAGCCATTGATCCGCCGCGCGGATTTTCGATCTTTGGGGACTGCGACCATGCCGACCTATCAGGCGCCCGTCGACGAGGTGACCTTCATTCTCAACGACGTGCTGCGAATCGAGCGCTTCAACAACTTGCCGGGGTTTGCCGAGGCGACACCAGATGTGGTGGAAGCCATCCTCGTAGAAGCCGGAAAGTTCTGCACCGAGGTGCTCGCTCCTCTGAACCGTACGGGCGACGAGGAAGGATGTACGCGCCACGAGGATGGCCGCGTCACGACGCCCAAGGGATTCCGCGAAGCCTACCGGCAGATGGTGGACGGCGGTTGGCTCGGGCTCGCCGCGCCGGCCGAATTCGGCGGCCAGGGACTGCCCGGCACGCTCACCGTCGCGGTCAACGAATTCCTCGCCTCCGCCAATCTCGCTTTCTCGATGTATCCGGGGCTCGTGCAGGGCGCGGTCGCGGCCCTGCTTGCGCACGGTTCGGATGCGGCAAAGAAAGTCTATCTGCCGAAGCTCATCTCCGGCGTATGGGCCGGCACGATGAATCTCACCGAGCCGCATTGCGGCACCGATCTCGGCCTGTTGCGCACCAAGGCGATGCCGCAGCCCGACGGCTCTTACAAAATCACCGGTACCAAGATTTTCATTTCCGGCGGCGAGCAGGATCTCACCGAGAACATCATCCATCTCGTGCTCGCGCGCATCGAAGGTGCGCCCGCGGGCACCAAGGGCATCTCGCTGTTCATCGTGCCGAAAATCCTGCCGAACGCCGACGGCTCGCTCGGTGCGCGTAACGGCGTGTCCTGCGGCTCGCTCGAGCACAAGATGGGGATCAAGGCCAGCGCCACCTGCGTGATGAATTACGACAACGCGACCGGCTTCCTGATCGGCGAAGCCAATCGTGGCCTGCAGGCCATGTTCGTGATGATGAACGAGGCGCGGCTCGCGGTCGGCGTGCAGGGGCTCGCGCTGTCGGAGGTTGCCTACCAGAACGCGGTGACTTACGCCAAGGAGCGCCGGCAGGGCCGCGCGCTCTCCGGCGCCAAGGAGCCGAACCAGCCGGCCGATCCGATCATCGTGCATCCGGACGTGCGGCGCATGCTGATGACGATCAAGGCCTTCAACGAAGCCGCCCGCGCACTCGCGCTGTGGACCGCGCTCAAGGGCGACATCGCCTGGCGCTCGCCCGACGAGAAGGAGCGGCAGGCCGCCGACGATCACATGGGCCTGCTCACGCCGGTAGTGAAGGGCGTGCTCACCGACATCGGCTTTGCCAACACGGTGATGGCGCAGCAGGTATTCGGCGGCCACGGCTATATCGCTGAAAGCGGCATGGAGCAGTTCGTGCGCGATGCGCGCATCCCGATGATCTACGAGGGCGCGAACGGCATTCAGGCGCTCGATCTTGTCGGCCGCAAGCTGCCCAAGGACGGCGGACGCGCGCTGCAGACGTTCTTCGCCGAGGTGCAGGGCTTCATCAATGAGCACAAGGCCGACGAGGCGATGAAGCCCTATGTCGGCCCGCTCAACACCGCGCTCAGCCATCTGCAGCAGGCCACGATGTGGTTCATGCAGAACGCGCTCGCCAAGCCCGATCATGCCGGCGCCGGCGCCAACGATTACATGCACCTGTTCGGTCTCGTCGCGCTCGGCTACATGTGGTGCTGCATCGTCAAGGCCGCGCGCGAGAAGCTCAAGGCCGGCGCCAATGGCGCGACCGAGCGCATGAACGGCAAGCTCGTCACCGCGCGTTTCTTCATGGAGCGCATGCTGCCGGAAACCGCGACGCATCTGGCGCGCATTCAGGCCGGCGCAGATTCGATGATGGCGCTGGGGGCAGAGGGGTTTTAGGCTTTAACGTTATCCGAGGGCGGCCCTAAGATTCGAATGAAAGGCGCGAAAGCCAGTCGTTCTTGCTGCCGCTGTTCGTTCGCTGCGCTTTATTTCTTCGACTAGCAATTCCGCTTTTTGTGATCCCTGAATATATGCATCCAAATCAGACATTGACCATAGATAGGGTCATTTTTGGAGATATTCAGGTATTGATGCGTCGTTCAAAACAAACGAGGCCAGAAATTGCTTCTTTCTATGGCAACATAATTTCCCATGGCACCCACCACGACACTTTTGCTCTGTGGCTTATGACAGCACAGCAAGGGTTTGATAAGTCCGGCGCCGCGTGCCTTGGCTGACGCTATTCCTGTTGCGCTGCGACATGTGCGCTGCTGGCGTCGGCCGCGAAGTCGGTCATAATGGCGCAAGGCTCGTAGGAGCCGGTCTCCGGCGGAGGCAGGTCATGGTGACGGCAACACAGCAAACCGCAAGTCCCGTCGACCTCGATACGCGCGCTGCGATCGTCGCCAACCGCGACGGCGTGATCCTGGAATGGAATCGGGCGGCGGAAGTCATCTTCGGCTATTCGGCGGCCGAGGCGATCGGGCAGAGCATCGAAATCGTCGTTCCCGAGGAGGAGCGGGCGGATCACTGGCGCGGCTACCGCCGCGTCTTCGCCGACAACCGCATGAACTACAGCCCGGACCACATTCTCGATATCGAGGGCATTCGTCGCGACGGCTCGCGCGTGCCGCTCGATGCCATGCTGCAGCCGGTCTACGACGGCTCCGGCCACATCGTCGCCGTCACCGCGCTGGTCTGCGTGCAGACGGCGGCCTCGGCCGCCTGATCGCAGCGCAGGGCGAGGACAGAGCCGGTCCTGCATCGCGGCAGGAACAGGGGAAGCCCCCAGCCGCTTGCGTCAGTCTGCGTCAGGGGAGCGCGACCTCGGGCGCGACGAGCCGCCGGTAGAGGTGCCAGGTCGTGTGGCCGAGCACCGGCAGCGTCACCAGCAGGCCAAGAAAAAACGGCAGCGCCGACAGGATCAGCAGGACGACGATCACGGCCGCCCAGCCGATCATCGGCACCGGGCTCGTCACCACCGCGCGCACGCTCGTGATCATGGCGGTGATGAAATCGACGTCGCGGTCGAGCAGCAGCGGAAAGGAGACGACCGTGACCGAGAACAGGATCAGCGAGAGCGCGGCGCCCACCAGGTTGCCGATTGCGAGGAACAATAGCCCCTCGTTGGTCGTCAGCACGACGGTGATAAACTGCTCAAGTGTGGAGAACGAGGCGTTCAGCCCCAGAAACAGCGCCATCAGGAAGCGCACCTGATAGATCCACATAATGAAAATGAACAGCGTGACGAATGCCATCCACCCGATCTCGGGGCGTCCGCGCATGGCGCCGACAATATCGAAGAAGGTGGCCGCCTGACCGGCTTCGCGGCGGCGGCTCACTTCGTAGAGGCCGACCGCCACGAACGGCCCGATCAGGGCAAAGCCCGCGGCCAGCGGATAGGCGAGATAGCTGATGCCGAGCGCGGTCACGCTCGCCACGATGGCGATCCCTCCGACTGCGTAGAGCATGCCGAACAGAAGGCCGTAGAGCGGGGCGGCCTGAAAGTCGCGCAGGCCCTGCGCCAGCGACTCGGCGATGTCGGCGGCCCGCACGGGCCGCACCACCGGATCGGTCTTGCCGGAAATCGATGTCATTGTCCTCCTCCCAACGATTTTTCAGTCATCGGGGCAGAGGCGCGGACGCGCCGCCTTGATTCGCATCAATATCCGGACCGGTCGCGGACGCAACGTTTGCGACCTTTGCGCGTTGGACCTGCGCACGCGCGCGGGCCGCGCGAAAACCACGGGAGATCCGGATGGCACGCAAATATTCCCGCTCCGCCTCCAAGGACGTCGAACGCGCCATGCGCAAACGCAAGAAAGGCATGCTGCGCAGCGGCCGCAGCGGACGCAAGGTGAAAAGCCGCAAGCAGGCCATCGCCATCGGCCTGTCGGAGGCTCGCAAGAAGGGCAAGAAAGTGCCGCGCAGGAAGACCCGCAAGAAGAAATGATCAGGCGCCGCTATAGCCCCCGACGATCGGCAATATCTCGCCGGTAATGTAGCTCGAGCAGGACGGCGCGGCGAGGAACACATAGGCCGGCGCGATCTCTTCGGGTTGCGCCGCGCGTCTCATCGGCGTGTCGCCGCCGAATTTCTTCACCAGGGCGGCCGGCTTGTCGGCGGGATTGAGCGGCGTCCAGACCGGGCCGGGAGCGACGACGTTCACGCGGATGCCGCGATCGACCAGGTGCGTGGCGAGCGAACGCGCGAAGGCGTGGATGCCACCCTTGGTCATCGAATAGTCGAGCAGGTTGCTGTTGCCGAGCAGGCCGGTGACGGATCCCGTCATGATGATGGCGCTGCCTTCCTTCATGTGCGGAACGGCCGCTTTGGCCAGATGGAAATAGCCGTAGAGGTTCGTCTTCAGCGTGCAGTCGAAATGCTCCTGCGTGATCATTTCGAATTCCGGGACGTGGAGCTGGAAGGCGGCATTATTGACGAGGATGTCGAGCCTGCCGAATTCCTCAAGCGTGGCATCAACCGCCGCCTTGCAGAATTGCGGATCCGCGACATTGCCCGACAGCAGGATGCAGCGGCGGCCTTCCGCTTCGACCGCGCGTCTGGTCTGTGCGGCGTCCTCGTGCTCGCTGAGATAGGCGATCGCGACGTCGGCGCCTTCGCGCGCATAAAGGACGGCGACCGCGCGCCCGATCCCGGAATCCCCGCCGCTGATGAGCGCCACCATGCCCTTGAGTTTCTCCGAACCCTTGTAATGGGGCGCGTCGTACATCGGTTCGAGCTTCAGGTCGGCTTCGAGGCCGGGCTTTTTCAGGTGCTGCTCGGGAAAGGGCGGTGCCGGATATTCGCGCGCCCCGGTTTGCGGAACCTTGTTTGGCGCCTTGTCTTTGCCCTTCGCGCTTGCGGCCTCATCGATTCTGCGCTGGATGGCGCGATGACGCTCGGCGACCAGTTCTGCATCGGCGACGAAGCGCTCGGCGGTGGCAGGTTTGATGTCATGCTGCATTGGAACTTCCGGCCTGTTGCGCTGACCATTCCAGAACTTCGGACGCGCCCGCAGGTTCCTTGCAGCGCCCGTCGCCGGACGCCTTGCATACCTCATGCCGATGCAGGGAAGGGTTCGATCGGTCAGCCGACGAGCCCGACGAGGGCGTAGAAGGCAGCCGCGATCAGCGCAGACGCCGGCAGGGTGACGATCCAGGCGGTCACGATGTTGCTTGCCACGTTCCAGCGCACCGCCGAGACCTTGCGCGCGGCGCCGACGCCCACGATCGATCCGGTGATGGTGTGCGTGGTCGAGACCGGGATGCCGAGCCCGGTCGCCGCGAACAGGGTGATGGCGCCGCCGGTTTCCGCGCAGAAGCCCTGCATCGGGGTGAGCCGCGTGATCTTCGATCCCATCGTGTGCACGATACGCCAGCCGCCGAACAGCGTGCCGAGCCCCATCGCCGCCTGGCAGATGATCACCACCCAGAACGGTACATGAAATTCGCTGCCGAGATGGCCCTGCGAGAACAAAAGCACGGCGATGATGCCCATCGTCTTCTGGGCGTCGTTGCCGCCATGGCCGAGCGAATAGAGCGAGGCGGAAACGAATTGCAGGTTGCGAAACACCGTATCGCCCATGCGCGGATGGGCGCGCACGAACAGCCACGACACCGCCAGAATGAGAAAGAGCGCGAGTACGAAGCCGGTGAACGGGGACAGCACGATGGCGGCCGTGGTCTTCGACAGGCCGGTCCACACCACCGCCCCGCCGCCGGCTTTGGCCACGCCCGCCCCGACCAGCCCTCCGATCAAGGCGTGCGAGGAGCTGGAGGGAATGCCCGCCCACCAGGTGACCAGGTTCCACGAGATCGCCCCCATCAGCGCGCCGAAAATCACGCGCGCGTCGACGACGCTCGTGGCGACGATGCCGGTGCCGACCGTCTGTGCGACGTGCAGGCCGAAAAATAGGAAGGCGATGAAATTGAAGAAAGCCGCCCAGACCACCGCGTAACGCGGGCGCAATACGCGTGTGGAGACGATAGTGGCGATGGAATTGGCCGCGTCGTGCAGGCCATTGAGGAAATCGAACAGCAGCGCGACGGCGATCAGTCCGATCAGAACAGGCAGGCTTAGGATCGCGTCCATGCGCGTGACGACCGACTAGAGGTGATCGGTGACGAGGGCGTTGATCTCGTTGGAGACGTCCTCGAACCGGTCGACGATCTTCTCCAGGCTGTCGTAGATGTCGGTCCCGATGATGAAGTTCATTGCGTTGCCGCCCGGACCCTCGCGCAGGAACAGCGCTTTGCGGCCCTCGTCATAAAGGCCGTCGGCGCGCTCCTCGACCTGGATGATCTCGCCGGTGAGCTGGTTCAGGCGCGGGGCGTTCTTGTTGATGGCCTTGAGCAGCGGCACCGCCTGCGCGACCAGGTTCGCGGCCTGCAGGATCACGTCGCCCATCTGCTGCATGGCGGGCTCAAAGCTACGCACCTCGAACAGCATGATCAGTTTGGCGGTCTTGTTCATCTGGTCGATGGCGTCGTCCATCGACGTGATCAGATCCTGGATGTCGGAACGGTCGAAGGGGGTGATGAAGGTGCGGCGCACGGCGGTGAGCACTTCACGCGTGATGTCATCCGCCTCGTTCTCGCGCGCGATGATCTGCTGACAGAAATGCGGAATCTGGTCGCCGCCACGCAACAGGCCTTGCAGGGCGTGAGCCCCCGCGACGATTACGTCGGCGTGCCGGTTGAACAGTTCGAAGAACCGTTCCTCCTTCGGCATGATCGCCTGAAACCAACTCAGCATTAGCCCGACCCGGCGACAGAATCGACCCAATGGTAGGGGGCCGAGCCATTGCAGGCAAACACAGGCTGCTCCGGAACGGGAGTTATCCCAGCACGCCGGCGGGGTTCGGCGTGCCGGGATGGCCGGTTATGCCCGGTGCGCGTTATTTTTTCGCGAGCGCCGCGTCGACCGAGAATTTGCCGGCGCCGGTGACCAGCACGATCAGGGAAGCGCCCATGAAGGCGATACCTTTGAGGAAGTTGGTGTACTGGGCCGCCTGCTGAGCCGCCGGGTATTCCCAGTAGCGGTGCGCGAGCGCGGTCGCGATCAGGCAGAACAGGAAAACCACGATCGCGGCATAGCGGGTAGCAAGGCCAAGGATCAGGCAGACGCCCATGCCAAACTCGATGAACGGCACGATGTTCGACAGCAGACCGGGCGCGGGGGCACCGAGACTCGTCAAGTAGCCAGCGAAGCCGGCCATGTTCATGATCTTGCCCCAGCCGGCCGCCACGAACAGCCAGCCCAGCAGCACGCGTCCGATGAGCAGCAGCGTATCCGTCGATCCATTTGCAAACCCGTCCGCCGCCGACAATG
>Ga0226835_1000273_pt1 | contig 76249 bp, 64 predicted proteins | sample LAC_MetaG_1_FD_163627 | JGI IMG/M metagenome (GOLD analysis project Ga0226835, IMG submission 163627) | Anaerobic ammonium oxidizing microbial communities from anammox membrane bioreactor (MBR) in UC Berkley, California, United States -... | ecosystem: Engineered > Bioreactor > Anaerobic >... | reverse complement strand
CGTCACGGCCGATGCCCATCGTGCAATACACGACCGGGGCCCATCGTGCAATACACTGCCGAACCACACTAACATTCCAAACGGACGGGCTCCGGCCCCAAACCCCGACTCCGGCCCCACCCCCCCGGCCCCCTCCCCAAACCCCGGCCCCACCCCCCGGCCCCCTCCCCAAACGCGCAGGCGCGTTTAGGGAGGGGGAGATAGTATCATAAGATTTATTAAGTCTTTTAATGGTCAGAACGTCGGGGTTCACGGCCGTGCGTCAGCAATGGACAGGGCTTGGTTCCCATCCCAATTGATTATGATGATTTATTGGCGTTTCGTGCAGAGTGATCATGCAGAGAGGGCGCCCACGCGGGGTCACACCTACGATTCGTATTGTATTTTATGTTGTTTCGTGGAAGGCAGATGTACTCTGGACCAAATGCTGGAAATCAGCGCTCAATTCGATATCAGGTACATGTCATACAAGAGTCTTGCCGTACTACTTTTATCACATTGGTAAACTAATTTTTTATTGCGAATATTGATGCGATGTATGGTTTTGCATGAGGTATATGGGTATTCAAAATCAGTTGCTGTGTATTCGAACGTGCTGATACAGTACCGTGATGAGAACACATGACAAATATTCCAATATATACGGAGGTTACGTGAAAAAGATTATTCTGAGCATCATTCTTGTATTGTTTGTGGGAGTGTTCATGGCTGCATGCGGTGATTCCGCAAGCGATAATCCAGTGCTAATTGATGCAAGAGAGGTTGCTCAGATGCGGTGCAAGGCAAGAGAGATGATCAAAAACGCACCAGACCGTGTAGCAAAGGAAGAGGGCAGAGAGCTGCGGCGCAGAGCAAAGGAATTACGTCGAATGTACGAGGATAAGTATGAGAAAATCGGTAAAGGAGAAGAATTCTCTGATTTCTATCGTGCAGAAAAGAAGAAATGTAGGGAAGAAGCAGAATCTAAAGGTGATGATAACGAATAATACATGAGTTGTAAACCAAGAGAATCTATCCATTGCATACTGTGTAACAAGAACCAGCTGAACATGTGCCGTATGTTTCTGCACTCAGCATCGCTTCTCATGGACCAGAAATATGCGATGGATCGGACTTGCTCATACAAAACAAGCCAGAACTTTAACTCACTACACATTCAATGGGGAATGACATGAAAAACATATTTGTACCTCTTTTTGCATTTGTGCTTATTGGCTTAGTATCAATCGGATGTGGCTCGTCTGAGAATGACGCAGCGGACAAGGTGATGGAAACAGCAACACAGAATACACCAACAACAGGCGGCGATGAAGCAGCATCTGGTGCAACCGATGATGCAACAGCGAGTGCGTCTGCCGGAGAAAGTCAGCCATCCGAAGATACAGGTTCAGCAGAAGCCGATGCCAAGCGCTTAGCCGAGCTGTACTGCAGGTCAGCAAACCTTGCCAAGAAAGCTCAAACTGATATGTCGGTGCTTCAAGAATCATTGGAGCTTGCGCAGGAAGTGACAAAGCTTACTGAAACATTTAAAACGAAATACAGCTCCGGCGCTAGTGCCGAGGTGTTTTCACGAGTGTATCTCGAAGGAATCGCTGGTTGCAATTAGCAAACCGCTACTGAAAACGTAATGAATACCAGCATACGCTAAGCCTGCAGATTAGGAACCATCCCTACATTCCAAGGCCCCCTGCATCTGCATCGTCCGATGACCACAACTCACCATACCGGTACGTCAGGGGGTCTTATTTATTGCGTGCACCTTTTCTGGTTTGGTTACCGCTATGTATCAGGATTGATGCTACTTTTGTGGTTGTATGGAAACATCCATGACAGACTCAGAGCACCGGAACATGGTACTGAAATTCATACGTTCCAGCGTTGCTGAGAACAAACTATACTGGCTTGTTGGTAGCTACATTGTGGCTTCTTCGGTTCTGATGGCTGCAACCGGTATTGACCTCTGTATCCCATGTTTGTGGAAGTCAGTGTTTGGTTTCAGTTGCCCAGGCTGTGGATTAACGTCTGCTTTTATTGCCCTTTTAAAGCTTAATCCGACTGAAGCATTCTACAGCAATCCGATGATATTTCTGCTACTGCCGTTCGGTGTTGTAATCGTTACAAAAAGTTATAAACGATTTAAAGTAGCGCAGACTACTCCATAACCACTCTTCTGGCACCCAGGTAGCGCGGGCCCCAGTATGAATCGTTTAGACTTGAGATAATAACACCCTTTGAAGTCGAGCTATGTATAAAGGTGTTATCGTTAACATAAATGCCAACATGGCTTGCACCTTTCGAGACAGTTCTAAAGAACACAAGGTCACCAGCTTCCAGATCATTGCGTTCTACAGAGCTTCCCAGAGCATACAGCTCAGTAGTGGTCCGCGGAATGTGAATGTTGGCAGCAGCAAAGCAAAAGTTGACAAAGCCGCTACAGTCAAAACAATCAGGATCGTCACCGCCGGAACAGTACGACGTCCCGCGTAAGTCAACGGCTCGCTGTAAAACTGTATTAACGTTCGGGCTGCCGTGCCAGGTTACAGTTCGTGTGGATGAACAGCCGGTAATAACAATGACTGCAATGAACACACACACGCCCTTGAAATGGCGATAGACTGAGTGGCTGTACGATTTTGCCAGTACAATTCCAACTGCTGAAGGGGCTATCACACAGTGAAAATAATCATGCTTTGGCTATTAACGAACTATGCCGTGGCCTTGTTAGGGGGGAACAAAATCGAAGCAATGATACTGAGAGCTAAAATCACGGCTATTACACCTAAAGAAACCTCAATGGGGATGTGCCACCAGTGCTGGATAAACATTTTAACACCAATAAACGAGAGGATAATGCTGAGACCGTACTTTAAAAAATGAAACAGACCCATGACGCCGGCAACAGCAAAGAACAGACTTCGCAAACCCATTACAGCAAAAATGTTGCTGGTAAACACGATAAATGGATCATGGGTGACGGCGAAAATTGCAGGAATACTGTCAACAGCAAATATCAGGTCCGTAGCCTCGATCACAAGCAGAACAACAAAAAGCGGTGTGAAAAATTTGTGTCCGTCTTTTTTAATAGCAAAGCGATCCTGATGATAATCCGGCGTTAACCGCAGGAATCGGCGACTGAACCGTACAACAACGTTTGATTCAAGGTCCTGCTCGTCGTCGCCCGGTAAAGCCATCTTGATGCCGGTAAATATCAGGAAGGCACCAAAGACAAAGTAGATCCATTTGAAGTTCGCAATAAGTGCTGCACCCACAGCTATCATCATACCACGCATGACAATGGCACCAATGATACCCCAGAACAGAACCTTATGATGGTACTGCGGGGCTACACGGAAATACTTGAGGATCAGGATGATCACAAAGATGTTATCTACCGAGAGCGACTGCTCCAGCAGGTACCCTGCAAAAAACTCCGTGGCGGCCTTTGGACCTTCCAGGTAGTAGATAAGTCCGTTAAACGAGAGTGCCAGAGTAACCCAGAATGCAGTCCACCCAAGTGCGGCACCAACTGACTGAACGGCAGATTTTCGATGAAATACAAACAGGTCTAATGCCAGCAACGTGCCCACCAGTACGAGAAAACCTGTATAAAGCCAGAACGGAGGAATAAGCATGGAACAGATTGATTGTTAAGAACACTCACAAAACTACATAGTAGCTAACTTGCCCGTTATGAAACAACCAGTAATTCTGATTGACGGCTTCTCGCTGGTTTTCCGTGCGTACCATGCCTTGTCGTACACCGGAATGCAAACCCATACCGGTGAACCTACGTTTGCCGTTCTGTCATTTGCAAATATGATAACGTACCTGCTTGAAACATACAAGCCAGAAGCAATTGCGGTAGCCTTTGATACGGCAGCACCAACGTTCCGGCATGAGGCGTTCCCGGAGTACAAGGCTCACCGTGATGCGTTCCCAGACGATTTAGTGCCCCAGCTTGCCAGAATTAAAACCTTTCTTGATTTACTGGGGATCCCTCGGATTGAAATGCAAGGATACGAGGCTGATGATGTGATTGGTACGCTGGCCGTCCAGCAGGCAGACCAGGGGAATTCGGTGCTGTGCGTTACCAGCGATAAAGATTATTTCCAGCTCGTGAATGATAAAATTCACGTTCTCCGACCCGGGAAGGACTCCTACGATGTGTATAAACCGGCAACAGTATGTGAAAAATTCGGTGTCCCGCCACATCAGGTTGCTGATGTGCTTGCCCTGATGGGTGACTCATCCGATAATGTCCCCGGTGTAAAAGGTATCGGAGAAAAAACGGCACTGCCCCTAATTAAAGAATACGGTACCCTTGAAACTCTATACGACGCACTCGAAACTGTACAACGAGCCTCGGTTCGTAAAAAACTTGAGGAATCCCGCTCGATGGCATTCCTCTCCAAACATCTCGTTACGATTGATACACGGGTACCACTACAGCCGGAGTCTGTCCACGTAAGGCGGACAAGTCCCGATTACGTCGGCCTGGACAGCCTGTTCGAAGAACTGGGGTTTACCAGCCTGCGTTCAAAATACCGTACCCTTGCTGCCGGTGAAGGTGCCAACGGGTCCGACGAAATACATCATCCAGGTCCGGATGGCTTTGGTTCCAATCACGGTCCAGTCCCCGTAGGCTATACGCTGCAAACACTCAGCGATGTAGAGCACAGCTATACCCTGGTAGATACCTACGAGGCACTCGATTCGATGCTGAATGAGTTTGGTACGCCCGACTGGCTGAGCGTTGATTTGGAAACAACCGGACTGGATGCCATGCAGTGCCGGATTGTTGGAATAGCACTGTGCGTTACACCCGGTACTTCGTACTATATTAGTGTTAATGATGTTGATGAACAGCAAACCTCTCCCGCCCTCTTCGACACTGAGGTAGGCGCGGACGGATTACCGATAACAGCGGTAATCAATAAACTTAAAATACTGTTTCATAACCCAAAGGTAGGGAAGGTAGGCCAGAACCTTAAATACGACGCACTGGTTTTACGTAGATACGGAATTACACTCGAACCGTTCGCATTTGATTCAATGCTGGCGAGCTATATCCTTGATCCGGACCTTCCGCACAATATGGATGCTCTTGCCGAACGGCTGCTGCAGTATAAAACAATCCCGATTACTGCTCTTATCGGCGAAAAACGGAGCTCACAGAAAAATATGCGTGATGTAGATCCTGCCCAGGTACGTGACTATGCCGCTGAAGATGCCGATGTTGCATTGAAACTTTCACTCGCACTCCGGACCGAGCTGCAGAATCAAGGCTTGGAAACGCTGGCTCAGACAGTAGAATTCCCAACCGCAGAGGTTCTGGTGCAGATTGAATACAATGGTGTGTTCATTAATAAAGGGGCTTTGGCAGACCTGGGAGAATATATGCGCACCGAGGCAGCACGCCTTGAGCAGGAGATTTATAATGAGGCCGGCGAAGAATTTACCATTAACTCGCCGAAGCAGCTTGGCGAGATTTTGTTCGATCGGATGATGCTGCCCGGTAAGAAACGAAATAAAACCGGATACTCAACAGATGTTAGTGTTCTTACGGAACTCGCTGAGAGCTATCCAATTGCCCAGCTTGTTTTGGATTACCGGCAGGTTGAGAAGTTGCGCAACACCTACGTTGAAACATTACCTAAACTTATTAAACCCAATACCGGCAGAGTCCACACATCGTTTAATCAGACGGTTGCTGCAACAGGTCGGCTAAGTTCTACTGACCCCAATCTGCAAAACATACCGGTACGCACCGAGCTTGGCCAGCAAATCCGAAAAGCATTTGTGGCTCAGCACCCCGATTACGTGATCATGTCGGCTGACTATTCACAAATAGAGCTGCGTATCATGGCTGCAATGTCGCAGGACGCAAACCTTCTGGCAGCCTTCAAACATGGCGAGGATATCCATAAAGCCACGGCAGCCGTATTGTTTGACGTGCCGATTGATGCCGTGACTACCGAGCAGCGCCGGATTGCAAAAACAACCAACTTTGGGATCATGTATGGTCAGGGGGCTTTTGGTTTAAGTCAGAGGTTAGGAACCTCGCGTCAGGAAGCTCAGGAAATCATTGCAAATTACTTTGCCAAATATCCGGGGATCAGAGGTTTTATTGATGACACGATTCGGTCAACCCGTGAACGGGGCTATACAACAACATTGCTTGGACGCAGACGATACTTCCCGCTGATTAACAGCAATAATAAAAATCTGGCTGCCGGTGCCGAACGTGCATGTATTAACACACCAATTCAGGGTAGTGCATCCGATATGATGAAGCTTGCTATGATAGCAGTTCATCGTACCATGAAACAGCAGGGCTTTAAGGCACTGATGATACTGCAGGTGCACGACGAGTTGTTGTTCGAGGTACACCGCTCCGAGGCCGACGAGCTCCGAACAATGGTCCAAACCACGATGGAGCAGGCAATGCCGCTGCACAACGTACCCGTTGTGGTAGAAACCGGCGTTGGAGAGTCATGGTTTCAGGCGCACTGAAACCTTAGGGATCCAAGCATATTCCCCAACTGGTAGCCGTGTTGAGTATTTTTGTTCATGACCCTGCTTGCAGCCCTTATCCTTGGCATCATCCAGGGGCTTACAGAATTTATCCCCATTAGCAGTACTGCCCACCTAACATTGGCAGGGACCCTGATGGGAGTTATCGACCCGAACAGGCCTGAACAGTGGACGGCTTTTATTGCAACAATACAGTTAGGTACACTGGCAGCAGTGTTCGTGTACTTTAAGCACGATGTTCTACGGATGATAGTTGCCTTTTTCACTGAGATCTGCAGACCCTGGCGTGTGCCGGTATCCGAATGGTCGGGAGACGCCCGCCAAACCTTCCTGGTAATCATCGGCACCGTACCCATAGTTGTGATTGGTTTGGCAATTAAGGAAATTATCGAGGGATCGTTTACAAAAAATCCCATTGTAATGGCCGTTGGCCTGATCGGAATTGGCTTGCTTCTCTGGATTGCCGAACGCCGCGCTACGATGGCGAAGAAACTGGATGCGGTGTCTGTTGCTGACAGCATCATTATTGGTCTTGCTCAGGCGCTTGCTCTAATCCCGGGTGCCTCGAGAAGTGGTTCAACCATCATGGCAGGGCTTTTCAGGGGGCTTAATCGTGAGGATGCTGCACGGTTTTCTTTTCTCCTGTCGATACCTGCGGTTCTGGGTGCGGGTGTGTTTGAATTTCTCGGTGAGGTCAAGTACATCTCGTGGGAATTAAACGGAGCTGCCTTACTTCTTGCCACTATTGTATCGATGATCAGCGGATATTACTCTATCGGCTTTCTTCTGCGGTACTTGCGCACCCGGAGTTTGAAGGTGTTTATTATCTACAGACTTGCCCTGGGTGTGGTTTTGCTGGCTACGGGATGCCAGCCAACAACACACAGTGAATCGGGTACTGCCGAAATACAAACCGAGCAGGGTGTATCTGTGCCCGCAACTGTTAACACCATATTACCAGATAGCGCGGAAATCACCAATTATGCCGACGTGATTACGTCGATGGGCACGTTCAGAATTGGTCTGTACGGAAACGATGCCCCCCAGACAGTTGAGAATTTTATGAAACTGGTGAAAAAGAAATATTATAACCATACCCTGATTCACCGGGTTGTGAAGGACTTTGTAATTCAGATGGGTGACCCCACTACGCGCGATCCACGGATGCGCGCTGAATGGGGCCGGGGTGGTCATACTGCGAATGGAAAGCCCCTTCCCGAAGAATTAGACAGCTTACTGCCGTCGGCCAAATTGGGTTATCACCCTGGTGCTGTGGCAATGGCACGTAGGGCAGAGCCCGGGAGCGGCACGAGCCAGTTCTTTATTTGTTTGGATAAGGCCAAAAACCTCCCCTACCAATACACGATTTTTGGTAGAATTGTAAAGGGGCTCGATGTAGTGAGAAAGATCTCCGAGGTAGAAGTAGAGCCGGGATCTTTCGGGGAACTGGATCCAATACCGGATAAGCCGATTCGGATAAAAATAATACGACAAGTTAACAGGTTCGTTCACTAAGGAGCAGCAATGCATAAATCATTGATTTTATTCACTTTGTTCATGGGAGTATTTGCTACGGTCGCAGTAAGTGCTCAACCAAGTACAACAACAAAAGCAGTAGCAGGGAAAAAAATGACGCAAGACACATTTGTTATCAGTGTCCGCCAGGGCAATACAGATTTAGGGAAAATTGAATTGGTTCTGTGGCCTGATGTGGCACCGAAACATGCAGAGTTTTTTGCTGCCCGCGTTGCCGAAGGATGGTACAATAAATCAGCATTCCATCGCGTGATTCCCGGCTTCATGATTCAGGGAGGCGATCCGAATTCAAAATCACAGCCTCGCAACACATGGGGCACCGGCGGCTATCCCGAAAAAGTACAGGCTGAATTCAGTAATAAGCGTCATGTTCGCGGAGTTTTAAGTGCAGCACGGACAAATGACCCGAACAGTTTTAGTGGACAGTTCTTTATTTGCGTTGCAGATGCAACGTTTCTGGATGGACAGTACACTGCCTTCGGCGAAGTGGTTAAGGGGATGGAAGTTGTAGATCAGATTGTTTCAGCTCCACGTGACCAGTCGGATAATCCGTTTGAAAAGATAGAGATGACGATTGTCAAGAAAGGCTCATGAGTTTTCCAGCAGCTCTTGTTGTATGGGTATTGATTTCCTCATCGGCAGCATTTGCTCAGACCGATACAACTCTTTTGCCTATCAACCTGGGACCCAATGTTAATGGTCCTTATGACGATATACTGCCGGTAATTGCACCGGACGGGAAGACCTTGTATTTCTGCAGGAGCCACGATCCGAATAACGTTGGCGGTGCACGCCAGGATATCTGGTACAGTGAACTGCAGGCCGACGGAACATGGGGTGTTGCTAAAAATATAGGACCACCATTAAACAATCGTGACAATAACTACCTGTGTTCCATTACTCCAGACGGAAATACAGTTCTTCTGGGTGATAGTTATGCTGACCCCAAGATGAAACACAGGTCGGTGGCAATCAGTCATCGTACTGCTTCAGGATGGTCACAGCCCAAATCACTCCAGATAGAAAACTACTTTAATAATAACCGCTTTGGTGAGTTCACGCTTGCAAACGACGGTAAAACCCTGATCATGGCAATCGAGCGCCCCGACTCGAAGGGTGGTAAGGACCTTTACATTTCGTTCCGTCAGACCGACAGCTCCTGGTCTGAACCAAAGAACATGGGTGGAGTGGTAAACTCAATCGGGCACGAAGCAACGCCATTTTTGGCGTCGGATAACTCGACACTCTATTTTGCTTCGGACGGCTTTGGCGGCTTTGGTGCTTTTGATGTCTTTGTTACCCGAAGGCTGGACAGTACGTGGACGCTGTGGAGTGAACCCGAAAATCTTGGCAGCTCCATCAATACAGCAGGCTGGGACCTCTACTATACCATTTCGGCGGCTGGTGACTTTGCGTATTATGTATCGTACAACAACAGCTACGGCGCCGGCGACATCTTTAAAATCAGGCTTCCGGAAAGCAAACGGCCACGTCCCGTGGTCCTTATCCGTGGCAGGGTACTCAACAAGAAAACGCTTGAACCAATCGAAGCTGATATTGTGTACGAGGATTTGTTAACCGGAAAGGAACTTGGCATCGCACGTTCTTCTCCAGGTACCGGCGAGTATAAAATTGTGCTGCCGGCAGGTTCAAAGTATGGCTTCAGGGCGTCTGCCGACAGTTTTATCTCGGTCAATGAAAACATTGATCTTACGGGTATCGAGGAGTACACCGAGATGCACCGTGACTTGTATCTGGTTCCGATCGAGCGCGGAAGCGTTGCCCAGTTGAACAATATCTTTTTTGACTACAACAAGTGGGACCTCCGTCCGGAAAGCCGATTTGAGTTGGACAGGTTTGTCGAGGTATTACGCAAGAATCCGTCGCTAAAAATCGAGATTGCGGGTCACACCGACAGTGTGGGTTCAGAATCATACAACCTGAAACTGTCGGACAGCCGAGCCCGATCGGTCTACGACTACTTAACCACAGTTGGTAGTATCGAGGCATCGCGAATGCAGTCAACAGGATACGGAAAAACACGTCCTGTGGCAACCAACTCAACACCTGAAGGCCGGCAGCTAAACCGGCGGGTTGAAATTATCATTTTAGAGAAGTGACAGTATGAAGATTACACTGCCAAATGGGGATGTGCGCGATTTCCCGTCGGGCGCTACCGGTATGGACATTGCGCTGCAGATTTCGGAAGGGCTTGCCCGCAACGCTGTTGGCATTTTCGTTAACGGAAAGCAATACGATCTGTCGCGCGAAATAACCGAAGACGCATCTGTTAAAATTGTAACCTTTGATGATTCGGAAGGTAAGGAAATCTTCTGGCACAGTACTGCACACTTAATGGCAGAAGCACTCGAAGCACTGTATCCGGGCGTCAAGTTCGGCATTGGGCCGCCTATCGAAAATGGTTTTTACTATGATGTGGACTTGCCGGACGGAGTGTCCATCAGCGTTGAAACGCTGCCGCTCATCGAGAATAAAATGAAGGAATTGGTGAAGGCAGACAGTACGTACGAACGTATCGAGGTTTCGTGGGATGATGCAGTTGCTTACTTCCGTGAGAAGGGCGACGAATACAAGCTTGAACTTCTGGAAGGACTGAAGAACAGCGAGATCACCTTTTATCGCCAAGGAGGGTTTACTGATTTGTGCAGAGGCACACACGTACCCAGCACGGGCAGACTGAAATTTCCGAAACTGCTCAGTGTTGCCGGTGCCTACTGGCGCGGTGACGTGTCGCGTAAGATGCTCACCAGAATCTATGGTATAAGCTTTCCAAAGAAAGCTCAATTGGAAGAATACATCCTTCAGCGTGAAGAAGCCGAACGCAGGGATCACCGTAAGCTTGGTAAGGAGTTAGAGATTTTTACAATCACACCAATGATTGGTGGCGGACTGCCGGTGTGGCTGCCCAATGGTACTATTCTTCGGCGCAGACTGGAGGAGTTCCTGCGCAGTGAACAACGTAAGCGAGGGTATCAGGAAGTGATTACCCCGCATATCGGTAACCTGGAGCTGTATAAAACTTCCGGACACTATCCGTATTATGCTGACTCGCAGTATGACCCGATTACCGTTGATGATGAGCAATACCTGCTTAAGCCAATGAACTGTCCGCACCACCACCAGATATTTTCCTCTAAACCCCGATCATACAGAGATCTTCCGGTGCGCCTTGCCGAGTTTGGTACCGTGTACCGTTATGAGCAAAGCGGCGAACTAAACGGTCTTACCCGTGTTCGTGGCTTTACCCAGGATGATGCTCATATCTACTGCATGCACGACCAGCTTAAGGATGAAATCAAGAACGTTGTTGAACTCACACAACTGGTATTTAAAACGTTTGGCATGGACGTGTCTACACGGCTAAGCTTCCGCGACGATAACAGCGATAAGTACGGCGGCGACATTAGCCTGTGGGAACGGTCGCAAGCCGAAATCAAGGAAGTTGCCGACGAAATGAACCTTGATTACTTTATCGGAGAGGGCGAGGCTGCGTTTTACGGACCCAAAATTGACTTTATCGTCCGTGACGCTATCGGTAGAAAATGGCAGCTTGGAACGGTACAGGTTGATTATGTGATGCCGGATCGCTTCCAGCTTGAATATACTGGTGCCGATAATACCAAACATCGTCCGGTAATCATTCACCGTGCCCCCTTTGGTTCAATGGAGCGGTTTATTTCTATTCTTATTGAGCATTATGCCGGTAACTTCCCGTTCTGGCTTGCTCCGGTTCAGGTGAGCGTGCTACCAATTGCAGAACCGCACAGAAGTTTTGCAACCGATCTTGCAACCGAGCTGGAACAGATGGGCCTGCGTGTTCACACCGATCTGCGTAACGAGAAAATCAACCGTAAGATTGCCGAGAGCGAACAAAAGAAGATCCCATTTGCACTTGTGATAGGCTCTAAGGAAATTGAACAGGACAGTGTGGCCTTGCGTGAACATGGCAAGGGTGACCAGGGTTTGATACCAATAGCGTCACTCAAGGATATGCTGGCACGGCTGAATGTGCCAGGAGCTGATTGACTGCGTGTTGGCAAAGACTTCAAAACACGGCAGACGTACCTGGCAAATCACAATAGCCATTCTGAGTGCAGCGGCATGTGTATTATTTGCCTGCTACCTGTACGTTGATTCACAAACCAACAGCCTGGTGTACACCATCGAAACAGCACCGTACAGCAGGGTTGGCCTTGTACTGGGCACCAGTCGTGCCCGAAGCAGCGGTGGCTTCAACAGCTACTACTTAGAGCGAATGCGGGCAGCTGCTGAGTTGTATGCTCGCGGAAAGGTAAAGCTGCTTCTGCTGAGTGGCGACAACCGTAGTGTTGACTATAACGAACCTGCCATGATGAAGAAAGACCTTATGCGCATGGGAGTTCCCGAGAGTAATATTGCCATGGACTTTGCAGGCTTTGATACGTATGATTCGATGATTCGCGCACATAAGGTGTGGGGAATGGACAGTGTTATGGTCATCTCGCAGGACTTCCATGTACGCAGGGCCGTGTACATTGGGAATCGCAGGGGTATGTATGCCGTTGGAGTTGCCACCCGCGAACCTGCAGGCTGGTTCTCGGTTGCACAGCTGCGCGAAGTGTTTGCACGGCTTAAGATGCTTGCCGACGTACATATCCTGCATAGTCAGCCACGATATCTTGGACCCAAGGAGATCTTTCCGGCCGATACGGTCGGAGTTCAATGAAACAGAAAACGCTGATATTGGCAGGCTTTGCTCTCCTGTTGGGAAGTGGTACGTTTTTGCTGACGCAGAATGTTGCCGCAACCGGAGGCCTTGCATACGGCTTACTGCTTTTGCTTTCACTGATCCCCAAGGGGAAAGTAGAGGTTTATACCGGACTGGTAACCAGTCTAATCGTAATGATATGTTCAGTGCCGGCTGTTCCCGTGGTTGTACGGATGTGGCTTGGTTCGCATCAACAACCTACAGCCGTTGATTATATTTTTACAGTTATTGCCGTAATGGCATTGATTCACAGTACATGGAGTATTCGATGGATTCTCTTACACCGCAGCAACAAACAGCCTTAGCCAGGAAATCACAGGAGTTAGGTTTAGGAACATTCAAGCGACATATTTTTTTATGCTGTGACCAGACTAAACCCAAGTGCTGCTCCAAAGAGCAGGGTCTTGAGTCATGGGAATTTTTAAAAAACCGTCTGGCTGATCTTGGCCTTACAATGCCTGGAGGAATTAACAGGACTAAGGCGAACTGCCTGCGTGTATGCATGTATGGTCCGATTGCTGTTGTTTACCCCGAGGGAGTTTGGTATCACAGCTGCACTCCCGACGTGCTCGAAAGAATTATACAGGACCATCTGATTAACGGCACGGTGGTTGAGGAATACAGGATTCCAACTGAACTTGCCGGTCAGGTTTGAACCAGAATCTACGAGATCTGTTTCAGGAGCCGCCGGGTGGCGCTAATGGCATTACCAAAAAACTGTATTCCTTCAAGGCGCATTGCTGCTGCATGGTCGCGCTCGTACCGGTAGAAGTCATTAAGGTGACAAAACGAATAGCGAATCACGTACTCGTAGATGTCTGCGGGCTCGTTTGTTAACGCCTGTTCAACAGTAGCTTTATGAAAACATCCCGTTGCAAGTACCCGTGAAACATGCGGATGAATCCACATCACCCAGTCACCATTGCGGTGGCTTTCAACTCGAACAGTAACTTCGTATATCATGCAGTCTGAGCCCCTTTCCCGTTACCTGTTTTCAAAAACCACCTCAGCACAAATGAACCAACAAGTGCAGATGCGGTAGAGCCGGCCATTACGCTTAGCTTGGCAACATCTAAACTCTCGCCTGCCGGGAACGCAAGGTGTGCCACAAAGAGAGCCATGGTAAATCCAATGCCACATAAAATCGAAACACCGTAAATATGTTTCATGGAGACCAGGTTTGGAAGTTCTGCAATTTTAAAACGTACAGACAACCATACGGCAACAGAAACGCCCAGCTGCTTGCCCACAAAGAGTCCGAGGATAATTCCGAGACCTACCGGGTGCAACAGACTGTCAACCACCGCAGTATTAAACACGACGCCAGCGTTAACCAGCGCAAACAGAGGCATGATACCGAACGTAACGAATGGCTGTAAGCCGTGCTCCAGACGGTGGAGGACGCTGTTGCTGTCGGTACACATTTGCTTGAGCGACGCTATGTGGTCAAGCTGTTCTCCCTTGTCTTCGTTTTGTTCGATTTTATCATCAATCGAACGAAGCAGCATTTTCCCTCGTTTTGTAAAGGCAGGTATATCAATACGTGCAGTAGCCGGTATGGTTAAGGCCAGCAGGACGCCTGCAATGGTTGCATGAATTCCCGAAAAGAGGATGGCAATCCACAGGCAAACACCAAGGATGCCGTACAGACCAAGGTTATTACTGCCCGATTTGTTTAAACCCCAGAGTAAAACCAGAATTACGGCGGCTGCAGTTAGTGCGGTAAGGTTTAATGCACCGGTATAAAAAATGGCAATAATGAGTACGGCAAACAGGTCATCGATAATCGCAAGTGCAGCAAGGAACACTTTAAGACCAATGGGCACACGCTTCCCAAGGAGTGCCAGAATCCCAAGCGCAAATGCAATGTCGGTAGCAACCGGAACACCCCACCCTCTTGCATCGGGAGTGCCGTGGTTAAAGAGCATGAAAATCAAGCCAGGGAAAATCATCCCGGCAACGGCTGCAATGGCGGGAAGAGCTGCTTTTCGGGCGCTCGAGAGCTCGCCGATTAGGAGTTCACGCTTTATCTCGAGTCCCACCACAAGGAAGAACAGCACCATAAGGCCGTCGTTTACAAAATGCTCCAGCGAAAACTCAAGGTGCAGCGAGAACAGCTTCAGGTTAATTGGCTGGTGCAGGAAGGCTTCGTATGATGAATGCAGAGCCGTGTTCGTCCAGATAAGTGCAATAACGGTAAACGATAAGATTACTATGCCGGCACTTGACGAACGTTGGTAAAATGATTGAAAGGACGACTGGATTTGTGATGTAATTCGGGAAAGAGTACTCATTTCTGATTTGATAGTAGCGTGATACAGTATTGTTTGTAGGCTGACTGAGGCATTAAGGCAACGGTCTGCTCATAATCAGCAGCGGTGATTAACCCGGTTTGAAGAGCGATAACTTCAGGGCATGCAATCTTAATACCCTGACGCCGCTCCAGCGTTTGCACAAATGCGGATGCTTCGATAAGAGACTCTGGCGTGCCGGCATCAAGCCAGGTGACACCGTTATCCAAGCGCGCGGCAACCAGTGTGTTGTTTTGGTGATAAACATTGTGAACATCTGTAATTTCAAGTTCCCCACGGCCACTGGGCCGAAGTTCTTTGGCGTACAGTGCAGCATCGGAATTATAGATGTACAGACCTGGAATTGCCAGGTTGCTGCGCGGATGTTCCGGTTTTTCTTCGATACCGGCTACGCTGCCGTCAGGGTTTAGTTCTACAACACCGTAACGCCGGGGGTTTTGAACGGGATAGGCAAAAATCCGGGCACCGGTATTGCTTTCAGCGGCGTGACGAAATGCCAAGCCTTCGCCGTGAAAAATATTGTCACCAAGGATGAGTACGGTATTTGTACTGCCAACAGTATTGTGAGCGATGATAAGAGCTTCGGCAATGCCACGCGGACTTTGCTGACGGGCGTACTGAATGTTGATGCCCAGCCGTGAACCGTCGCCCAGAAGGTCCTGGTATGCTGCCAGATGATTGGGTGACGAGATAAGCAGAATATTGCCAATACCCGCCTGCAGAAGGGTGCATAGCGGATAGTACACCATTGGTTTATCGTAAACCGGCAACAGCTGCTTGGAAACGGAAGCTGTAAGCGGGTATAGTCGGGTACCCGAGCCCCCGGCAAGCAATATTCCGTAGGTCGACGTCACCTGCAAAGATATGGTAAGGGGCTATGCAGTGCCTGTCTCACCCTCGAAACTTTGATGTCGGACAAGTTGGGCACGAACAAGGAAAATGACGTTTTCGGCGATGTTGGATGCATGATCAGCCATGTGTTCCATGTCCTGCAGTGATAAAAGCAATTCTGCCCCGGCTGCAACTGTGGCCTGGTCAGACGTCATGATGTCAATAAGCGTTGCGCGCTTCTGCAGATATAGTGCGTCAACAGTATCGTCGGACGGCAGGATGTGAAGCGCGAGCTCCGGATCGTTTGTGATAAAGGCATCCATGCTGGATTTAACCATAGTGTACACAGCATTGGTAAGGGGCTCAATATCAATGGTGCGGGACAGTTCGGTAACCGCAGGGGTGTCGATAACGGCCTGAGCGATTTCAGTAGCAATGTCGCCGATGAGTTCAAGTTCGTTATTAATTTTTATTGCGGTAAGCAGTAACCGTAGGTCAACGGCAACGGGTTGATTTAGAGCAAAAATCCGCTGGCACTGCTTGTCGATTTTCAGGTCGAGCTTGTTTACTTTTTCGTCACGTTCGGTAACGATGCGTGCCAGCTCAAGGTTGCCTTCCTTCAGAGCACGGAACGAGAACTCAACCTGTTCTTCTACCAGTGAGCCCATCCGGATAAGACGGGATCGGAGTTTATCGAGGTCTTCTTCGAAGGATCTGTTCATTGTATGGTAAGAAAGTGTAATTGTGAAATATGCGGATGGGATTATTAACCGAACCGGCCGGTAATGTAATCTTCGGTTTCTTTCTGGGCTGGACTGGTGAACACGGTTTTTGTTTTATTGAATTCAATTAATTTCCCCATCAGGTAGAAGCCGGTATAGTCACTTACCCGTCCGGCCTGCTGCATGTTGTGGGTAACAAGGACAATGGTGTACATATCCTTAAGTTCTTCGATCAGGTCTTCTACCTTGGCGGTACTAATGGGGTCGAGAGCGGAACACGGCTCATCCATCAGCAGGATGTCCGGATTGATTGCAATGGCACGCGCAATGCAAAGACGCTGCTGCTGACCGCCTGACAAGCCCAGAGCCGAGTGGTGGAGCCTGTCCTTTACTTCGTTCCAGAGTGCTGCACGCTGCAGGCTGGTCTCCACAATCTGATCCAGTTCTGATTTCTTCTTTTTGTGGTTGAGTGACAGGCCATAGGTAATGTTTTCGTAAATGGATTTAGGGAAGGGAATCGACTTTTGGAAGACCATTCCCACGCGTCTGCGTAGTGTTGCCACATTCACAGACTTATCGTACACGTTTACACCTTCAATGGTAATCGAGCCTTCGGTACGAACTCCGTCAATCAGGTCGTTCATACGGTTCATGGAGCGTAAGAAGGTACTCTTGCCGCATCCCGAGGGTCCGATAAACGCCGTAACCTTCCGTTCAGGTATTTCCAGCGAGATGCTGAACAGAGCTTGTTTAGCTCCGTAAAAAACCGAGAAATCTGTTGCCTGAATGATGGTGGGGTGGTCTTTAGCCATAGTTCTGTTATCTGTTTTTTCGTAATCGTGACCGTAGGTAGATGGCGCCAAAGTTTAATGTAAACGTCAGGGCAAGCAGTACTACGGTTGTTGCATATTGCAGGGGTAGTGTAGCTTCTACGTCTGGTGACTGTGTTGCTAATACGTACAGGTGATACCCAAGGTGCATAAACTTGTCGGTAACCCCGTCAGGTAGCGATCCCGCACTGTAAGTAACACCCACGAACAGGATAGCAGCAACTTCGCCTGCACCTCTGCCTACGGCCAGGATACTGCCGGTGAGGATTCCCGATAACGCATTGGGTATAGCAACTTTAATGATTGTCTGCAAACGGGTTGCTCCAAGCGCCAGCGATGCTTCGCGTAGCTCACGTGGTACTGACCGTAAGGCTTCTTCCACCGAAACAATTACAACGGGAAGAGTAAGAATTGCCAGTGTTGCCGAACACCACAGCAGCGATCCGTCGGCAAAGATGCTCGCACCGGTTACGGCGTCCAATCCCTTGCCCACAAACTGAATAAAGAAGCCAACACCAAAAAGGGCAAACACAATCGAGGGTACGCCGGCAAGAGTATTTACCGCAAAACGGATGAACTTGGACAAGGCAGAACCCTGCCGGGCGTATTCGGTTAAATACACGGCTGTGATTGTACCCAACGGCACCCCCATAAGCGTCATCAGAAGTACCAGGAAGGTAGTCCCTGCAAGTGCAGGAAAGATGCCGCCCTCGGTGTTGCTGTTCCTGGGGTATTCAGTTAGAAATTCCCAGGTAATATGTGCACCGCCGTGCACGGCAAAGTCAGCCAGCATCCCAAGGATAATTCCAACAACAGCTACGCATGCCGTAAGTGCAATACCTAAGGCAAATGCGCCGAGCAGACGCTTTGAAAGCGGAAACTGCGTTGCAAACCGTCCAGTCATCAGTGTCCCTGAAATTTTTTAATGAGTCTCTTCTTCACGTAATACTCCGTTACCGAATTCAGCACAAAGCTTACTATCAGCAGGAAGGCTCCAAGCAGGAACAGCACGCCATAATGTTCAGAGCCCCATACTACTTCACCCATTTCAGATCCAATGGTGGCTGCCAGTGTACGCGCCGGCATGAACGGGTTCCAATCACCCAGTGGTGCATTGCCGGTTGCCATTATTGCAATCATGGTTTCGCCAAAGGCGCGTCCAATTCCCAGGATTACTGCCGCAATCACCCCGGGAGCGGCTGCCGGCAGCATCACCCGGTAGGCAGTTTGCCATTCGGTAGAACCAAGAGCGAGCGAGGCCTCACGAAGTGTACGGGGCACAGCTGAAAGCGCTTCTTCGGAAAGTGAATACACGATGGGAAGTACTGCCAGCGACAATCCGATGCCACCAACCAGAGCGTTCAGCCGGAAATCCAGATGGAACATGGTCTGCAGCACACTGGCAAGCGTGGTTAAACAGAAAAAGCCAATAACAACCGAGGGGAAGCCGGCAAGTAATTCAATAATTGGTTTTATAAATTCACGTGTTTTGCGCCCGGCAAAAAACGCAGTATAAATGGCAGCAAGAATACCAAGAGGTGCACCAAATAAAATCGCAATCAGCGTAGTTTTTGCCGTACCAACCAACAGTGGCATCACGCCAAACTGATGATGCTCGCCAACAGGCTGCCATACCGATCCTGCCAAGTTGTTTGCCAGGGACGTTTCCCGATGAGAAGGGGCTTGGTCAGGCGCAGGGTTTACATCGTCAATGTCAGCCGGCAGCTCACCGGTTTCCGCATTGTAAATATCCGGATACAGTGGATTCCTTGGTGAGTAAAAGAGATGTCCGGTAGCGTTGTTGGCAGACACTGCATCTGAGGGCGCCGCTTCCATAGGCGGAGGATGGGGCGGGGCAGGGCCATTGGCGGACGTGACCGCATGTGCCGGGGCCGGAGCGGAGTCTGCCGACGAGAACACGGTGAGTGCCTCACGGAAAACAAATAAAAAAATAAGAAAAATTAGCATAATAGATACTGACGCAATGCCGCGAATACACCATTCTATGATGTGTTCAGCGCGTTTCGGCGATTTTGATGTGAACCGGTTTACTGTCATTGCTTCATCACCGTATAATAACCGGCATCGGTAACTACACGCTGTCCTTCAGCCGACAAAACCCAGTCAATAAAGCTTTTTACGATGCCGGTTGGTTTATGATTCATGTAGAAGTATAGAAACCGGGAAATCGGGTAGCTGCCGTTGCTGATGGTCTGCGTGTTGGGAAGAACATACGGCTGATCGGACGATGGTGCTACGGCAACGGTACGTACTGACTTGGTGTAGGCTGCACCGCCGTAGCCGATTGCGTTTTTATCCTTTTCTACAGCGTTGATCAGTGCTGCCGTACCGGGCATGTGTTGAACGGCATCGGCAAAATCCTGTTTTTGAAGTACGTTTTCTTTAAAAAACTCATAGGTGCCGGAGTTATTCTCCCTTGAATACACGATGATTTTAGCATCGTTACCGCCAACGTCCTTCCAGTTTGTGATTTTGCCCGTAAAAATCAGTCGTAACTGATCAAGAGTGAGTTTTCGCACCGGATTTGAATTATGGATGTAGATGCTGAGACCATCGCGTGCAACCCTCACTTCCAGTCCGCGGTAGCCTGTGTTTTCTTTCAACTGTGCCACCTCTGATTTTTTAATCGGGCGTGACGAAGCACACAAGGTGGTTGAGTTGTTGATTAGTGCGGCAAACCCTGTGCCTGAGCCCCCTCCCGTAATCTGAAATTCGACCTGATTATGGCCAGGGTACCGTTCCGTCCATAGCTGCACCAGTATCACCATGGTATCTGACCCCTTAATGGTGATACGGTTGGAAGCGGATCCGGACAGCACCATAAACAGCAGGACCGAGGCAATGGCGTGGGTAGCAAAGCGCATCATCAGATTCCGGTTTCCAGGTTTAATAAAACATACAACGGAAAAGGCTTCTGCGTGCTGATATCTAAAGTATTCACCTTGTACGAACCAACCTCCAGGCTGGTTTTAATGCGATGTCCGTTTATGTAGCACCCTACCGTAGCTGCGGCAGTTTCAATGTGCAGTGCTTTATGGGTCTCACCCAACACATTTTGAGCATCAGTGTTTACCGTAGCAAACCGAGCAGCAACAAATCCGTGCCACGGTGTTGTGTACGAAACCTGTACAGTATAGCCGGTTGACAGATCGTCAAGCAATACGTTTTCCGACATTGCATGCTGCTGCTTACGTACGGCATACTCGGTATAGAGTGCGAAGCCACTGTATTTAAACACTGCATCGGCAAAATATGCACGATCGGACTCAGGCACGTACGTGACCGAATTCAATCCGGTAAACCGCTGTTCGATGCCTACGGCATGGGCTGCAGCGCCAACCGAGAGCTTTGGAGTGCGTTCGCGGAGGAGATCTCCTTCGAATGTATCGCCGTTTCCCGTAAAGCGTCCCAGAGGAAGATATTCCAGACGTCCGGTAACTGCCGGCAGGCGCTGTATGCCTGCTGTTGCCTGTGGCGGGAGGGCTGTCGTGGCTGCAGCCCGAAGAGTTAGCCCCTGCGAACCCGTGAGAATATTCCAGGTTGCGTGAAGTCCCGTTTCACGGCCAAGCCCCAGGTAATGGTGTACCGCAGACCTGTCGGCCATCTCAAGAGAGCCCGATGAAATCAGGTATTGTCGCTCGCCCGGTAGCTTCGTGCGTCCCACGCCAACCTGCAAGGTTGGGTTAAACTTCCAGTACACCATGGCATCACGCAGATAGTTGTAAACACCCGACGCATCTGACGGAGCAAGTTCAATCTGAAGCAGGTAGGAGAGCAAAGGATTAAACAGTGTACCGTTGAACCGCAGCCGCAATTTGCGTATGGTGAGATCGGCACTGGAGTTACCGGTTTGGTGCGAATTGCCATAACCGGGATTCTCGCTGGAATACCGTAACCAGGTCTGCATCCTGAACCGTACCGTCATGGTTACCGTTGAATCGGCATTCTGAATGGTGATCCCCCGAGGCTCTGCCGTTGTGTTCGGAACAGGCTGTGAAAACGTCTGAAGATCTGCGCCTGTTGTGCATAGCAAAAGCATAACCCATACCCTGCTCAGAAAAAAACGCTTCACAAAAAACAATTCGGACTCCTCTGGTTTATTGGCAAAATCACATGGATTACCGATGCATTCAAAACTATCCGAAAGAATTGGCCATGCCAAGCAAAATCGGTCATGTTACGAATTGGTAATGTTGGGTATGCCAAAGCCCCCTAAATTCGCACGTTATGAAACGAATAGCTGTGTTTACCAGTGGCGGTGATGCACCCGGAATGAATGCCCATATTCGCGCGGTACAGCGCGTAAGCGAAAAACGAGGCCTGGAGCTGATTGGAATCACAGGCGGATATTCGGGAATGATTGCCGGACATTTCGACCTGCTGGACAGGATGCATACCGCCAATATCGTCAACCGCGGTGGCACGATCCTAAAAACCAACCGTTGCGAGGAGTTTAAGCAGCCGGACGGACGTGAGAAAGCTGCCGGAATGCTAAAAAAACATGGCATCGAAGCCGTGATTGCCTGCGGAGGTGACGGTACGTTCCATGGTGCCCATGCGCTTGCAACTGAATTTGGAGTACAAATCGTTGGTACACCAGGGACGATTGATAACGACCTGTTCGGCACCGATTTCACGATTGGATACGATACGGCTATCAATACCGCAGCAGAAGCAATTGACAAGATCCGCGACACTGCCGACAGTCATGGCAGAATATTCTACGTTGAAGTTATGGGCAGGCATGCAGGCTTTATTGCTATGGACGTAGGAGTAGCGTGCGGAGCTGAGTTTATCGCCGTTCCTGAAACACTAACCGATGTAGAGCTGCTCTACAAAAGAATTGTTGCCCAGGGAATTGAAAAACGCACCATTGTTATTGTTGGAGAAGGCGATGAACTGGGCGGTGCCCTGAAACTTGCCGGCCTGGTTGAAGAGCGATACGGTTTGTCGGGAAAAGTTTCGATTCTTGGACACATGCAGCGGGGCGGTTCGCCCTCTGTGCGTGACCGCGTGCTGGCTGCACGCCTTGGCGCTGCTGCAGTTGATGCATTGCTGGAAGGAATTTCCGACGTAATGATTGGCGAACAGAATAACAATGTCAGCCAGATACCACTGCCGGAAACCTGGGCCAACCGGAAGTCAGTACCTCCGTATCTGCGGGATCTGGCCTCACTGCTTGTTTGAAAATTTCACAGATGGTAAAACCATTTCACTACTAAACCAATTGAGTAATAGATTCTGAGGTAATTATGACGCCCACCTTTTTAACGCTCATTCAAATGTTCCAGCTGGAGGGGATGGTAGCATTGGGTAAAATGCTGAATCCTGGTACAAACCAGATAACAAAGAATCTTGATCATGCCCGGTACATCATCAACATATTGGAAGTGCTGGATGAAAAAACCGCCAATAATCTCACTGATGACGAAAGGCGCTTTCTGGAGCAAACATTAAGTACGCTCAGGCTAAACTTTGTTGAAGAAAGCCAGCGTCCGTCGGTTGCCAATAGCGGAGAACTTACCTAATGCTCACGTTTGCCTTGTTTGCGTTTCCGGACCGGCCCAATGCACATACCTGGGCATTCCATGCCGCTCAGCGTCTGGTTGAGGAAGGGGCTGGGGTTTACCTGGAAGAACAACTATCGGCAGCTGCTCCTCCGGATTTATTATCAAAAGTTTCGATTTGTTCCATAGCCGAACTGGGCAAGTTTGCGGATATTGTTATCACCTTTGGTGGTGATGGCACGCTGCTGGCTGCTGCGCATGTGCTTATTGGGACTGACGTCCCAATAATGGGCGTTAACGTGGGCAAGCTTGGTTTTCTTGCCGAATATCCTGTAGCCAAGCTTGATGACGGTATTATGGAATTGCTGAAGGGTGATTACAGAATTGTTGACCGGACAACAATCGAAACAGAGTGGGAAGACCAGACGGCTTGCGCATTAAACGAAATTGTTGTCGAACGCTCGGCAGGTGCCAAGATTCTTACCATCCGTACCTTTGTTAACGACCACCTTGTAGCTGATTTTCGAAGCGATGGAGTGTTGGTGTCAACCCCCACAGGTTCAACAGCCTATTCGCTTGCTGCGGGCGGTCCGATTATTGCTCCAAGTGCAAATGTTTTTTGTTTGACTGCAATCTCGCCGCACACGCTTACGGTGCGTCCGCTTATTGTTAGTGACACCTCACAAATCCGCTTTGAGTTACCAGAAAGCGGTTCAGACGCACGAATCGTAGCTGACGGTCGTGTTGTGGGAGTTATGAAACAGAAAAACTCGTTAACCATACGTCGGAGTAACCATTTACTGAAGCTTGTTAAGCAGCCCGATAACACCTATTTTGATTTGCTGAGAGAAAAGCTGCTTTGGTCAGCCGATGGCGCAAAGAAATCTTAAACAATTTTATCAACACCATGAGCACGCAAATACAGGGAACTATTGTTGACGTAGTACATCGCCGTATGTATGGTGGCAGAGTTGTGGTTGATGGCACGCATATCGCAGCCGTTGAAGCCGACAATTCGGTTACCGGTGGTCCGTACATTCTTCCCGGTTTTGTTGATGCACACGTTCACATCGAGAGCAGTTTGCTTATTCCCAGCGAATTTGTCAGGCTTGCCGTTCTGCATGGCACTGTTGCCACAGTAAGCGATCCGCATGAAATTGCAAATGTGTGTGGCATGGCCGGCATCGAATTCATGATCAACAACGCTGCTGGCTTACCGTTTACGATTGCATTTGGCGCACCAAGCTGTGTTCCTGCCACCATCTTTGAAACTGCTGGTGCCGAAATCACTGCCGACGATATACGCACGTTGCTTGCCAGACCCGATATCCGATATCTGAGTGAGATGATGAACTGGCCCGGTGTTCTGAACGCTGATCCGGGTGTAATGGAAAAAATCGGTATTGCTCAGAACTACGGCAAACCTGTAGACGGACACGCTCCAGGGCTTACCGGAGAACGTGCCCGCGCCTATGCCGGCTGCGGCATTGCTACAGACCATGAGTGCTTTACGCTTCAGGAAGCTCTCGACAAGGTTGCCTGCGGTATGAAGATTCTGATACGCGAAGGATCTGCAGCCAGGAATTTTGATGCACTACATCCTTTGATAGGACAGCATCCCGACAACGTTATGTTCTGCTGTGATGATGCCCACCCTGACCTGCTGATTAACGGGCACATCAACAATCATGTGCGCCGGGCTCTTGCTCTGCAGTATGATCTGTTTGATGTTCTGCGAGCCGCCAGCTATAACCCTGTACAGCACTATCAGCTACCCGTGGGTTTACTACAAGAAAACGACTCTGCCGACTTTATCATAGTGGATGATCTTGCCTCGATGAAGGTTCTGCAAACGTGGATTCGCGGTACCTGTGTGGCAGACAGAGGCACATGCCTGATTCCAAGCACAACGGCTACGCCAATAAATAACTTTACTGCCACACCAATTACGGCTGCCGATATTCAGGTGGACGCTACCGGCACAGTACGAGTGATCGTTGCTCATGACGGGTTACTTACCACCACCGAGGAACATCTGAGTCCTTCGGATCCCGATGTGCTGAAACTGTGTGTTGTTAACCGCTACACCAAGGCGCCGGTTGCAATTGCCTGGGTAAGGGGCTTTGGATTACAGCATGGAGCCATGGCATCCTCCGTAGCCCATGACTCGCATAATATTGTTGCCGTTGGCCGCACCGATACGGCCATCGTTCAGGCTGTAAACGCCGTTATTCGCGAGAAGGGCGGACTAAGCGTGTATGATGACCATTCAGCATCAGTACTGCCACTTCCGGTAGCAGGCCTGATGAGCACGGCAGATGCCCGGAGTGTTGCAGAGCAGTACGCTGCTCTTGATGCAGCAGCTAAAAAACTGGGCTCCGAACTCCGAGCCCCCTTCATGACTTTATCGTTTATGGCATTACTTGTAATACCAAAGCTTAAGCTCAGTGATAAAGGTTTGTTTGACGGTGAAAGTTTTTCGTTTGTATCAGTTTCAATTTCATAGTGATAATGACAAAAGAAGCGCCAGTACCCAGATTCCCGATTGACAGCGAAGTAATTCGACTGATACAGATTGCCATTTATGAAGACCTCGGATCGGGCGATATAACCACCGAACTCACGATTGACCGTGATACACAGGCTGCCGCCCGTTTTGTGCTCAAGTCTGACGGCGTAATATGTGGATTGCCGGTCCTGAAACTGGTATTCAGAGAGTTTAGCAATGATGTTGATTTACGGGTATTGGTAGAGGAAGGAAGTTGGAACCCAGCCGGTACCGTGATTGCAACCATTGGAGGCAGAGCCCAGGCATTACTGGGCGGTGAACGCACGGCCCTGAATTTTATTCAGCGTTTGAGTGGCGTTGCTACGCTTACACGGCGATATGCCGACAGGCTGGAGGGTACCAAGACGAGGATCCTTGATACGCGCAAAACAATCCCGGGATGGCGGTTACTTGATAAATACGCTACCGTTGTGGGAGGTGCGCTTAACCATCGGTACGGTTTGTATGACATGGTGATGATAAAGGACAACCACATCACGGCAATGGGTGGAATCACCGAGGCAGTAACGCGGTGCGTTCAGGAATTGCAGGGCCGCAGCTCGCTTCGTATAGAGGTTGAAGCACGGTCGTTAGATGAAGTACGCGAAATCCTGCAGTGCGAAGGCGTACACCGCGTCATGTTCGACAACTTTACGCCACAGCAGGTTGCCGAAGGTGTACGCATCGTAAACGGTAGGTTAGAAACCGAAGCCAGTGGTGGAATAACCTACGGAAATATCCGTGAGTATGCCGATGCCGGTGTTGACTTTGTGAGCGTAGGTGCCATCACCCACAGTGCTGCTGCACTTGATATCAGTATGAAACTCTTTGTACCCAAGCAAGCATAGGCGGGTTAGTTCTCGGGACCATGACTGGCAAGAATTCGGAGTGCCAGCGTACGGATTCTTGATCGCAGTGACTGCGGACTAATAACGCGCACCTTGCCCCCATAGCTCATTACCCATTGTGCCAAGGCATCGTCGGGCGACACCGTCAGGAATAACTGTCCTGATCCGTTCGGTAGTGTTTTAAACCTCTGACTTGGATGAAGCTCCACCGATTCAAAGTGCGGTACCAGTTCACTTGCTACCTCCAACGTAACCAGAGTGTCCCGTTCCGGCAGAACTGACTGGCCCGGAAACCCTGCCTGAGGCGCAAATAACACCGGAACAGGTCCCTTTAGAACGTAGGTGTGCTGTTGAGCATCGTATGCAATTGGAATATGCAGCGTGTTAATAAGATAGTTTATATCACGTGCTATCGTTCTTTGGCTCACCTCCAACTGAGCAGCTACCTTACCGGCCGTTACTACCTCGCCGTTTATGAGCGATGCCAGGATAGACTGTACTCTATAAAGTGCAGGCCGTGACAAAGAGCGAACCCATGGAGTGTAACGTATGTCTCGTAGTATGTACGATGCTACGTCGAGTCCTATGTCATAAGTTGTCATACCCCCTGTTTTCAGTAAAATATTATTACACCGGTTCATCCTATTTAAGCATAGTATGAACAGTGGAGGCGGGTGTGACTCTTTAGGGGATGTGTAGGGGGCTACAGCTCTTTGCGGAGGCGTGCGACGGGAATTTTAAGTTGTTCACGGTACTTGGCCACGGTACGTCGGGCCACAACGTATCCAAAGCGTTTCAGGTCCTTGGCAAGTTTATCGTCGCTGAGCGGTTTTGATTTACTCTCGGCATCAATAAGTTCCTTTATTTTTTGCTTAATGATGCGTGTGCTCACTTCCTCGCCGTCATCGGTAACCAGTGACTCGCTGAAAAAGTATTTTAGCTCAAAGGTTCCGAAGTGAGTCTGCACGTACTTGCCATTTACAATTCTGCATACGGTACTGATGTCAAGTCCGGTGATTTCGCTTACGTCACGGTAGATAAGGGGGCGGAGTCCTTCCGGACCTCGGATAAAGAAATCCCGCTGAAGCCCGGCAATTGCCGTCATCACCCGCAGCATTGTGCTCTTCCGCTGGCGGATTGCCTGCATCAGGAACTTTGCATCTTCGTATTTCTTCCTCAGCCATTCACGGGTTTCCTTGTTGAACTTGTGAAATCGGGCTTCTTTCTTCAGTCGGTCGTACGCATCGCTTACGCGCAGTACAGGCAGGCGGCTGTCGTTAACGGTAATGATAAAGTCCGATCCGTCCTCGGTTGGTTCTACAGTAAAGTCCGGAGCAATGGTATTAGACTCAGGGCCAAATGTTCCGCCTCCCGGACGCGGGTTAAGGTTTCTGATAACATCGATTGCCTCACGCAAATAGTCCTCAGTAACGTCCAACTGTTTTGCAATTACCGGGTAGTGTTTCATCGCAAACGGTTCGTATGCATCGGTCAGAACCAGCAAGGCCAGTTTTTGTGCTGCATTTGCTTTTTTTACTGATTTAAGCTGTGCTACCAGGCATTCCTGAACCGTTCGTGAAGCAAAGCCGGGTGGGTCAAGATTTTGAATACGACTTAGAACACTCTCTGCCTGCTTCAGTGAAAGGGCCTCCAACATGTCAGAAATCCCGCTGATAATATCGCGCTCGTACCCGGTGTTTGCCGTGCCAAGCAGCGCAGGGGCTTGAATTGCAAGATTGTGTTCGGCAATTAAACCGTTCACTTCGGCAACCAAATCAGCAAGCGGACGCCGGAGGTAGCCGTCCGAGTCCACATTCCCAATGATGTAGTCGGCAAGGAGTTGTTCTTCGGCTGACAGCGGGAGAAACCGAATCTGTTCCCTCATCTCGTCTTCCAGGCTGGGCATTTCACGGAAGAGGTAACTGGTGGTGTCATCGTCTTCGTCTTCCGACGGATTATAGTCGGAAGACCGGGCTGCAGATGGATCTTCGCCCCACAGCAGTTTATAAAACTCAAATCCGTCCGACGTGTCCTGGATCTCACTGTGGGTTTGAATTATCGATCCGGTTTGATTCCCATAAACCACCGGCTGAGGAGCTGATTCGGTACCAGAGTCATCCGAAATGGCAGAAACCGGTTCGATAGTGGTACCCTCGAAGTCAGTCGTTTCGCGCTGCTCCTCAAGCATTGGATTGTTTTCGACTTCAGAATGGACGTGCTGCTCAAACTGAAGGGCTGAAAGCTGCAGCAACTTCAGATACTGAATCTGCTGGGGAGTCAGCGTCTGCTGTAATGACGTCTGGAGATTTAACCCAAGCTTCATGGATTACCCTCCTTCATTGTCCTTGCTACGTGAACCATGGTGCCGGCTACCTCTTCTCCGTATGCCCTGGTTAATGCCTCACGGAGCATTTCTACCAGCAACGTTCCCGTTTTCTTCCCATTCTCCCGGCCAGGTGCACACTCATCAAAGACCTCGTACCGCAGATAGGGACCACCAAAATTGTGGACGCGAATCGGGAACAGATGGCATGACAGTGGCTTGCGGAAGGTACTTTCTCCGGCGTGATACGCCCGCTCGAACGAGCATTTGGCTATACCCCCCTCCCACGAAACAAATACACATTCGGCATTGTTAACGCAGACTGTTTCCCAGTTCCCATCGCTGCCGGTAAGCCCTCCTGAGGAATCCAGTATTGCCTGGTTTTCAGGACTTAGATATTTCCTGGCAACCGGTGCGGCACTCTGAATACGCTCTACCTCGGCATCGGCTACAGGTGCTCCGCCACCGCCTTTTAACGTACAGCAAGCCCCTTTGCATTGAGCTACGTCACATAAAAACTCAGTGCTTAACACATCAGATTCTATCAGAAGGTTGTCAAGCGTAATCATCGTGTGTTAAAAATAGCACGATTTTTGATAGAACCAACGTGTTTTAATCGCTGAAGCCAGATTTTCTTTAACGCCGGATCGCTGGCAGCCTTTGAGTTTACTTTGACAGCGATACTTTTTTCACTTTGTCGGGGAATAGCTTCTCGAACTTTTCCACCTTAGGGCGGACAACGAAGGAGCAGTAGGGTTGCGAGCCATTCTCGTTGTAGTAATTTTTATGATAATCTTCGGCTGGGAAGAACGTTGTGAACTGACGCACGTGCGTTACGATCGGACCGGGCCAGGTTTTCGCTGCAGTAAGCTGCTCAATGTAGGCGCGGGCTGTATTCTCCTGTTCCGGTGAATGATAGTAAATAACGCTTGCATATTGTGGTCCAACGTCGTTTCCCTGTCGGTTAGGAGTTGTTGGATCATGTGCCGAAAAGAATACCTGTAAAATTTCGGCAAATGTGATTACAGATACATCGTACTCGATTGTACAAGCCTCTGTATGATTGGTGGTGCCGGAACACACGGCTTTATAGTTGGCTGTCTCGGGTGTACCACCGGCGTAGCCGCTTACCACTGAAGTTACACCCTCCAGTCGTTGAAAAACAGCCTCGATGCACCAGAAGCACCCACCGGCAAGTGTAGCAGTATCCAGTTGATGAGTTTTCATTGTTGTGTGATGATTAATAAGGGGCTTGGGCGGACCCTCGGCTTCGTGGCAGGAAGCCGACAGTACCGCGATGAATAGAATCAGCAGCAGCATTGTTATTTACGATTTACCCGGTTGTACAGTGGTTCGCATTACGTAGCTCATTTCAGGAACCGGCAGGTTTGCCTCGTCAGTTACACGGCGGATTACGTTGTTGGTTTCGCTGAGTACGCGCACGTAGTCGGCCGGTTTACAGTACGGACGGACTGCCAGGACGGCTCCGGCAAGAGTAAAGTCCATAACCCAAATTTCAGGCTCGGGTTTATCAAGCACCCCGGGTACAGCCTGTATGGCGGTCCGAAGGCGTTCAATGGTATCGTCAACATTGGCAGCATGAGCAAGCTGCATTGTACGTTCAATGCGCCGGAACTGGATGTCTGTAAAGTTTTGAATATTATCAGAAAATATATTGTTATTACCCAGGTAGATCTTCGTTCCGTCGGACGCTGTTATTGTGGTCACAAACAAACCAATTTCATCAACCACTCCATTGGCACCGGCAGCACTGATAACATCGCCGACTTTAAATGGACGCAGTACAAGCAGAAACGCACCGGCAGCAAAGTTTGCCAGTAAGCCGCCCCATGCAGTGCCGATAGCCAGGCCAAGGGCAGCAAGTAATGCCGCAAACGATGTTGTTTCGATACCAAACTGCGCCAGAATACTGACAATTAGAAGAATGTTGAGTCCAACAGAAATGATGGACCGCATATATTTCTGCAGTGTTGCGTCGAATTCCTTTGCGGCAATGGCACGTGAAATTCCCTTTATAATTAGGCGGATAACCCACCGGCCAATAATAAAGGTGAATATCGCGCCAACAATACGGAGTCCGTATGTTATCGCAACGTGTTGGATCTCAATCCACATACTGTCAAAGTTCATAGGCTTTAAACGGTGTTGGTAAAGGTGGGAAAATCACTGTCGATATATGGCATACATGGCAGCCATACCAAGCAATGCACTTATAATGCTTCCGCAAACTGATGCAATGATATACGTCGAGGCTAGTACAAGATGTCCGGACTGAAATAATTGTATTGCTTCCGCCGAAAACGTACTCATGGTAGTGAATCCGCCACAAAAACCCGTTCCCAGGAACAGCAATACGGTGCGAAACTCCTGTGAGTGGATGACGGAAAATGAAGAAAGGCATCCAAGTATGAACGACCCCGCAATATTCACGATGAGGGTGCTAACCGGAAACCTGCCGGTGTGGTGCGGAAGGAGAGCGGAGACCAGGTAGCGGGTCCCGCTACCCAATCCGCCGCCGGCAATAACAAGAAAAACAGATTGTACCATGCTATGTTTTTTGTGTGTGACAGGGCAAAACAAAACTATCACGGTAATTTTGATGAATTCGACATTATCTTATCCAGGCGCACCATGAACAAACGATGTTGCATTGTGCTGGCGAGCTGTGTGTTCATGATGTTTGCAGCACATGCTCAGGCCCAGAGCGACTACTCTCATACGGCTTCCTATCTGGTTGATCCATCAGGCGAACCACGCGAACATCCCCTTGATATCACGTCAATGAAACTTGAAGTTTCGTTCGAGCCCGAGAAATCTCTTGTTCACGGACGTGTGGAGCATACGTTTACGGTTTTACAGAAAAGCGTTGATTCACTGGTGTTTGACGGCATCGCCATGAATATTCAGCAAACTCTTCTGAACGGGAGGCCTGCTCGGTACACCGTGAACGACAGCAGTGTTACGGTGTATTGTGAAAAACCGTTAGCCTGGACCGACACAGGGTCTGTTCTGTTTACCTACACGGCACAGCCAAAAAAGGGCCTCTACTTTATTGGCTGGAATGACCCTACCGGAACAATGCGACGTCAGATATGGTCACAAGGCCAGGCAATAGACCACCGGCACTGGATTCCATTGTATGACGAGATGAACGACAAAATGCTGACGGAGGCCATTATCACGTTTGACTCCGCCTATACGGTTATTTCGAACGGACACCTCGTGGGCGTGACCGAGAACAGCGGAGCAACCAGAACCTGGCGGTACCGGATGAAGAAGCCGCATGCATCATATTTATTCATGATTGCCATCGGTAAGTATGCCGTAACAAAGGATACTACCAGCACCGGTGTGCTGCTTGAACAGTACTGGTATCCAGACCGTCCGCAAGATGCTGAACCAACGTACAGGCTAAGCAAGGAAAGCATGGACTTCCTGGAACAGGAAACAGGAGTACCCTATCCGTGGGAGATATACAGACAGGTGCCGGTTGCCGACTTTGTGTTTGGGGCAATGGAGAATACAACGGCAACGATTTTTGGTGACTTTTTCCTCAACGACGCACGTGGATGGCTTGACCGTTCGTATGTGGGAGTTAACGTCCATGAATTAACTCATCAGTGGTTTGGCGACCTGATTACAGCTCGAAGCAGTCGTTCTGTATGGCTGCAGGAAAGCTTTGCCACGTACTACCCCCTGATCTTTACTCGCCAAACTCACGGTACCGATGAGTATGAATGGGTACGCCGGGGGATGCAGAAAAGTGTGCTTGCAGCAGGTGAGAAGGACCGATTTCCGGTTGTGCATGTAAAAGCCGGGACAACGCGTATTTATCCGAAAGGGGCTTTGGTCCTTGATATGATGAGTACAGTGTTCGGTCATGACGAACTGCGGCGGGTGATACATCACTATCTTAAAAAACATGAATATCGCAATGTAGAAACGAATGATTTGTATCTGGCATTTCAGGATACTCTGGGCCTGAGTCCCCGGTGGTTTTTTGATCAGTGGCTGTACAAGGGAGGCGAACCAGCGTTTGATATCACAATGCTGACCGGAGCACGTAACGTTACCAAGGGGAACGAAGCCGTTACAACGCTAACTGTACGGCAAACTCAGCTTACCGACAGTTACACCGGATGGTTTAAAATGCCTGTTGTCTGCGAGGTGCATTATACTGATGCGAGTAAGGACAGCGTCACTGCCTGGGTAAACGGACAGACCACAACCATCGAGATACCCAACCCACGCAACGGCCAGGTTCAGTTTGTCTTGTTCGATCCGGGGTCGGCAATCCTAAAGAAAGTAAACTTTAAAAAGCCATTCGACATGCTCCTTGCGCAGTCTAGAAAAGCACCGAAAATGATTGACCGCTACGATGCTCTTACCGAGCTGGCTGCTGATTCGGTCCATACCGACCAACTGTTTGATGTACTGCAAGACGTTGTGGCTAACGAAAAGCATTATGCCATGCGAATGGAGGCAGTAAGTATTGCTGCAAAAAACGTTCAAAACGGCAATGACCAGTTCTGGCAAATCATCAAGGCCGGTTTTCAGGATAAACACGTGGAAGTGCGCAGACGCGCCGTGGGGTCGAGCCCCGAAATACCGGCATCGTTAAAACCCGAGCTCACCGAGCTGCTGTCCGACTCATCATACCGGATCGTTGAACAGGCATACAGAAAATTGTGTACATGGTTTCCTACAGAGGCAGACAGGTTTACTAACCGGGTAGCCGGTGTACGCAGCCCCGGTGCCATAATTGAGATTGCAATTGCAGAACAAAAAGCAGGCACTGCTGACAAGCAGGCGCTGGCAGCCCTTTCCGATTATGCTAGTCGTCGGTACGACTTTGGTACCCGCCAGAATGCCTTTGCCTCGATGGTTCGCCTGGGAACAACAGATCGGGCCGGAATGGTTGCCGTGGTTGACGCTCTGGAGAGCAGAAACGGACGTCTGGCGCAGTCGGCAAAGGACACGCTGCAAAAACTTGCAGCACAACTAAAAATGCAGGCACTCGCCCGAACGATCCTTCAGTCAGAGCCCCTTTCAAAAGAACAAAAAGCGTTTTTACAAACTCTCGTGAATTAGGTTGATGGGGATAAGTTATGAAGGGGCGCCATCTTGCAATACAAGGTTTAATCCTGATATTGGTGTAATTATTGCTAAGTGGGTTAGCTTCGGATCGGAGCATATCCAAGGCTTCATGGATCATTTACCATCGGCAGTACCCGGTACGGGTATTTGATGGAACATGGAGCAGCGTAAAAGTGTACAACACGAACTAACTCTGAAAGTCATCATAGAGGAATTGCCATGAAGAAACATCATACCTTGCTATTGTTGTTGGTTGTTCTGTTATCGGCTGTACCGCTTGTTTTTGCAGGCCAGACGGCAACGGATCTATCATACAACGTTGAGTCGGTAACCTATTCTGAAATTGTTGCCGGGACGCAGCTTGCGTCAGGAAGTGGTATCAGCGGTTACTCGAGTACCCAGACTTTGCCGTTTACTTTTGGGTTTAACGGTGAATCGTACACGGATGTCACCATTTTTGGCAACGGCGAGGTTCAGTTCGGTTCTGCGGGGACAACCGCTATTAAGGCATGGGCACGCTCGCTGGATGGAACAACCCTGAGTGAACTGCGTGTTCAAACGCTGGGGGACAGCCCGAACAGGATTTATGTAATCCAGTGGAGCAATGTTACCAGGGCACCGGCAGGATCCACATCTGACTCGTACAATTTCCAGATTCGGCTGAACGAAGCAACCGGTAAGGTACAGGTGGTGTACGGAACGATGACAGTTACCGGAGCTGTAGGCGCGCTGATCGGTGCTGTAATGCAGAACTCACAACCGATAATTCTTACGGCACGTAATGAACTCAGCACATGGTTGAATCCGCGGCTTAATGCCGGAGAGTCCATAGCCCTTCAGGGATGGGCTCCATCATCGGGGCTTGCCTATACCTTTGGTGCACCCGAAGCGGTTGACGCAGCCATCGTGAGCTTGTCGGCGCCATCGGATAAGTTTAACCCCAACACAAATCAAATGGTAACGGCCGTTCTGCGGAACACCGGTACCGACGCCATTGATTCGGTAGAAGTTGCATGGAAGGTGAACGGAGCAACAAGGACGGGTGCAAAGTATTTTGCAGACCCCGCAATTCAGCCAGGCGAAGAAGTCTCAATCAATCTTGGAACGGTGAATTTTTCTAACGGATCGTATAATAAAATTGAAGTATGGTCTGTTAACCCCAATAGTGAGGATGACGAGAATCCTGGCAACGACAAGCTGGTTACATATATGGCGCCTCGCACATCGGGATCGCTGTACGTAGCACCAACCGGCAATATCGGCATCTTTACCAGCTTCCGCGACTGCATCAATCTGCTTAGTGTTGGCGGTATCTCCGGAGATATTACAGTGTATGTGTACAACGGTACCTATAACGAGCAGATTATTATCCCCGAGTTTAATAACTCATCTGCTACCGGTACTGTTACGTTTAAAGCAGTTGCTAACAATACTCCCATCATTTCGTGGACACCGCAGCGGTATCCTGATGATAACTATGGTGACTATGAAGCGAATAAAGCGCAAATCACACTACTTGAAGGCGCCAGTGTTGTCATTGACGGTTTAATGTGCAAACTTGCCGGAAATCAGCAATGGGGCGGTCATATTAATGCTCAACAAGCAGGAAAGGTTACCATTACAAACTGCGTATTTGTAGGCCCTACAAATGTTTTAGATATGGTGGATCCGGTGTTTTCGGTTGTTCTTGATGGCGTTGGACCATTTACCGTGCATAACAACCAGGTGCTCTCGATGCCATTGGGCATAGCTGCTAGCGCAAGTTCGCCGGAGGTGAGCAGCGTTACTGGGAACACTGTTGACAAAACGTATCTGAGTGGTATCATAGTAGAGTCTGACAACCTGCTGATTCAGAAAAACAAGGTTCTTGGACTGTCCGGTGCACCATATTTCTACGGATTAGGGGCCTTTGGTGCAGGCACAGTGAATGCAAACCTTGTTCAGGGCTCAGCCAAGGGTGAGAACAACGCAGCAACCGGGATCGAAGCGCAATCGAATGACGGTGCGTCACAGGGACCACAAGGGTTGCTTGTTTCAAACAATATGGTACTCGTTAGCTCAACTCTCAGTACTACGGGGCTCCGGTGTGAAGCAAACGCCGTCAACGCTGCCACCAGAGTACTGCATAACACAATCCGTACCGCAGGTACTGCCGGTGGTGGCAATTCTGTAGCCGCCTATTTTGTTGGCGAAGGACTGCTTGATATTATCAACAACATCTTTGACAATATCGATTCGGTTAATGGTGGTGGTTACGCGATTTATCTGAATGACCTCAGCACCAACGGATTTATCCATGCTATGGACTTTAACAACTACATGGTTAACGGTGACACAATTGGATTTAACCAGGTAACGATTGAACGCAATGGTACCGGTGATCCGCTTGCTTCATGGAAAACCTCAACCGGTGCAGACCAGAGTTCAACGTCGGTTACTGTAAGCTTTGCAGGTGAGGCCGATCTTCACCTGAAAAACATACAGTCCGAGCTGTTCGGATCGTCTGCCGTTACCCAAACAGTCCCCAAGGATATCGATGACGAGGTCCGTCAAAAGCCGTATAAAGGTGCCGACGAGTTATATCCCCGCGTTGACATCCTGGAATCACCGCAAAGCAGATTTGCCTGCCTGGGTGAAGCCGTAACGCTTGTTTGCGTTGCCAGTGTTACCGGTGGCGCTGCCACTGTAACCTATCAGTGGTATAAGGATGGCAAGCTGCTTCCCAATCAGACATCAAACAAGCTGATTATTAACAGCGTTGGTTACACTGCCGCAGGCGTGTACTCCTGTAGGGTACAGGTTACTGATGGGACGAATACTCGGTATGCCGAATCAGAGCCTGCCGTTGTCATGGTTGTGCGACCAACATCAATTGTAAAGCATCCGCAAAGCCAGCCGGTTGCTATGGGAAGCACCGTTGTTCTGGAAATCGAGGCCGAAGCCGTTGGTTCTATCAGTGATCCGGTTCCCTCGTATCAGTGGAAGAAAAGGTATTGGGACAAAACAATCAACGGATACGTAGATAGTAATGTTGTTGATAATTCACGTATCACAGGTTCACGGTCTTCGAAACTTACGATCACTAATCTGCAGCCTTCGGATACCGCCGATACGTATGTATGCTATGTGATAGCATATTGCGGAAACGCTACGTCTAAGGCAGCCCGGCTCTTTGCACCAATGGTATTTGCATCAACATCCACGCTGCTGGCTTGCGAAGGCGGAGTTGTTAACCTGGAAGTTCTTATTCAGCCGGAAGACATTCCGGGTACGTCGAAGTCGTATCAGTGGTTTCGCGGGACCCTTCCGCTGATTGACATTCCGGGTACGCCCGGCGTTACCGGTGCAACCAGCAAGGCACTTCGGATTACGGGTGTTACACAAGAGGATGCCGGTAAGTACACCTGTGTGATTTCATTTAATGATATTGGTGTTGAAATCAAGTCGAACGAAGTTGACATTCCGTTTTCAACAAAGCCTACGATTACTATTCAACCGATTGGAGATACCTTGTGTGAAGGTGAAGTGCTCAATATCATTGTTCACAGCTCAGGTGTTAATCTTAAGTATCAATGGCTCAAGGACAGTACCAAAATTCCTGGTGCTACGGGTCCTGAATATATCATGGAAGGGGCTCGGGCATCGGCTACCGGCGTGTATGCTGTAATCATATCCAATGATTGCGGCGTTGATACAACGGAGTTCGTAAACGTAGTTGTTAAATCACCGGTTGAGATTGTAGAAGAACCCCGCGACGCCGCCATTTATGATGGTGATTCGCTAACCATCAGCGTTACGGCAACCGGCTCCGACACCGTGCGGTACCAGTGGTATAAAGATGACTCGCTGATTGTTGGCGCAACTGACTCCGCATACGTGATCGACTCAGCAACAGGCGACGATCAGGGTGGCTACTACTGTATCGTAACTAATGATTGTGGCGAAGTACAGACGATTACCGCACGGCTTTCCGTAACCGTTGGAGTTGACGAAGGTGACGCTTTTGTTGCTGGGTACTCGCTTTCTGAGCCTGCTCCGAATCCAACCAGCGGCAACCTGAATATCAACTACGCTGTTAAAACCGAGCAAACCGTGTACGTGCACCTGGTCAATACAATGGGTCAGACAGTTGCTACGCTGCACAATGGAACGGCTCATGCAGGTAACAACCAGTTGGTTGTGAACCTTGAGAAATATAATATCCCGGCCGGTACGTACTCCCTGATTTTAAGTGGCAATGGAGTAACACTATCACGTCGGGTAGTTGTCATCAGATAACGATAGGCATGATATTTAAAGAGAAGAGAAAGGGGCTACGGCCCCTTTCTTTCTATCAAAGTGCTCCAGGCTCGTGAGTCCTTTGTACCGGTAGAATGAATCCGGCAAACAACAGGTAGAAGGGCACCAGCCCCTTCCGTAGTCGTCATCCCGAAGGTCGTTAACAAACAGTGATCAGCACCCGATAGCCAATACGTTTACGGACAGGGTTCAAGCCCCCTTTCATCGGACAAAGTCCCGGTGTTATCGTAAATCAATAACCTGCCAGCCCTTAGGCGCAGTAAATGTAAAGGCTGACGGTTTTACCTGAACCCTGGTTTTTATCGAGCGGATGGTCCACTCAGTTTCGTGCTGTCCATCAGAAACCACGATCCTGCTGATGCTATTCTTCTTGTTCAGATACACATTGGCATACTCAACGCCGGCAATGGCAGCAGACTGATGTGGAGGTGTTAGTCGGATACATGCCTTCCCAGGAACAGAGCTTACAACTGACGGAACATAAATGTTCATCAGGACAAAGAAGATCTGATCCAGCGATGCCGTCTGACCTGCGGAAGTGACTGCGTTTATAACAACCGTCTTGGTATTCTTGTTTATCTGCCATACAGTTGAATTATCGCTGATGAATTCCTGGTCAGGAAGGGTAATTCTGTAACCCTTACCTTTGACTGCAGTAATTGTCCCGGATGCAACTCCGCTCGAAAATGAAATTTCTGCTGATGTTATACCACCGTATGTATTTCTAAACTGCTTTAAAAGCTTAGTATTTGTGTTTGCAGTGAGTACCGGGGCCACAGCCAGCAACAATCCCACAATGATACCTGCGGATACGGCGTGCCGGAACCCAGGGCGACGATGAAAAGGCAACGTATTCTCCATGTTACCGAACCTTGGCGGTAATTGCACCGCGCGTACCTTCGTAATATTTTAACTCTGTATCAATTGAACCAATCGGAATCTGGGTGCGCACCTTGATGGGGATCTTACGTTCATCGTCTGAAAGCCACAGAACAAGTCGCCCCTTAAAGCCAAACGGACTACCTGCAGCAATTTTCGGTTCAACCACAACACAGTCAAACACACCGGCAGTGACTTCAATACGCTCTCTGCCTAATACGTGAACATCCAGCGGGTGGGTTTTTCCGCTAACAAAATTGTGCAGTTTAATGATGTCACCTTTGTGAGAATTTTTAAGGTCGAAAGTTCGAACATAGTAGAATGCCGATACAACATCGTGTACAAACTCCGGAGTGTCAAACGTACCATCCGATGTTTTTGCCTTCCTGGAATACTGGTCAAATTCAGCCGAGTAATCTTTACTGTAATTACGCTCCCGAATTTGCTGGGTAAACTTCCAGGGGAAAATACCGTCAACATCCACGTATGACCGGTAGGTGTCGCGGACCTTATACAGAAAATCCAGGCTTTTATGACTCGCCACCTGGAAAGATATCTTGTAGCACGGACGACCCTGGACGTATTCCACCTTGTCGGCGATATCAAACACAGCCGTGCCAGCCGAAATAAACTTGTATCCTACGTCGTAGGTTAACCTCTCCCCTAAGCCAAATGCATTATTCGGAGTGTACCGTAATGCCGGACTGGTTTTCTCATCGGAATTAAGATTACCGGTAAGAGCAGGGAGCAGGGCGCAGATTACAATTAAAAATCTCACGGATTTGCAGACGTAAGGTGGCATAATTACGTGTTGGCTGCCAGGTACTCAGTTGCCATCCGGCAACTCTTACCGAAAAATACAGCATTCAGTTCATCACAGTACGTTTAATTGCAGTCTGTGTTTCAATTGTGCTGTTTCAGAATACCCCCCCATGCACTTTTTCCATGACTGTTCATGGTATTGGGAAGGGGCTTGGGTTTATGGCAGAAGAATTGAAATCAGAACGTAAAGGTGTGCCTGGTATGGCTGGACAACCGGAGTGCGCAGATGCAGGAATTGGAGAAGCCTGCATTGAGAGCTATACCATTGTTGTGGGCCTGGCAGGACTTGAACCTGCAACCGACGGATTATGAGTCCGGCGCTCTAACCAATTGAGCTACAGGCCCCGAACATGTTAGTTATTAAACAATCCAACAAATATCCCGACTTGTGCGTTGAAGCCGGAAATACTAATTCCTGAGGGTACATCTGTAACAGTAGAAGTTCTGTTACCTTGCCAATCATCGCCAATAGCCTGATACCTGTACATACCGGCTGCACGAACCAGAATAAACGGTGTTAGAGTGTACTCGATGTTTAACCGGAATGGGATTGAGTAAACCGAGCGGTTAAGTTCAGAAATCATGTCAGGTAATGGCGTTACCGTACTGTAATCCGTCCACGAACGCTTATCAGCTCCCTGGTACGTGGTCAGCACCTGGGAGCCAAACCCAAAGCCGGTTCCTGGTGCAATAACCAAACCCGTTGTAACAGGAATTGCGTAGTCCAAATGAATTGTACTGGTGTTGATCTGATATTCCATTGTTCGTTTGATACTGCCATTGTCAACAAGATCGGAGGGCAGGGTAACATCAGCACTGGTCGAAGCCACGGAGCCCAGCCAGGAAAAACCGGCGCGGAGATTGGGTACAGATACGATGGCTCCGATCGAGCCAAACACTTCGCCACCCCAAAACGTCATCGTGTTAGAAAGGTTGCCCAGTCCAAGCTCTGAAGCCCGAACATTAATGTCATCCAAATTCTGAAAGCCGAAGGTTGGTGTTGTGCCTACTCCAATGGCAAAGTACGGGGCAACCTCTTCCTTGACCGGTGCCTCTTCAAAATCCAGCTCATCCAGCCTGTCGTCTTGTGGCGCAGCGCTTACTGCAATAGCCCCAAGGAGGAATATTACCATGTAGCTAAAAAAAGCGTTTGTTCGGTGCATTGCGTTGACAGTATAACGTTTGCAAAAAATAAGACATCAAAGATACGAAGACGAATCGATGACGCAGATATGTAGTTTGCAATCATGAAAAATGTTGCAGTGATACTTGCCGGCGGTCGTGGTCCGGGTTTGTGGCCACGTGGCACCGATAAAATGCCGAAACAGTTTCAGCATGTTTTAGGCAATGGAACGATGATTCAGAATACCGTGCAGCGTATTTCGCCATTAATACCGGCGGAGCAGACATGGGTTGTAACCACGCAGCAGTTCGAAGGACTGGTCCGGGAGCAATTGCCCGAGTTGCCCGAAGGCCAAATCGTTTGCGAGCCGTTTGGCAGAAATACGGGACCAAGTATTGCTCTTACAAGTACCCTGTTAAAATTTGTTTACTCTCCCGATACTGTTCTTGCGTTTCTTCCCAGTGACCATCTGATTCAGAACAGCCATGAATTCCAGGCAGTATTGAATCAGGCATGCCATGCGGCGAGAACATCCGAAATGATTGTTACGATTGGTGTGCTTCCAACCAGACCTGAAACAAACTACGGCTATATTCAGGTAGGTAACCCGTATTCTGCCAACGGTCAGGCTGGGGATAAGGTATACTACGTTCATACGTTTGCCGAAAAACCAGACCCCGAGACAGCATTGCGCTTCCTGAATGCCGGTGACTTTGTGTGGAACTCGGGAATTTTCGTTGCCCGGATCGACGTGCTGCTTAGGGCAATTACGACCTTTTTGCCCGACCATGCACCGCTGTTTGCGTCTCTTGAGCGGCATGTTAATAAAGAAACGTATCATGCTGCTCTCGAAACAATCTTCCGGCAAATCCGAAGTATCTCTTTTGACGTTGGTGTTATGGAAAAGGCTGAGAATATTCTGGTCGTGGATGGGGCTTTTGGCTGGAGTGATGTGGGTACGTGGGACGAAGTGTACCGGCTTGTAATGAAGGATGGGAAGAATAATGTTCTCGAAGGCAATGTAATCGCACTTAATACTGGCAATTCGCTTATCAGTGCACTTGGTGGAAAGATTGTTGGTGTTGTAGGAGTTGAAAACCTGGTCGTTGTTGATACAGAAGAAGCACTCATGATATGTCCACGCGGCCAAACCAACCAGGTTCGCGAAATTGTTGATGTCCTGCGCAGACGCCATATTGGATAGCACCATGGTTGTTGTTCTTGCTCTTTGTGTTGCACTGTGTCTTAGTCAGACTACCACGTTTGGTCAGCCGGACTCCGGTGGGGTGACAGCAGACTCGTTGCGCGCCCGTGCTGGAGTTCTGATGCGGGAGTGGGAAGCTGAGTGGCGTGCCAGCGACAGCCTGCGAATTACTGCAATGCACAAGCGGATGAAGGCTGACTCGATTCTGCGCAGCATTAAAACCCTAACCGCGGCGCAGCCATCAGCCGGTGCGGGTGCCAACACAGTTCAGCCTGGTGTACCCGATACTACCGATATCATTCTGGCTACACTGCAGATGCAGGCAGCTTCCCGAATGGCTGCACAGAAACTTGTCGAGGCGCCGGTAAAGCGCGGACAAACTCTGGCTGACACCGTCACCCTGGAAGTGTTGCGAATGGATGCTGATACTGGCGTGGCGTCGTACTATGCAGGGAAGTTTCACGGGAACAAAACCTCGAGCGGTGCCACCTTTAACATGAACGATTTAACCTGCGCTCATCGCTGGTTGCCGTTCGGAACACGACTTCGCGTTACGAATATCGAAAACGGACGCAGCGTTGTGGTTACGGTAACTGATCGGGGGCCGTTTAAACACGGACGCATAATTGATGTATCAAAAGGGGCTGCACAGGCACTCGATATGATACGCAAGGGTACCGCCACTGTTGCGATTCAAATTCACGAAGAGGCAGCTCCGGCGCCGGATACCTCTGCAAGCACAGTTGAACCAAGCACTCCAAACTCAGAGTAGATACTAAACAAACGGAATTTTAGTTACTTCGGCCGGGAATGTTGTGCCACGTGCCTGAATTGATATCTGCGTTCCGGGTTCTGAAAACTCAGCAGCAACATATCCCAGGCCGATACCGGTGTTAAGCATAACGGACTTGCCGCCACTGGTTACAGCACCCACAACAGCGTCACCAACAAGAATCGGATAATCCTTTCGTGGCAGTAGCTTCTCCGTCTTCATCACAAAGCCGACCAGCTTACGTGTAATTCCGGCATCCTTGACTGCAGTTATGGCATCACGTCCGTTAAAGTCACCTTTTTTAAGTTTTGTTATCCAGCCCAACCCGGCCTCGTGTGGCAGTGTATCTTCGGTAATATCGTTGCCGTATAGACAGAAGCCTTTTTCCAGGCGCAGTGTATCGCGTGCTCCAAGCCCGATCCAATCCAGGCCAAACGGAGCCCCTTCCCGCATAATTGCATCAACAACGTTCTTGCACACCGTATCGTCACCCTTGAAATACAGCTCGAAGCCAATTTCGCCTGTATATCCAGTGCGAGAAATTATCATTGGCACGCCGGCCAGTGTACCATGGGTGAAGGTGTAGTAGGCAAGGTCTGAAAGTACGGTATCGGTTAGAGGCTGCAGAGCGTCAACGGACTTAGGACCCTGTACGGCAAGCAGGCTATAATCGTCACTTTCGTTCGTAACGGATGCATTTGTAAAAGCGGCTGCATTTTCGGTTACCCAGCTGTAATCTTTGTCGATATTGGCACCATTCACCACAAGCATAAACAAATCCGGCTTTAGGCAGTACACCAGCAAATCGTCAATAATCCCGCCGTTATGTCTGCACATTGCCGAATACTGAATCTTACCCGGCTCCAGCTTTGATGCATCGTTGGTGGTGAGTTTTTGAACAAGGGCCAGCGCATCGGGTCCACCAATAAAAAACTCACCCATGTGCGACACATCGAACATGCCAACGCCGGTCCGGACCTTGCGGTGTTCTTCCAAAATTCCTGACGGATACTGTATTGGCATGTGAAATCCGGCAAACTCTACCATTTTTGCGTTTGCTTCTACATGAAGTGCGTGAAATCGGGTTTGTTTCATAGGTTAGTATTCCTTGTTTGGACGGCAAATATAGCCGTCAGGCATCGAAGCGGAGGGCAACATGATTAATCTATTATGGGGCGGTATTACAGGTGCGCTGGGTTTACTGTGGCTGATTATGGAATCGGCACTTGGGAGATTTGAAGCCGGCACCTCTGCCGAAGTGCAGGTGTTGTGGCTTCAGCTTTGTCCGCTCGGTGTTATCGGAGCCATGGTGCACCGGCGTCTTGCAGGCACTACTACACCATACGGCGATACCGTACGCAACGGTATGTACGCCAGCGTGTATGGCTCGCTTGCACTGTGCGTTGTCTGGTTGTTTTTTTACAACGTCCTAATGCCTGATTACCTGGAGGTTGTCCTTCGGGGTACTGAACTCAAGTACCGCCACATCATCTCAAACCAGGAAGCACTCAGGACCGTCCTGAGTGCAAAGGCAGCAACGCTTTCAGCTCCGATGATTTACATCCTTGGGACGCTGATTCCACTGGTGACAGGCTCAGCAACGGCTGCTATAGCAGCTATCTGGCTGCGCAACCGACGGTAGGGGGCTTTGGCTGGCGGAGAGGAAGGGAATACTCACGATTATTACGATGCCGCTGCCGACGGTATTGGCAGACCCGGAAGAAACACTCTCTCAAGCTCTTCACTCACGGTGTACTTTACATGATATGAATCCTGGTTTTCAACGAATGCCGACAGGATATCAAGGTGCCACGGCGGCAGCAGTGTTACGTGAATACCGTCCTGAAACACTATGTTGCGTGATGTAATGCGGAAGGTTTTCTGAATGGTTGCAACAATATCTGCAATGATCTCTGACGCCTGATCTTCTGCCTCCGTCTCAATGAGCACGTGCATGTGGTCAGCCAGCACATGCGAAGCGTGCAGTACTGAATTCCTGCGTACACAGCAGCGACGAAGTTCGCTATGGACCATCTCGGCACTCTGCACCGGAAATGATGCCGACGTATGCTCGGAAAGAATAAGCAAGTGAATTCCTACAGAACTCATCATGATAGCACCCTGGGAAATGATGGGAAAACATGTATAGGCTGGATGTACAGTTTGATTTATCAAATGTGACAAGCAGGGTACAACCGCCAAAGCCCCCTCCCTGACCAGGTGCATCAAGCCAGCCTAAAAAAAAGTGCAGTTATATTTAGATTTAGTCTTAATATGAGTGTAAATTTGTCACTCATTTTCACCACCAAAATCAAATAGGACGTTATGATATACAGGATTTTAATGCTTGTTGCAGTTGTTGCAGTGCTGACATCATGTGATTCGTCGCAGCCAGCGAAACCTACAACGGACTTGGTAGTTCCGGAGATTTATGACAGTGCCTTATGGTCCATAAATACTATTGAAGAGTATCAGATTAGGGCCAATCTGGACGCACTGCTTGGCCTGCTGAAAAGTGCACGAAAGGTTGATGTCACACTTACGAGTAGTCAGCTAATGCAGGCATACCAGCCATTGATGCAGTACACAATACCGTCGGAAGTTGACTTTATCGGCCAGTTTTTAGAAAATGCCGCAATAGCTTCAGGAAAACTTCATACTGGCAGTGCAGAGCCAACTGACGGTACTGTGGGAGGAGTGTATGGCGGGTACTTGTTTGACCGGTACGGACGCGATGTTGACGAGTTCGTACAGAAAAGTTTGTTTGCCACGATGCTCTACTACCAGGCAACACTGCGGTCAAGCGGTGTAGTGTTGCCCCGCACGGTTGACCAAATTGTAGCACTGTTCGGGGCAAATCCAACATTCCCCAACGGTTCGGCAAAAGCTGCACAGAAAGATGTATTTTCGGCGAACTATGCGGCACGGCGTGACAAGAATGACGGCAACGGATTTTACTCCAGGTTTAAGAAGGCAGCTCTGACTGCACGTGCTGCTGCTGAAAAACCTGAAGTGTACGGCAATGAATTAAAAAATGCTCTCAAGGAAATGCTCCTGATTTGGGAGAAAAGTCAGATGGCCACTGCTATTAACTATTCTTATCTTACCATTACCACGCTCAGTGCGACCCAGGTGGACGATGTAGCTCGTGGTAAGGCAATGCACACCTTTGCGGAAGCAGCCGGGATAATACGTGGCTGGAAATCAGTTCCCCCGTCAAGCCGTATGATTACTGATGCCACACTCGACGAGCTGACCCAACTCCTGCTGATATCCGATGCCAATAATCCAACGTGCTATAAGTTCTGGCTGGAACCAGCACTATACCTAAATCGATTAGAGCAGGTAACCAAAAAGCTCCAAACGGTGTATGGATTTAGTGATGCCGAAATGGAAGATTTCAAAACAAACTGGGTATCTGCCCAATCACGCTAACAAATAACTATGATGATGGTTGGAAAGGGGCTTTGGATATCGGTGGTGCTGGCGGTGATGGTTGCCGGCTGCACAACTGATCAGCCTGCTGCCGATACGTTTGACCGCAAGGCAATGCTTACCGGCATGGCCGATAAGCTAATAATACCGGGTTATAAGGCACTGCTGGACAACACGAGATTGCTGGAACAGCAGGCGCAGGGTCTGCCAGCCTCTGTTGATGCTGCCACAGTTGATTTGATGCGGGCAACCCTTAGGCAAACAATGCTGCTGTGGCAGGACGTTGTAGCATTTGATTTTGGTCCGGCAGAAGGATTGTATGGAAATTTATCAGTCAACGTTGGTACCTTCCCGTGCAGTGCTCAGAAAATTGAACAGGCAATTGCCAACGGCGATACAACGCAACAGGATTTCAATCGTGACAAACGAGGGATTTATGCGGTGGAGTACTTACTGTTCCATGCGGCTTCCCAGGAAGTAGCAGCAGAGCTCTCTGGTACCGGCGGACAAAACAGACGTAACTATCTCAGCCGTATAGCACACCTGTTGCGACAGCAGGTAGAAACGGTGTATCAGGCGTGGACAACAGGTTATCGGACCGAGTTTTTGGCGAAAGACGGAACTGATGCCGGCAGCAGTACCACAATTCTGTTTAACGCTATGAACATTGGTTACGAGCTTATCAAGAACTACAAGCTTGGAATACCGTTGGGTTTGCGTGCTGGTCAGGCAGGACCTGAACCAACCCGTGTTGAGGCATACTATTCCGGAATGTCGATGGAACTAATTCGCCGACAATACGATGCTATTTTTAGAATCTGGTCGGGAACAGACTATCAGGGCGTGAGCTTTAACGGTTTTGAAGAATACGCGCTGTCGGCTGTAAACGGTTCGCAGCTTGTAGCCGGAACTCATAGTCAGGCTGACTCGGTATTAAAGGCTTTTGCTGCGATACCGCCTACAATGCCGTTAAGCATCATGGTAACCGATAATCCTCAGCCGCCCACGGCACTACAAACAGAGTTGCAGAAACTTACCCGGTTCTTCAAGAGTGAACTATCGTCACTCCTGGGAATTTACATTACCTACTCCAGCGGTGACGGTGATTAGTGTGTTGGGACGGCATACCGGCAGAATTCAGCAAGCCATAGCAGACTACGGAAACCTTCGGGCACCGTCAACCACGCTTGCCGTGATACGCATTTTGTTTGGAGCCACAATGGTGGTAAGCTGTGTCAGATTCATATCCCTGGGATGGATTCATGACCAGTACATACAGCCAATGTGGCATTTCCCGTATGATGGATTCGAGTGGGTGCAACCCCTGGGTGCTACCGGAATGTACATGGTGTTTGCAATAATGTTGTTGGCAGCCATCTGTGTTACGTTGGGTGCATGGTACAGGATAAGTAGTGTTTTGTTTTTTCTAACTTTTACCTATGTTGAACTGTTAGATAAAACATATTATCTAAATCATTACTATTTCGTAAGTATCATGGCGGCAATGCTGGCCTTGCTTCCAGCTCACACTGCCTGGTCAGTAGATGCCTGGCTGCGTCCGCGAATCAAACAGAATACCGTTCCGCGGTGGATGGTTGATGCTGTGAAATTCCAGATCTCGCTGGTGTATATCTACGCAGGTCTTGCCAAGATTACCTACTCCTGGCTTATAGAGGCAATGCCATTGCGGATTTGGCTGCCGGCAAACGATACTCTACCGATTATCGGACCGCTCATGACAATCTCATGGATTCCATGGGTATTCTCGTGGGCAGGCATGTTGTACGACGTAACCATACCGTTCTGGCTGATGAATAAGCGTACCCGTCTGTTTGCCTACTGCGCAGTGATCACATTCCATACAGTCACCGGAATGCTGTTCCAGATAGGTGTATTTCCGCTTGTTATGTCGAGTCTTGCCTTGGTTTTCTTCTTCCCGTCGCAGGTAAATGTAGAAGCAGGTGTGCCGGCGGTGCAGTCCGTGGCACCGTCCCCGCCGCGACTACAGCGAGTGATTGCAGGCGTACTTGGTGTGCACCTTGTTCTTCAGGTGCTGCTTCCCTGGCGGTACCTACTGCAAACAAATGACGTATTCTGGGACGAAGCCGGCTACCGCTTTGGCTGGCGCGTAATGCTGATGGAGAAGGCGGGAACTGCATTGTTTAGTATTACGGACAGGAAGACTGGACGCACAACGTACGTGAACAATTCGGATTTTTTAAACGCACATCAGGAAAAACAGATGGCAATGCAGCCTGACATGGTGTTGCAATATGCTCACATGCTGCGAGCATACTTTAGTGAGCGCGGAATGTTAGATCCTATCATTAAGGCTGATGTATGGGTTACTCTGAATGGAGCTCCTGGCAAGCAGCTTATCGACCCGAACGCTGACTTGTCGCGCAAGAAGATGGGATGGACATCGAACGAATGGATATTACCAAGGTAGGTACTGCGTGAACATCGGGAAGAAGGTACGTAACACTCTAATAGCGGTTGGGCTTGTGGTGTTGGTCGTTTATCAGACTGCTGGCAATACACTGTCTGTTCAAAGTGCTGATGCTGATGATGCCGACACTGTTACGCTTCGTAAAGTTAGTGTGAGTGGAAACCGCAGCAATCACTTTATCATCTCGCCTGTTGACGATGTTGGGATAGGTATTATCAACGCCGGAAAGAAAGTCGAGCTAATCTACGTTCAGGAATTACCCGCCAACACCGCAACCAACAATGCCCGTCAGGTATTTGCAGGCATTGCCGGGCTCAACGTCTGGGAGAGTGATGCACTCGGATTGCAGCTTGGAATTGGTGGCCGTGGCTTGTCGCCCAGTAGGTCGAGCAACTTTACAACCCGCCAGAACGGTTACGACATTGCTGCCGACCCTCTGGGATATCCCGAAAGTTACTATACGCCTCCCATGGAAATGGTTGAACGCATCAATATTGTTCGTGGCGGCGGTGCCTTACGGTACGGAACACAATTTGGCGGCATGGTTAACTTCGGTTTAATAAAACCTAACCGTAGCAGTGCCCTGTATGCCCGTGTTTCTGCCGGTACCGGGAGCTACGGACTTGTTCACGGATCGCTTGTACTCAGTGGAGCGGCAAAGGGGCTGGACTATCAGGGATGGGTGCAGTACCGGCGCACTGATGGCTGGCGAAGCAATAGTACCGCATATCAGGGTACGGGGCATACACACCTTGCCGTATCTCTCTCCGACTATGTTCGCATAACTACCGAGTTTACCGGCATGCACTACCTGGCGCAGGAGCCGGGCGGTTTGTCAGACAAAATGTTTGATACCAACCCAAAACAAAGCGTGCGAGCACGCAATTGGTTTACTGTTAACTGGAATATTGCCTCGGTTGGAATTAATGCGATTCTGGACACCGCCACAACGCTGAATTCAATTTTCTCCGGCATGAAAAGTTCTCGTACTGCCCTTGGTGATCTGAACCGAATAACCATGATTGATATGGGAGGTCCGAGAACCATGATAGATGGAAAGTTTGTAAATATCTGTAATGAAACAACACTTACCCACCAGTACCGGTTATTTAACCAGACCTCAGCCATTGCCGTAGGAATGCGATTGTATTGGGGTTCTACTGAGCAGCAGCAGGGTGATGCATCGAGCGGCTCCGGCCCCGATTTTGCTTTTTTAAATCCGGATGCATTAGAAGGCAGCAGCTACGACTTCCCGATTACGAATTCTGCAATCTTTGCTGAAGGTCTTGTCAATCTGGGAGGTGGCTTCTCGGTTATTCCCGGACTTCGCTTAGAACGCATTGATACGCGCGCACATGGGTGGTACCGCACCATTATTCGTGACCTGGCGGGTAACAGGGTCGTGGACACTGTTACCAACGAAGAACGCTCCCGAAACCGCGTAATCATGTTGGGCGGCCTTGGAGTTCAGTGGCGCAGTGCCGAGGGGTTCGAAGTATATGCCAATGCCGTTCAGAATTACCGGGCCATCACGTTTACGGATCTCCGCGTAGTGAACCCCAATTTGATTGTAGATCAGGATATTCATGATGAAAGGGGCTATACTCTTGACGTAGGGTCGCGTGGCCAATTTGCTGACATCCTTGCCTGGGACATCAGCGTGTTTTATCTGCGCTATAACGACAAGATTGGCGAAGTAACCCGCAGCGATCAGCCCCCTTTATACCTCCCGTATCGTTACAGAACCAACATTGCCAATGCATTTACCCAAGGCGTGGAATGTGTTGCCGACATTAACATACTGAATGCATGGAGTGCCATTGGTATAAGCAGGATGGACGAGTGTCCATTTCAGTTGCATTTATTACTAAATGCAAGTGTGCTCGGTGGCAGTTACGAACAGTCAGCAGAGCAGGCCGTCACCGGCAAGGCTGTAGAATTTGTCCCCCCATATCTCTTAAGAACCGGCTTACGACTTGAATGGGACAAACTTGGCTGCATGATGACGTACTCGCAGGTGGGGCAGCAGTATACCGACGCTACGAACACCACGCACAGCGCATCGGCAGTAACGGGCGTTATACCCGAGTATTCTGTCATTGATTTTTCGGCTACCTATACAACACCCCGCATCATTGTCCGGGCATCGTTAAACAACGCACTGGATACCAACTATTTTACCCGGCGGGCAGCAAGTTATCCGGGTCCCGGTATTATTCCCTCAGACCCCCGGACTGTGGCGCTTTCGATTACCGCAAACCTCTCCCTATTCTCACGATAACATCAGATTGCCCGAATCGTAAGCAAACATGAAAGGTACATTCATCACAGTTGGCCAACTCCAGCTTCAGTAATTTGCCACGTTATTGATGGCACATTGAAAGGACAACCATGGGAATACTTTCCAGATTATTTGGCGGTGGCAGCTCGAATCTTACTGACGTGCTGAATCGCAACCCGGTTATTATAGACGTTCGAACATCGGATGAGTTCAGGATGGGTCACATCCAGGGATGTAAAAACATGCCACTGCAGCAACTCGAAGCTAAAATTGCATCGGTACCTAAAGATAAGCCAATCGTATTTTGTTGTGCCTCGGGTGCACGAAGCGGCGCTGCCACCCGTCTGGCACGGTCACTTGGATACGAAGCAGTGAACGGTGGTTCGTGGGTAAGTGTTCAAAATCAATTAGGGAAGTAGCTATGAGACCGATAAATTTTATTATTACTGTAGTACTACTGTTTGTAGTTGGAACAGCCGGAATGGCTGCTCAGGAAATGCAGGAAATCACTCCCGTAAAAGCCCGTGAAATGGTTAAATCAGGGAAAGCCTCCTTATTAGATGTACGAACACAGCAGGAGTGGGACCTTGGGCACCTGGAGAAAGCATCGCGTGTGGATGTGATGGACAAGGACTTCAAGAAAAAAATCCAGTCACTTGGACTGGACAAGAAAAAGCCACTGATTGTGTACTGTGCAACAGGCGGGCGAAGCGCATATGCAGCAGATGATCTTATTAAAATGGGCTACAAGGTTGTGTACAACATGGTTGGCGGCATTAAAGCATGGCAGGCAGCCGGACTGCCAATTGTTAAGTAGCAGTCTGCATTCATCTCCGGGAATAAAAGAGATGTCATAAAAAAGGTGCGGCCCCTTAAATGTTTTTAGGCTATTGTAAATGAGGAACGGGATACTATTTCAATGTACCTTCCTCAACAAAGCCTTTTGCATCAACGAAGTTGGTATCGATATAGCTAAAGATCCGGGCTTCCATGCGTTTGGATTTTCCCTTGGGGATCCTGGCAAAGTAAGCCTTGGCTGCCGACGATAACTCCTTGCCATCTTTATCGTAAAACACCACCCGAACCTTCGGGTCGATAAGCGTATACGAAGACCCGTTCGTTACGGTCACGGTTACCGTATAATCTTCTGCCTTCGTCCGTTTCCAATTAACCTGCACCGGACATTTTGCAAATTCTTCGGCATCGCCGGCAAACGTGCTGATGCCGGCAGTGATCATGAAGCAAACAAGGATGCTGAACGTAATAATCGATTTCATAGCCGTAACTTACGTATCAGCATTAAACCAGCAAAATTGTACCCGCTATTGAATCACTGCGTCGTGTGTTCGCAACGGAGCCCTATTAGTCAATAACCCCGCCCAGCCTCATGACCATTTCACTTCAGCTACGTCCATCCGAAGCAGCCAACCCTGCCTTTGTGCGTGAGCTTGCATTAGAAGAGGCAGGGCTTACTGACAACGGCGTGTATGTGGTAACGGTCATCCGGCGTGCCATCGACGCGCGATCTAAAATGCCCCGGGTTGTAGTTCACGTAGAAATCTCAACAGAACCGCACCCCGTGCCCAAGCCCCTTTCAGAACTCAGGCAGGCGAACCCCGAAAAGCGTGTTGTTATTGTTGGCGCAGGTCCGGCCGGGTATTTTGCAGCACTGGAGCTTCTTAAAAATGGAATTACCCCGGTGGTGGTTGACCGCGGAAAGAACGTAAGAGACCGGCGGCGCGACCTTCGGGTGCTACAGCAGGAAGGGATTGTTAACCCACACAGCAACTATTGTTTTGGTGAAGGCGGCGCAGGGACGTATTCTGACGGCAAGCTGTACACGCGTTCTGATAAGCGCGGTAATGTGCGAAATGTTCTGGAGCTCCTTGTTGCCCATGGTGCAAGCAGCAACATACTGGTTGAATCGCATCCGCATATTGGATCGAACAAACTCTGGATGGTTGTTCAGCGATTACGCGAAACGATAATCGAGTATGGAGGTCAGGTACACTTCAACTCATACGTAACGAAGTTTATTGCTTCGAAAACTAACCCGAACCGTATTGTCGGCGTTTACATTGAAAACGGTCAGGAAATTATGGGTGACGCTGTTATTCTGGCAACAGGTCACAGTGCACGGGATATCTACAAGCTTTGTTTGCAATCCGGTATTGCTATTCAGGATAAACCGTTTGCGCTGGGTGTTCGCATTGAGCATCCGCAGGAGTTTATTGATACGGTACAGTATCACCACAGCCCCAGGGATCCGTTCCTGCCACCCGCCAGCTACAGTCTGGTCTGTCAGGTAGGCAATAGGGGTGTTTTCACGTTCTGCATGTGTCCCGGCGGAATTATCGTACCAGCTTCCACCGCGCCTGGTGAGATTGTAGTAAACGGTATGAGTATGAGCAAGCGAGACTCCCGATTTGCCAATTCAGGGTTGGTTGTTGAAGTCAGTGGTGGTCTATCATTACAGTGCGAAACGGAGCAGAAGGCATTTGCAATGGTTAGTGGATCTACGCAGAAGGCACCAGCCCAGCGAGTTTCGGATTTCGTCAACCGCAAACGTAGCACCTCGCTTCCCGACACAAGCTACATTCCTGGTATTGAATCGGTTGATCTGCACAAAGTACTGCCATCCGACGTATCAATACGAATTGCAGAAGCCATTGTGCAGTTTAATACACGAATGCGCGGGTATCTTACGAACGACGCCATTGTGGTAGCCACGGAAAGCAGGACCAGTTCGCCGGTGCGCATCCTCAGGGATAGCAAAACGCTGGAATCGGTTACTATGGCGGGCCTGTATCCATGTGGCGAAGGTGCCGGCTATGCCGGTGGTATTATGAGTGCTGCCTTGGATGGGCAACGAGTAGCCCGGGCGATTGCTAAAACTATGTAACATAAAACCCCTCAGCCCACTTCTCAATGTCCTGCAGGTTTTAGGGGGTGCGTGAATACCTAGGAATAATTAGTAAAATGGATTTTGGGTACACGGCTGGCAGCACGCGTCACCGAGGGGTTGGTCACTCGCTACGGTTGGTAGGATCTCCCGTTCCTGCCTGCGAAAACCTGGCAATCCGATTGAACGCTTGTCCGGTTCTTGTGGAAAAGCTGCGAAACCTGCAATACGGTTACTACAGTTACCTTGCGATGCACTCTGCAGCAACGGCTGGTTAGCGGATACTGAACAAACGGTTCTGACCGAGCCTGTTTGAACTACCGTGTAACAAACAACGACAATTTATAAATGTGATGGACCTCCAGTGCTCCGTATTATGCGTTTAATTGAATGGAAGTCAGATGCTTTGTCGGAACCCTCTGTGCCAACAAGAACTTATACACAATTCGTCGTGTCAATTAAACTACTAATTGAGGGCGTCATGGAGTTGGAAATGTTAGAGGTTCGAGTGGAGTGGTGTGAAAAATCGGTCCTGTTGTAAGTTGAGACGGATGTTTCAAAGGCGGACTGATGAGAAAGAGCCATTACAGCTACGTGCCAAACCGCCTCTTTTGTAAGCGAGTCGCATGCTCATGCGTCTATGGGGATTCCGTCAAAATGGCCCTTGATTCCGTCTCGGCGAGCAAATTTCCGGCCACGGAACCACACCGGAACCACACCGGAACCTTCGTCGAACCATCACGGAACGCTACAAAGCGATACCAAAAGGTCTCTTGGTGAGAATCTCCTTCCATCGACGAGAAAACACCTCTCATCGATGCTTTGTGACTCCATCAGCGCGAATAACACGTCCCAATGTGTCCATTTTTATCGGACCACTTCAGTTGCTAACGGTCCAGTTTCCTGCATAACCTTCATCGAGATGCTTGAATATTGCAACAGACTGTCCGATGCTGAGGGTCTTCAGCGTGCATATACGATTATAGGGGAGTCTTTTGAATGGAATAGGAATACAAATGGATACCGACTGCCCACAGAGGCTGAATGGGAGTACTTCGCGAGAGCTGGTGATACAAATAATACGTACAACGGCTACTATGATGGCAAGAACCCCAGTCCAGTACTTGATGACATTGCATGGTACCTCTACAACACGAGCACGCCACCAAGCTACCTCCCCGAAAACGCAAAGCCCAGCCCTGTGGGTCAAAAGCGGCCCAACGCGTGGGGGCTGTATGATGTGCTCGGAAACGTTAATGAAGTCGTTATGGATGCTTTATCTGATTACACTGATGAACCTCAAACGGATCCGTATGTGCCACACAATCCGCTCAGAGTTTCACTACGTGGAGGTTCCTTCTTGAATGTTGGTGATGAAATCACCCTTTCCGGTCGTGGTACGGTAAAGCCATTGTCACGAAAGCATTGGACGAGTGGGTTCCGCGTTATGCGAAACAACTAATCGCGACCTTTCGCCACACCATTGATTGGCATTGCCAATGAGAAACATTAGTACTCTTATTCGCATCTCAACATTACTTCTGATGTTGTTTCCGACACTTCTGTCGTCGCAACGGTTGGCTCGACAGTCGAAGTCAACTGAGGATGTGCAGTCGACATACTTAATTGGTCGAACAGCTGCTGACACTCTCTCTGGTGATGCCATTGAGTACAATGGGAGCGTAGTCGTTGAAATGTATCCTACTGGCACACCTGAGCACTGCGGGACTTGGTGTCTAACGAAGTCCGTCCTTTCAGTGGTCCTGAATCTGTGCGGTAGTTCAAGTCAATATCTCATTGGAAGGGGAACTTATGATATTGAGGTTCGCGGGTTGTTTCAGATTTCCGATGACTCCTGGCACTCCTGGACTACAATTGGCGACACTGTAAAGTTCAGACTTCATTCTGACGGTTCCGGCAGCATGACGTCCCAGCAAGAGATCCAGCGAGACGTCTCGGAGTATTCGCCCCATGTCTGTGGTAATGCCGATGACACGTTCCAGTATATTCGCTTCTTAGTTACTTATGTCGAGCTAAATGGCGCCCCGTCATCCATTACGGACAGTCTAAACCTGATCGCCAAGATGACGGAGGAGGCGCGGTATCATCCAAGCGCTGACACGACGACTGGCTGCAATACCAATATCTACACAGCCGCGGCTGGGACGTACACAAATCCGGTTACGCTTAACTGGACAAGAAGCGGGTCCTGTACGGATACCTACCCGATGTACGAAGTTGAGGTGCTTAGACTGCTCAATGAAGACGAAGAACTGCGCCTTGACCATGATCAGGTGAGCGCGACGGTAGACTGGAAGACGGCACAGTGGTTTATCATCTACGGCGAGGCGTCGTCGATCCGGTTTACCCTCGCCGAAGGAACGGGTTTTTACGTTTGGCGTGTACGCCCCATCGGTAACTGGTATCCAGGCGGCATCGCAAACGAGCTCAACTGGGGCTGCTGGACACCTGCGCCATCGCAGGGTGCGACGATCACACTGACAGATACAAGTGCTACCTCGAACGTGACGACGTGGCGAAGTGCCAATACGTCCATGCAGTATGCGCTATTCCATTACACACAATTCGATGCCGACAAGAATTGGCAGTTCAGCCGCATGTTCATGGAAGACACCGATGGCAAGGCCGGTATCGCCGAAGGCATGACGTATGCAACATCTCTTCTACAACCGGTGCAGGTGCAGACTCCAGTTGCAACCAGCGGACAAGTGCTCGTAAAGCAAACGGTGTACGATTATGCCGGTCGCCCCATGTTAGTGACCCTGCCGGCAACACGTGCAGGGATCACCGACGGCAAACTTGGATACGATACGACGATCGCTCTGGTTGGCAGCGCCAAGTATCGTGACAAGCACTTCGATGAATCCAATCTGCTGCGTTCGCCAACAACGATGGACGGACGGATCAAGGACTATTGGGGTGATGCGAGCGACAAGATGTTGCCCACAAGCGACGGCTATCCGTTCGTGCGGACGTTGCAAAGTCCAGACCCACTTGGTAGGGTGATCGAACAAGGGGCTGCTGGCTCCGTGCTTCGCACAGGCGCACATTCCGTTCGTACGTCATATGGCTCCGTGTCTGAACGTGAACTGCTCTCCATGTTCGGCAACGAAGCACCGAAGCGCGATCAGGTGTATAAGGTGGCAACGACAGACCAGAATGGTGTCACGTCTGTAAGCTACATGCGCTATGACGATAAGGTGCTTGCAACATGCATCGTCGGGACGGATCCGTCACCGAATCTTCTGGCGCTGAATGACTCGAGCAATGTCAACAACCTTCTGATTGCCGACACATTGAAGGGTGGCGTCAATATTGGGAAACGCAGTCTATATGCAGCTACCATGATCAATCTTCTCGATACGGTAGCAGTAGAGTTTCTCTATGATCACGACCAGGCACAGTTCGAGGCCTCATGCGCAAACCTGTGTCGGTCATGCGACTACGACGTCTATCTGTCTGTCACCGATGTCAAGGGTGACTCGCTGGTCTACGCCGACACGCTGCGGATCGATAGCGCCACGTGTGCGAGTGCCTCGACCTTCGACCTAGGTCCGGTAGAGAAGACCTTGCTGCCGGGACAATATTCCATGAAAAGAGTACTGGTGCCCGTGCGGGATACCAGTATCCTGGCGATCTATCAGGAGAATGTTATCAAAAGCCAGAAGACCACAACGAGCGGACTTCTGAAGCGGATATTTACAACCGCCGGTTTCGAGAGTGACCTGGCGGCAGTCTATACCGCAACCCAGGACTCTCTCGAGAACGTCGCCTTTCGAATGATGATGCGCTATAAAGCGTTCCGTGACTCAATTAGACAGGCCGATGATACGTTGGTCATCTATCAGGATTCGTGTTGTAGCGTCGTCCTCGACACCACCTACTGCAAAACAGGTTGTGAGACATCAGAGGCCGAACGTCCGCGATATGCCCAGATGCTCATCAATCGATGGAAGGATACCCTCGAGGTCTATGGCTATGATGGCGACTCCATTGCCAACTACATCTACTACTACGATGGAGTTCCGCTCTTCGACGGTATCGCAGCGCCCTTTGCAGACGGAGTGGGGCTCATTGACTCTCTCATGCGGCGGATGATCGATGTAGGGGGCTATGACTGCCGTAAAGTGTATGAGTGCTGGAAGGCTACAGTAGAAGGGTACTGGACTGTGGCATGGGAAAAGACCAGTGCGACCACGGCACGACCAAGGTATGGGGTGAACATCCTGGACTACTTCCTGGAGTGCACGGGGTCGATGTATTGCTCCGTTGCCGACTTCGTTGACAAAACCACCGGTGATGCATGGCTTCTGAATGCATGGTCGACATTGCCGAAGACTAACCCCACGACGATCTTCGATGACTGTGCAGACCGTTTCGAGTATTCGGATACAAGTGCTTTGTGGACCTGTGATGGTACGAACAACGCTGAGGTGAACAACCGGTATCGTGAACTGCGTTCCTGCATTTCTGGTCAGATAGCTATGGCTCTCGACAATGGCGCAGGGCGGCGCGCTTACGAGGCTGCTGCAGCGTCCAGCACACAGAATGAACATTTGAAGAACATCGACTCGACGTTCACCAAGGTAGAAGTTGAAGAGTTCCTTGACTCGCTGAAGTCCGAATGTCTTACGCTTTGTGAAGAGCGCCGCAATCGATTCCGCGACTCGCTCGTGGCATTCTACCATGAGGAAGGATACTTCGTTGAGGGATACATCGGCCACGACACCACCGGTGGCCCGCTTGACACCATCCGGTCATACGAACTCTCGTGTCGTGTAGCCAGTCTTGTGAATTTCTGCGAGAGTCAGTGCGACTTCCCAATCCAATGGGGGCTCACCTCCGGTAGTCAGGATACGCTCATCCGTCCAAACGAAACCGACTACGCAAATCTCGCCGCGGCGATGTACAGCACATCATGGGACATCCAGTTCCCGATGGAAGGCGACACGTGTGCCTCCGATGAGTGGGCACGTATCGGCAACATTGTCATTCTCGCCGACGTTGTTGTTGAGGAGCTCAACCGGCAGCTGGACCGCTACCGCAGCGACGAAGCCACGGCTGTCGTCTCCAGGTGGGATATCGAGCCGATCCTCGATTCTCTGCGTTCCGTTTGGCCTCAGATCTCATCTTGCCTGCCACCTGTTGATACGCTCTCCAATCCAGCAGATACGGCAGGGATGACGACCCATCCATCATCACCTTTCACCGTGCTTGTTGATAAGTCGCGCTCGTCGAGTTTCATATTGGTCAGCAGCGGGGGAACCTGCCAGATCATGTATCAGCCTCCGGTCACCATGGAGGTCAACAATCCCTACAATCGTGGTAATCCGCATCCCATTGTCGGGCTCCTTAACGGATACATCAAGGACTCCTGGGGCAAGAAGATTCCGAACTATGCTCTTGCTGCGTTCGACACGACGTACGGGTCTACAAGCTTCTACAACAGCATGGATTACTATGAGTGGTACAATCTCCAGCCAGCTGGATTAGGAAGATGGGCGGACGCTAATGATCCATTGAAACCAGATTTTGCGTGCGATACAACAGACATTACGACAGTGTTCGTCGACAATTGGCAACTCTGTCCGGAACCGCTTGCTTGCGTCAACACTCGTGATATGACGTTAGGAAAACTCTCTGACTTTCTTACAGTAGTATCGTCTTCAAGAATTGCCTACCGGTTCAACCCCTCAGATGATTCATTGAGTATCTATGGTTGGTTGATGTTCAACGTATGCGGAACGACGTGCAGTTTCCGTGTTAATCCACCAGGTAGTAGCGATTCATTGCTTCAACTCTATGTTTCAGATTCAGAAGTCTATGGGCGCAAAATTGACGCCGCCCGAAGCGAATGGAGTGATTGGTTGACAGGTCAGGATTTTCTTGACAACATCGGAGAGTTTATCCAAACGGCGGACGGATATCTGGCATTCGTCAACCACCTCGACAGTAATGAAATCACTGTCTTTGATTGTATCAAGTTCGACTGCGAGCCTAAACCAACAGACACTTGTAACTACATTCCCATCTGTAACCTGTGTGACACCGTTTCCTGCGGTCCGTTCTGCTTCAAATGGCGGCAGGCCGACACCGTGCTTCCCATGCAGAAGTTGCCGCGCGTGAGCTGCACGGTGTTTGAGGTCCAACGACTGTTGCGTGAAGTGGAATCGATGCTGCTGGGTCCGTGCCTTGACGAGAAACTACTCGAAGTAGAGATCAGCTACAACTCGTCATGCTTCGATCCGGAGAGCGTCGTCGACAACTTCGTCGCTCGACGTGGAGAGAAGTATTACCACTACACGCTCTACTACTACGACCGTGCAGGCAATCTTGTCAAAACGGTTCCTCCGGCCGGGTTCTCGCCGACGATCGCGGCAGCAACGCGCGCCACAACCACGTCACATACCATGACTACGAAGTACGAGTACAACACTCTGGGCCAGCTGACCAAGCAGAACACGCCGGATGGTGGCACAACAGACTTCTGGTATGACAACGTCGGACGTGTACGCCTCACACACAATGCACGACAGGCAAGCGGAACCTATACCTACACGAACTACGATGAACTCGGCCGCGTGATCGAAGTGGGTGAAGAAAGCGGCCTGGGTACCACGCCGCAGACCTATATCAATGCGAATCCCGCGACATCACGAGGTACCGATATCACACTGACGTCATGGGGCGTTTCCTTCAGTATCCCGTCGCCGTGGTCGACGCTCACGCCACGTAACCTCCGTAACCGCATCAGTCGTACCATGACCGACGTCGACGGCGACACCACCACCTTGGGCGATCAGGTCATCACATATTACTCCTACGACCCACATGGCAACGTGGAGTGGCTGGTGAACAAACTCCCGGCCACTGACGAAAGCCTGAATCCGCTCGTCTTCTGCACGGCCTACGACTACGATCTGATCTCCGGAAAGGTCAAGGAGGTTCGCCTCCAGCCCGGACGAACCGACCAGTTCACGCAGCGCTACGCGTACGACCACGACCAGCGCATCACGTCGGTCTCGACGAGTCGTGATGGCGTGATGTGGGAACATGAGGCGGCGTATGCGTACTTTGCGCATGGACCTCTCAAACGTATGGAACTGGGACAAGACAGCGTGCAAGGCACCGACTATGCATATACGATCAACGGATGGCTCAAGGGCATCAACATGCCGTCGCTGAGTCCGGACCACGACCCGGGCGGCGACGGTGCCGCCACCGGACCCAACACGGGTTTTGCGCGCGATGCCTTCGGCATGATCCTCGGCTATCATGAAAAGGACTTCGTCAAGTCAGGGTCCGTCTACGATAGCTCGCACAGTACCACGAGCTCGTGGCACGTGCCCAATCCGACGTTCCTCTATAACGGTAATATCAGTTCGTGGTCGTCGAATAGTCGGCGTGCCTCCGGTGCTACCGACACGGCCCTGGCCTCGGTCTATCACTACGACCTCCTCAACCGCATCCGCAGCGACAGCACACGCCTGCGCGGTGCCACTGCCTGGAGCGCCGTCGGCAGCCACTGGCAGAGCGCGTACACCTACGACGGCAACGGCAACATCCAGACGCTCTACCGCGCCAACGCCAGCGGCAGCCAGATGGACAACCTGACGTACGAGTACATCTCTGGCACCAACAAGCTCGTCAACGTCAACGATTATCAGGGGGCGTCAACTGGCGCTGATATCGGTGATCAGGATGGCAACAACTATGCCTACGATGCCACCGGCAACATGACGCAGGACACGGCGGCAGGTATCGAAGCTGGCGGCATCGTGTGGAGTCCGTACAACAAGATTAAGAGCATCACCAAGATGGGCGACGACACCACCAGTAAGCTGGTTTATTATTACGACGCCACCGGCAACCGCATCCTCAAGCGGTACTACAAACCACACAACACCCTCAAGAACACCACCTGGTACGCGCGCGATGCACAGGGCAACACCCTTGCCACGTACACCAAGCCCGCGGATTCATCCACGGTGCGGCAGGGCGAGGCCATGGTGTATGGTTCCACGCGCCTGGCCGTTGCGCATACCCAAGCCCCCTACTCCGACAACTACCTGGACACCATCCCGCTCATGGAGTATGTAAGCTCGCGCACTCTTGGCGAGAAGGCCTACGAACTCACGGACCATCTGGGCAACGTGCGGGCAACGGTGGCCGACCTGGTGATAGATCACAGTGGCGACCTCGATGCGGAACTCGTTACGCGCAGCGACTACTATCCCTTCGGCATGCTGATGGGAGGAAGGCAGTATAGTCTGGATGAGTCGCACAGGTATGGCTTCAACGGTAAGGAGAATGATAACGAGGTCTCATCCGAAGCCGTAGTCGTGGCATTCGAGGATAGGATATACGATGTCCGGACTGCCCGATGGTGCAAGCCCGATGATCTCGAATCCCGATACACGGGTCTGAGTCCATATCTGTTTGGGTTCGGCAATCCCGTTGTTGTAGTTGATGCCGATGGAAGTGAGAACGTAATCGTGATTGGAGCTCAGCATGATAACTCGCGTGCGAACAAACTGATGTTCGTACATCAAGCCATGAGAAGTGCAGCGTTGTTCGCAACAGATTTCTATGAACCGACCACTGTGATCATGTTTACTCCTGGGTACACTCAGAATCAGATGGAGGCTGTAAGAAGTTCCTTGAGCGGGCATGGTGTGAACCTTGTCACTGTAGAAACATATGATCAGCTTGCGTCATACATCAACTCTAAGGATGTTGAGCAGCATGAAGTGACGCAAGCGCGTCAAGCGGATCTTGTGACGAACCTACAGTTCTACTCACACGGTTGTGTCGGCGCAATCGAATTGGGATTGAACTTCCCGGATGCAAGCAATATGAGCCTAATTCAGAGCAACCTCAATGAGATTCAATCCGGAGCGTTCGCAAAGGACGCACTTGTAGAGTCATTCGCATGCCGCACTGGCCTGGGCAACTCTAGTGTGAGTCTGGTTCGGTTGCCTTGGGAATCTCTGAAGCTTGATGAAAGTCTCGCCCAAGGAATGGCGAATGAGTGGGATGTATCCGTTAGCGCGTTTGTCACGAGAACGGACTATTCGGGAACGTTGGGATCAAGTAGTGACAGAATGAACTTCAAACTAGGCGGATTGTTTGGGGATGCTTCGAATACTCCTCTCGGCAAGTGGAGAGCTAGCACAGTTGTCATAGACAATGCAGACTTCAATCCACTGGGAGCAATGAACCCGGTACAGGGTGGAGACACTCCGGTTGGCTTGGGCGTTCCGGATACGCCACTGTCGTTTAAACCAAGCGATGGTGTGACGTCTGGAGGCGGTAATCCGTGAATCAGTTCCTTGATTATCGCATATTGATTGTCACAGTTTTTGTATTTGTTGGCGGTTGCGGTAGCCAGCAACGATACTATGCAACAAACATGCTGGAAGAGAGAGATGTCGACGTGACGGAGTATGTGGAAAGTGGTGAATGGAAAGTATGTGTCTGGCCCATAACGGGGGTTGTTGCGAAGCTCATTCGCCTTGATCCACCGATGATATCAGATGAAGTACGTAGCAAGGTGGTGGCAAGAGTGCTTAGTCTAATCAAAGTTCCTTCAAGACAACCGCTGAGAAGCGATGTTGGGCATGAGCACTACCTGTACAGCTTCTTTTTTATGAATGAACTTGTACATAACTACCGCATATATTTTGATGGTGTCCCACTGTATTTTCTAACCAACGACGATGGTACAAGGTTAGAGGAAGGTCCGCGCAATTACGATTGGATAGATGGGGAATGTCACATGTTACCATGACTTGCACCCGTTTGTTGGCCCGCTGCCAATGATATATACAGAACCACGCCTGCCTCAGCCCCCTACCACCCCCATACCTTGATCACGAAATACGAGTACAACACCCTAGGTCAGCTTACAAAGCAGAATACGCCGGATGGTGGCACCACGGAGTTCTGGTACGACATGGTGGGCCGCGTGCGTCTGACGCACAATGCGCGGCAGGCAAGCGGCACGTACACCTACACGAACTACGACGCTCTTGGCCGGGTGATCGAAGTTGGCGAGGAAAGCGGACTTGGCACAACGCCGCAAGCGTATATCGACGCCAATGCGAGCACCTCGCGTGGTACGGACGTGACGATCACTTTTTGGAGCACGACGTTCGACATTCCGTCTCCCTGGCTCGCTCTCACACAACGCAACCTGCGCAACCGCATCAGTCGCACGATGACCGACGTGGATAGCGACACTACCACCACAGCAGATCAGGTGAACACATACTACTCCTACGACCCTCATGGCAACGTCGAGTGGCTAGTGCAAGCGCTACCAGCCACTGCCGAAGGCCTCAGTCCACTTGTGCTGTGCACGGAGTACGAATACGACTTGATTAGCGGCAAGGTCAAGGAGGTCCGCCTCCAACCAGGCCGCACCGACCAGTTCACGCAGCGGTACAGCTACGACCACGACCAGCGAATCACGAGCGTTGCAACAAGCCGCGACGGGATCACGTGGGAACATGAGGCTGCATACTCGTACTTTGCACACGGACCTCTCAAGCGCATGGAGTTAGGGCAAGACTCAGTGCAAGGCATTGACTACGTATACACCATCAACGGCTGGCTCAAGGGCATCAACATGCCTTCGCTCAACCCGGATCACGACCCCGGTGGCGACGGCCATACGAGTGGTGCGAACATTGGCTTTGCTCGCGACGCTTTCGGCATGATCCTTGGCTATCACGAAAGAGACTTCGTCAGAACCGGGTCGATGTACGACTCGGCAACGGCCGGCACCAGCTCCTGGCACGTGCCCAACCCCACGTTCCTCTACAACGGTAATATCTCGTCGTGGGCCTGGAACAGTCGGCGCTCCAGTGGCGGTGCAGACACCGCCCTCGCCTCGGTCTACCACTACGACCTGCTCAACCGCATCCGCACCGATAGCGTCCTGCGTCGCCCATCCTCCAGTTGGGAATCACCAGGCAGCTACTGGCATTCAAGCTACACCTACGATGGCAACGGCAACATCCTCACCCTGAACCGCAAGGACGTCACCGCCAGCTCCATTGACGCGCTCACGTACGCGTATACCTCCGGCACCAACAAGCTCGTCAACATCAACGATTATCAGGGGGCGTCCACCGGCGCCGATATCGGTGATCAAGATGGCAACAACTATGCCTACGATGCCACCGGCAACATGACGCAAGACACGGCGGCAGGCATCGAAGCGGGCGGAATCGTGTGGAGTCCATACAACAAGATCAAGAGCATCACGAAGATGGGCGAAGACACCACGAGCAAGCTCGTCTACCTCTACGATGCCACGGGCAACCGCATCCTGAAGCGCTACTACAAACCACACAACACCCTCAAGAACACCACCTGGTACGCGCGCGATGCACAGGGCAACACGCTTGCCACGTACACCAAGCCATCTGATTCCACGACGGCACGTCAGAAGGAAGTGATGCTCTACGGCTCCACGCGTCTGGCTGTGGCCGAAACACATGCCCCTTACTCTGATAGCGAAACGGATACCCTCGGCATCTTCGATCGTGTCAGTTCACGCACGTTGGGTGAGAAGCGCTACGAACTCACCGACCACCTCGGCAACGTCCGCGCAACGGTCAGCGACGTCGTCATCGATCACAGCGGCAACCTCGACGCCGAGATCAGCACGCGCACCGATTACTATCCCTTCGGCATGATCATGGGCGGTCGCAACAGCAGTCTTGACGACACCCACCGCTACGGCTTTAACGGTAAGGAGAACGACAACGAAGTCAAGGGCGAAGGCGTCCAGCAGGACTACGGCTTCCGCATCTACGATGCGAGAGTGGCGAGGTTCTTGAGCGTTGATCCGTTGGCGATGGAATATCCATGGTACACTCCATATCAATTTGCTGGGAATACTCCGATTCAGGCCATCGACCTAGATGGTTTGGAACCATTTTTTATACCGGGTACGTTTCAGAAGAGAATACAAGGCAGTAAAGATGATGATAATATAGGATTGATGAATTCAATAGAAAAGATGGCAGCAGTGTTCGGTTGGAATCACTCCCCGGTTGATTGGGGTTTTACTTGGAACTCAGACGAAACGGGCGGCAATTTGAATAATGGTTTACTACACAATGCTGATGATCGGGCGGTTGCTGCTGAAGCGTTTGCGAACTATGTCGCAATGAATCATGTAGAAGGTGAGGTTGTGAGTATCTATGCATATTCGCATGGTGGGAACGTAGCAATTCAGGCGATTCCGCTGTTAGCTAAGAAATTGCCTGGTGTAGCTATCAATCTTGTGACGCTGTTTACCCCCGCCGAAAATCAGTTAGGTAACCGGGAGAATCCACGCACCATTTCGGAGTTGCTTACAACTCATGTTCATTTCCACTCGCGTTCAGATAATGTAGTTCCATGGGCACTTAATCTGCAAGCATCTAGGACCTACGACCAACATCCTTTTTTTAAGTCTATTCATGGCACCCATGACAAGCTGATACAAGTTGAAGTTGACAACCATATTACTGCCGAAAAGAATGGTAGTCCACAAGGGCACGGCTCATTGTTCTATCCCAAACGAATGGCAGCAGCAGCAAAAGAGGCTGTTGAAAAGCTTGAAATAATACAGAGATCCGAAGATGAGGAAGATTAGCAGTATGATGCGGACCTTTGGTTCAGCATTGACCATTCTGCTGCTCGCCGAAGGGTGCATTGCCTGTACATCGAATTGTCAAAACCAGCGCCTACCACTGACAACAGACCCGGCTCTGACTATCGAACTCTCGAGCAAGTTTCATTGTGAGAGAACCCCTGCGCCGATACCTTATTCGCTTAGCCACCATCGTGCATGTTGGGATACAGTGTTTGTGGTGTTTGAGGGGTCTGAGCTTGCAATTGAAGTCGGTGTCTATTTAAATGGTGTCGAACCAGACATCATATACATATTCGTAAAAATTCCCGATGACCAATGGGATCGGTATTTGCGGAGCTACATTAGAGTTCTGGAGTCAACTCCCGGCTGGGAACTTGTCGAACAAGGCAAGATATTGGAGGAGGAAGGGCCATTACCCTTGAAGGGTAACTTGGCAAGAAGTACTTGTTATGGCATAGGCTATGAAGTTTCCAAATACAGAACAGGAACCGAAATTCTTATCGACGGTTGGCGTCGCAAGTGAGTAGATCATCTGAAAGCATTCATATACCCAAAACTGAACTCTGTCCGAAACACCATTTGGATGCGAGTAAGTCCACAACCGAATGCAAAAACCAATATCTGGATCCTATGGCTGGGTATGACAAGTTCGAACCAGTTTGACGTTCTGGATTGAGTTGCAATCAGTACTAAATCGCTAGACCTTGCTCACCCAACTGATGTATGAAGCACGAAGCACTCAATATGAAGTATGTTCATCTTTACTCGCCTTTCTATCCGGTTTCTGATTGATCGCGATGCACACGCATTCTGAGTTTGGTCAACGAGGGCTCTCAACCCCTGCCCAAGCCCCCTACCATCCTCCACTACCACTAGACCGTTGTAGCTAGTTCAAATACGACATAGTATTTTGGTGCCATCTTCTGGACACCCGCCAACAAGATTGACTCGATGGTGACCACCAACAACAAAATCGCCTACCTCTACGACGCTACGGGCAACCGCGTACGCAAACGGGTGCGCGATGCGAGTGGCAACATTGAGTCCGTAACGTGGTACCTGCGCGACGCCCAAGGCAATACCATGAGCATATACAAACAGGATGGTGGACAGGGGGCTATCACACTCGCAGAGGTGCCGGTGTATGGCTCTGACCGTATCGGCATGATTAAGCCGAACGTCGCACGCTCCACCACACCAATAGATACCATAGCACGAGAAGTCAACCGCGCAGCCGGCGTGCGCCATTACGAACTCAAGAATCACCTTGGCAACATCCGTGCCGTGGTTACAGATGAAGTGAACCTTGCAGCGGACAATACTTACATGCCGGTTGTGGTTTCATGCACGGACTACTATCCCTTCGGCATGGCGATGAAATCAAGAACTCAAGAACAGGAATATTACCGCTACGGCTTCAACAGTAAGGAGAATGATGACGATGTGAAAGGGACCGGCAACCAACAGGACTATGGGTTTAGGATCTATGATTCGAGAGTGGCTAGGTTCTTGAGTGTGGATCCGTTGACGAAGGATTATCCATCGTGGAGCCCGTATCCATTTGCGATGAACAGAGTGATTGATGGGGTGGACATTGACGGAAAAGAGTGGGGAGAGTCAACGTCAGATTTGGGCGGAGGGACCAAGCGTGTAAATCGATGGGTCTATGCTAAAGTCACTCGTTTGTACCCTGCGGATGCAACAACTGGTGGAACTTTCAATCTCGACAACACGCGTATGTGGAACATACTCGCGAAGACAAAGGAGTACTTGTCCCAAGCTATGAGCACTGGAGACGTACGCGACGTGGATTACCATATGTCTCCAAACAATGTAAAGTTCGTTCATCATGCATCTGGAAGCAGTATGGCCAATCCCAACCTAGATCTTGTAATTCAATTTGAATCGACTGTGTGGGTCAAAAATGAGGGCTATGCAGCAGGTGCGAATTACAATCGTGGAGAGACCGAAAACGGGCTGATAAGAATTGCGCTCGGTACGATGGGAAGTGATAATGAATATATCTCGTTCACCGATGAAGAAATAGCGTCTACAATAGCGCATGAGCTTGTCCATAGTGCGGGTTTAGGTGATGCAAATCTTACGCAGCTGACGACTGAGGACGAACAAGTCAATCAAAGTGTTCCGAAGGATGCTCCGAACCTGATGAATCAGAAGAGAACAGGTCGTCAGGGCCCGTTCCTGACTCCGCAGCAGCAGAACAAGGTGTCACGGACAATTGAAGAGAACGAAGACGTTCGAGAGCAGAAACAGGAGCAACGAGGTGAAAGAAATGATGAATAAGCTAAGGTGTATCACGTGTTCGGCTTTATCGCTTGGCATGTCAATAGCACTGTTGTGCTGCAGCAATGAAGCTGACCAAATTGCGCCTCCATCGCAACACTTTAGAGAAATGAGATTGAGGCTTACACCAGGAGCGCGATTGGATTATAAGAGCGCATATATGTACAAACTTGATTACTCTTCGTTGTCTTTTCAATCGGCAGACTCTGGCATTTGTCTGAGAGTCGTCGGATTAGAACTAGACACCATTCTATATCTAGACACCATTCTATATGATGATAATAGTTCAAGTTCGCTTTATGGGGCTGTACTCAACATCGCAGAATCCTTTACAGGTACATTTACCCTGACGTGTCTTGACCAGTCATTTGATGTCAGCGTTCTTGCAGAGTATCCAGTTCGCTATGTCATCAGAGCGCGACAAGATAGCATTGTTGAAGTATCGACAGAGTTCATGAGGTCACTGCAGGAGTAGTTGAGAATTCCGGTTAACTGGACCACCAGTATCCGCGTGAAGCTTAACACCGCAATTCCCACCTGATAACTATTGACAAATGAGAATGGTAATCGGCAGTGAAGAGATTGAGTAATGTGGTTGGATCTGATGAATTGTCAGGCATCGTCGGTTTGTACCTTTGGTGTACGTCGTCAAAGATTTTCGGACATTTGGTTGCTGAAACTTAGTGATGGTTATCGAGAAAACATTCTGGTTGATGTGGACGACGAAACATTGATCTGTTGACAGTTGAGCGTCTTGCGGTCACGCAGTGTACGCCGCTTCGTTTGCTCGCGCTTTCTGAGGATCGCAGCATCTTTTCCTTTGTAGACATCGACCGGCTTGATGTTGCCGAGCGATTCGTGATATCGTTGGTTGTTGTAGTAGACTACCCATTGTGCTATAGCACGTTCTAAATCGCCCGGCAGGTAGTAGTTATCCAAGAGAATCACGTTCTTCATCGATCGGTGATACCGTTCGATCTTGCCTTGTGTCTGCGGGTGGTACGGCCGTCCATGAGACTGCGCTATGCCGTGCTCCTTGAGGTAGTCGACGAGGTCCGAGGACGTATAGCACGAACCGTTGTCGGACAACAGTCGAGTACGCTGCGTCACACGCACCTGCTCTAGTCCCGTTGCTGCACGGGCAAGATCCAGCGTGGCGATGACGTCATCGGTGGTCATGGTCGTGCAGAGTTTCCAGGCGATCACGTACCGCGAAAAGTCGTCGATCACAGTGGACAGATAGAACCACCCCCAGCCTTTGATCAGGAAATAGGTGAAGTCCGTCTGCCACAGTTCATGCACGGCCGTCGTTGGATGTTGAAATCGCTCCGCAGCAGTGATGACTCTTCAACCAAGCGAACGATCTCGAGTTTCTCTGTTGGCGTATAGGTCATAGCGTCTCCGAATCGACTCCCCACCCACGCAAGCTTTTTTTTTAGCACACGCTCCCGTAAGATCGTCTCAGCCAGCTCGGCCTTCAACTGCTCATTTTGCTTCCGCAGTTCGACGACCTCGGAGGACGTTGCTTCGCGGGCGGTATCACCGGCAAGACGGCGCTTCCCGGCCTCCAGGAACTCCTTGCTCCATGTGTAATACTGCGTCGGTTGGATGCCCTCTTTACGACACAGCTCGGCGATACTTTGTTCACCCTTCAAGCCCTCCAATACGATGCGGATCTTCTCCTCTGCCGCATGGTGTCTACGCACGCGGCGCTTGATCTCCCGCACGACTTTCTCGGAGTTGGACGGTCTGCCCATTGTTGGCTCCTCTCTCACAATGATGATGTAATTTCATCACTAAGAAATCAACCTCCAACTGTCCGATAGGCTCTGACGTCTAACAATCTCATCGAGTGTCAATGCGACGGAGTCTCCGTTGCGCTTGTCGCGATAGAAACTCTCATAGGCACTTGTGGTATGATAGCCTTGTTGCTTGGCCCACTTCATGAAGGTCTTGATGACCTTGATGTAATTGGATACCGAGGCATCGGTCAGGTTGCGCGTTGATGACAGCCATTGTGTGTAGTCGACGTAGAAGTCGAGATCGATGCGTTCGTAGTCGAGACGGCGACGACGGGTCTTGGCCCAGGTCTGGATTGATTCGAGCGTGAGGCGGTAGGTTTGGATCGAACGTGTCCCGGGTCGCTTCATGGTCACAAGGCCGGAACTGCTCCGCAACGTGTACGATGTGATGAAGCGTTCGAAATCCGCTTCGATTCCCTGCGACCCCGATTGCCTTCCGTCGGGTGAGAGGAAGGTGTTGATCGCTTCACGGAACTTGGGTACGTCGAAGAGTTGACCTCGCTCGGTTGGTTGAGCATGGTACAGTTCAACAACAAACTGTTCGATCGAGCGTAGCCGTCTCGAATTGACGTTCACATGTGGGTCCGTTGACTTGGGCTCTTGTCGCTCGGCGTTCCAATGTTTGGGATCGATGGAGATGCCTGTACTAAAGCGAAGGCGCTGGCCTTTGACCGCTACATTTAGCATCAGAGCAGTGCGAGGTGCTTGTGGCCTATCCAGATAGAATGTCAGGCGCATAACCAAAAACCGTCAGTAGTTTCTCAACCCGGGGCATTGTGCCTTCCGGTGCTGATGAAATTACTGACGGTTTCTTGAAAGAGTCTGAAATCTCAGGAAAAGTCGAGCCAATTCTAAATCACTACACTCATCTGATTCTGCTAGAGTTAGGTTGTTTTTCTGTTTCTAGCGATTTCCTGTGATTTCACGTTTTGCACACCCGTAGGGATTCGAACCCCAAACCTTCTGATCCGTAGTCAGATGCTCTATCCAGTTGAGCTACGGGTGCGTTAAGGGCAACGCCGGAACGGCTGCCGGTTAATGTGCTGCTTCGAGTTTCTTTACGTGATGCGCCAGACTGCTCTTCCGGTTAGCTGCTGTGTTTTTCTTGATAACACCCCGAGCTGTAGCACGGTCCAGAATACTGAATGCCGACTTTAATGCACCCTGGGCAACCGTAAAATCAGTAGCTAAGCGTACAGCCTTAACAGCTTCACGCATCATTTTCTTGTTCAGACGGTTGTACAGTTTGCGTCTTCTGGACGACCGAATGCGCTTTAGCGCAGATTTATGATGAGCCATACAAAACAACAATTCTAAGTGATTAAGACAGCAAAGATATGAGGATATCTTGAATTCTGCAAGACCCGGGTAGTCATAGCCCCCTTCGTAGTAGCTTTGTTCATGGATTTAGTTCAGCAGTTAGAAGTTCTTACCACCGAGGCGGTTAACCCGCGAACGGCAGATATTGACCTTCTGGATGCCCGGCAGATTGTTGAGCTCCTGAATGCGGAAGATGCTGGAGTAGCCACAGCAGTTCAGGCTGTACTCGAGCCGGTAGCAATAGCTGCTACAATGCTGGCACAAACCATCATGGATGGTAAACGTATGGTGTACGTGGGAGCAGGGACCAGCGGACGTCTGGGCATTCTGGATGCGTCGGAAATCCCACCCACGTATGGCGCCGACCCCGGCCTCATTACGGGTATCATTGCCGGCGGATATCAGGCGATTTTGAAGGCCGTTGAGGGGGCAGAAGATGATAGGATGGAAGGGGGCTTTGCCGTTAGTGCTCTCCGCGAATCGGATGAGCGTGATGTTGGTATGATTGTGGGCATGTCAGCTTCCGGGCGCACTCCGTTTGTGCTGGGAGCACTGGAATACGGTGCCCGAAACGGAATGTTCACGGTGCTCGTAAGCACAAATAACCCTGACTGGCTACGTGCCCAAGCCCCCTTCGTGAATCTGCTGATATGTCCGCAGGTTGGCCCGGAACCCATTGCAGGATCAACACGCATGAAAAGCGGTACAGCACAGAAAATGATTGCTAACATGATAACTACGTCGGCAATGGTGATGCTGGGTAAAACGTACGGCAACGTAATGATTGACCTTAAGCCAACAAATCAGAAGCTGCAGGCCAGGATGATAAGAATTGTTAGTATGCTCGGTAACTGTTCGGTTCACGAGGCTCAGACTCTTCTTGAGGCCGCATCATGGAATACAAAAACAGCGATTGTTGCGGCCTACTGCAGGTGCACGGTTGCCGAAGCAGAGGTAAAACTACGCCGTGAAAACGGCAGGGTACGGTCGGTTGTTACGCATTTCAATGAAGAAACCTGAATACCACTGCACCTACGAAGGAATTACTTTAGAGAGCTATGGAATTTATTGCATCGATCGTTGATCTTTTTATTCACCTAGACCAGCACTTACTTCAGCTGTCTGCACAATATGGAGCATACCTGTACCTGCTGCTATTCCTGGTGATTTTTGCTGAAACGGGACTGGTTATTGCGCCATATCTGCCGGGTGATTCATTGTTGTTCGCTGCCGGCGCTCTTTGTTCGCTTGGTGCAATGGACGTATGGCTCCTTCTTGTTCTTCTCTGTATTGCTGCTATCGCCGGTGATAGTGTTAATTACACTATCGGATCACGATTCGGCCAGAAACTGTTTACCTCAAAAACATCTAAACTGTTTAATCAAGAGCATCTGAATAAGGCGCATGTGTTTTACGAAAAACATGGCGGCAAGACTATTATCCTTGCGCGTTTTGTTCCTATTGTTCGAACCTTCGCACCGTTTGTTGCAGGTATTGGCACAATGTCATACCGACATTTTTTCCTATACAACGTTGTTGGCGGCTTCGTATGGGTTTCCCTGTTCTTATTAGCCGGATACTGGTTCGGCAATCACCCGTTCATAAAAAAACACTTCGGCATGGTTCTCGTTGGCGTGGTACTTATCAGCATAATTCCTATCATCACAGAACTGATTTCAGCGCGCAGACAAAAACCTAAAAAGACATAAATAGTACAATACGTTACTAAGCAAAAAAAACTTTGATTATTCTCTTGCTGCCGTAACTGCCCGACATCAGAAAATGTGGCAGTAGCATTGGACGTAACGGCTGAGTAAATATAAAACTATTTATAAATCTGGGTTTGCCGCTTACCTGTTTGCGGACATATTGACCAGTTGCGGTGCAATTAAGACAGTACACGGCAAGGTGACAGGACAAACTGTCGCATCTCCTTTAATATCAAGTACTTGTGCAAAATTGTCAGGGTGTAACCTTTTGGATTCTACCTTGTTAGTTGTTGTACTTGATTGCACACCGGATACTGTATTAACCGTGAATATCTGCAGACAAATGGTCTGCAAACCAGTGCAACCAGAAGTTTCACGATAATAAATAACGCAATAATTGTCAGCTTGCTGAGAACGAATATTGGAGTATTCAAATGAAGAACAGGTCATTACTCTTTTTTACGCTGTGCTGTGCAGCAATTCTGCTTGGCCTTAATAGTGAGGTGAGGGCGCAGAGTTATGTAGAGATACCGGGCTTCCCGGGTGGACAGAGATCGGGTAGCTACCATTACCTCTACGAAGGGTATCCCGGTTTGTATCAGTCTATTTACGGGATATACAGTCTGTACGATTACTACAATCGCGGTTATGATGAATTTATCATTTTGGCTGCAGATATGAAGAGGGCCGGACTGTGCGCCGGACCGCTTGCCGGCTTGGGGATGCAGTTTACCAGTGTACCACAAGAAATCAGCGGCTCAATGCGGATTTTCGTGAAGTCAATTGGTTCAAATTATCTGGGTCAGCTCAACGGCTCCATTCAAGGAGGCTATCCATATTACTACCTTTACTGCATTCAGAAGGTGGGCGGTGTTATTCAGCCACAAACCGGCGCTGTAGAGGTAATGAATACAAACAGTTGGTCTATTCCGATGGTAGCTGAGGGTGACACGACCTGGGTGGATTATGAGTTTAACACAGGTAATGATTTTATCTGGGACGGGACAAGCAACATCTCAGTTGGTCTTCTTAACTGCCGACCGACGAATTTTACTCTGAACGGGCAGTTCAATATCTTTACGATCACTGAAATCAACCCTCCAGCATCAGGCCCGACGTACTATTCGTATTCTCCCTGGTTCCAGGCATTTAACTACTACACCAATAATCCAACAGATTGTAATTATCTTGAATACAGCTATACATGGCCATATATGTACTGGTACAATTATGACCAGAACTTTAACTACACCTATGGGTATTCTTGGTTCCGACCGCTGGTGCGTCTTGCCATTAAATCAGGCGTAACCCAGTCGTTCCCTGATGAGGTTGATCCGCGCCGTATTCTGCGTGCCGGTGATGTGTACAAGGGACAGGACAGAAACCATCCGAAGCCGTCACTCACGTTTTATGAGCAACCCAGTCAGCTGTTTACCGTTACCTATAAAATAGTTGGACCACTTCCCAGTACGAACACGGTGTACACCGCTACGTGGGGTGGCAATTCATCGTACACGTTCACGGGCACAAGCTCGGGTGAGAAGCAGATCACGATGACGGGTGCCACCGGTTTGTACGCTAATGCCGACGGTTCTTTGAACCTCACCAACGCCACCGGTGGCAGCTATCTGGTAGAGGCTACCGTTAACTCAGGTGCTTGTGGTAAACAAACCTGGTACAAAAACTTCATCGTAGCGTTCCAGAATGACGTTGCGATGTCGCAGATCCGCTCGCCGCAGCCAGTACCAAAGAAGAACCCGCTGAACGTGACCACACCGCTGTCGTGTCAGATTCAGAACGTTGGTCTTGATGACGTGACCGAGGTAGACCTGACGGTTGTTATCCGTACCTATCCTGGTGGACAGAAGGTCTACGAAGGCACCACCACCTGGGAAGGAGTGCTTGAAACCGGAGCACGCGCCAGTGTGGACTTCACGGGGGCCCCGTTTGTGCCGACGGCTGTGGGACGCTATAGTGCCGAGTACTGTGCCACTCTTAAGAATGCGTACGATCTTCAGACCGGCAACGACTGTCTGCCACTTGCCGGTCAGAACCACATCTTTGAAGTAAACTACAACCAGGAGGGCGCTGCCGACGCTATTACGATACCGGCCTCCGGCAAGGAATACTACGCCAACCGTCCGTTCCAGCCAACTGGCCAGATTCGCAACAACGGTATTCTTGACGGCTCGAACTGGCCGGTGCTGATGGAGATTTTCCGTCTGCCGGGCATGCAGAAAGTGTACAGCGAGCAGATTGTCCTACAGTCGGTTGACGCTACGGCACCGCAGAACTTTGCCACGGCGGTATTTCCGCTGTTCACGCCCGACCAGGGTGGCAGCTACCGTGCCTGTATGACGCTGAAGACCAACGACCC
>Ga0226835_1000272_pt1 | contig 76640 bp, 70 predicted proteins | sample LAC_MetaG_1_FD_163627 | JGI IMG/M metagenome (GOLD analysis project Ga0226835, IMG submission 163627) | Anaerobic ammonium oxidizing microbial communities from anammox membrane bioreactor (MBR) in UC Berkley, California, United States -... | ecosystem: Engineered > Bioreactor > Anaerobic >... | reverse complement strand
ATCACCTGTCGCTTCTCTGCATCCGGTATCAAATCTTCAATACGCGGTGCACGTCTTTTTCTCTCTTTCATGTGTCAAATTTATTAATACCATTTTTTCAATTTGACACAGTTTTTTGAATAGTCTCCGGCAAAATGGAGCTATTTTTATTTTTTCGACAAAACAACTGCTGTTCGCAACGGCATCGCCACAGCTCCACTATACCCTTGACCCATTCCGGCACATTTCAATAAATCACAGAATGAAAATTGATAACTTTTGAACTGTACCAAAAATGTAAAGTTCACACAGCAAGGATAAATCAAAGCAGTTTCTTTTTGGAAAAGCAAAAAAAAATTAAAAAATTCGCAAACCTACATCTTGAAACATGAAGCTATGTATATTTGTTGCATCTAAAAAACCACTTTATCGCTAAACCAAATTCTGACCCAATGGAAAAAATTACTGTTATCGGTGCGGGAAACGTCGGTGCCACTTGTGCCAACGTCATTGCTCACAAAAATCTTTGTAAGGAAGTTGTGCTTGTTGATATCAAAGAAGGCATTGCCGAGGGCAAGGCACTGGATATTTGGCAAACGGCTCCCATCAACCACTACAATACCCGTGTGGTAGGTTCGACCAACGACTATCTGAAAACCAAAGGTTCCGGCGTCATCGTTATCACTTCGGGGCTTCCACGCAAGCCCGGCATGTCGCGCGATGATTTGATCAAGACCAATGCCAGCATCGTCAAGGAGGTAACCGAAAAAGCCGTCAAATATTCACCCGATGCCATCATCATAGTAGTTTCGAACCCCTTGGATGTGATGACTTATGCTGCATATTTGGCCAGCAACAAACCTTCGCGCAAAGTGTTTGGCATGGCCGGCACTTTGGATACGGCCCGTTACCGTGCTTTCATCTCCGATGCGCTCAATGTGTCGCCTTCCGATGTTCACGCCCTGCTCATGGGTGGTCATGGCGACACAATGGTACCGCTTCCGCGCTATACCTCGATCAGCGGAATACCGGTAACCGAACTTCTTGGAAAAGAAGAACTTGACAAGATTGTAGAGCGTACCAAAAAAGGAGGTGGCGAGCTTGTGAACCTGATGGGAACCTCGGCCTGGTATGCTCCGGGAGCCGCTGCCGCGCAGATGGTGGAAGCCATCGTTGACGACCAAAACAGGGTATTTCCGGTTTGTGCCTATCTGCAAGGCGAATATGGACTGAAAGACGTCTATCTTGGTGTTCCCGTAAAATTAGGCCGCCGCGGCATCGAAGAGATCATCGAGGTGGATCTCAACAAAGAAGAAAAGAAACTCCTCTACGACTCGTCAGATTCCGTGAAAAGTCTGATGAAAGTGTTGGACGATATGCAGTTGTTTTAGACTACCGCCTCTTTTAAAGAAACCTCCACAAAGCTGTCCCAACCGGACAGCTTTTTTTTTGTAAATTTGCCATCAAACCCTTTGACATGCCCGCAGATTCAATGAAACGCATTGCAGTGCTTAGTGGTGCCGGTATCAGTGCCGAGAGCAGTATCAGTACTTTTCGCGACCACAACGGACTTTGGCGCACCCACCGTTTCGAGGATTTAGCCACACCCGAAGCCTGGCAACGCAACCCATTGTTGGTGCTCGAATTCTACAATGTCCGTCGCAAACAGCTTTTCGAGGTAGAGCCCAACGCCGCACACTATGCGCTGAAACGCTTGGAACAGCATTATCATGTGGACATCATCACCCAGAATGTGGACGATTTGCACGAAAGGGCAGGTTCAACAAGTGTGCTTCATCTGCATGGCGAACTCAAAAAAGCCCGCAGCACTGGCAATCCCGATCTTGTTGTGGAACTTACCCACTGGGAACTCAAATGGGGCGACAAAGCCCCCGACGGAGCCCAGCTTCGCCCGCATATCGTTTGGTTTGGCGAAGCCGTGCCCAATATCAGTCCGGCAATCCAAATTGTTAAAAAAGCCGACATTCTGCTGGTCATCGGAACCTCGCTTCAGGTTTATCCGGCAGCCGGACTTCTGGGCTATGCATCGCAACATACACCCATTTATCTGATTGACCCACAAGCCACAGGGCATAGAGACATGGACAACATCCACCTGATCCGCAAAAAGGCCGGTGAGGGTGTTCCTGAAATTGTTGAGCAGTTATTAACCATTTCAATCTAAAGAATGAAACACAACATCTTCTATTTCATCGCCCTAACTCTTTTCTTATTCTCCTGCAAGAAAGAAGAAAAGCCCGATTATTTAGCCATTGATATTCAAAAGATCGAGCAATACCTTCAGGAACATCAGCTTCAGGCTCAACGCTTGGAATGCGGGCTGTTCTATATTATTGAAAAAGCGGGTGATATCAACCGCCCCACACCAAACTCGATGGTTACGGTAAGCTATCGCGGCACTTTTCTTGACGGCACTGAGTTCGATTCGAGCTCAGGTTTCACCGGCTCGTTGTCGCACATGATCAGAGGCTGGCAACAAGGCATCCCACTCATCGGTGCGGGCGGGAAAATCCGTCTTTTTATTCCATCCCCCTTAGGCTATGGAGACAAAGCCTACGGAAAGATTCCGGCCAACTCTCCTCTTATTTTTGATGTGAGTCTGTTTCATTTTTCCGATTAATTTATTTTTGCTTTTCTTCTTAATTTTATTGCCTGACAGGTACGGCTATGACAGACGATTATCCTTTTATTCTTGACAAAATCAGACGTTTTTGCGATTATCAGGAACGCTGCATCAGCGAGGTTAAAGACAAACTGCGGTCATGGGAGATTCAGTCCGAAGTGTGCGACAAAATCATTAAAATCCTCCAGAATGAGAATTTGATTGATGAAGATCGTTATGTGAAGGCTTATGCTTTGGGCAAGCTACGAAACAACCATTGGGGGCGCAACAAGATTTTGTATGCCTTAAGGATGAAGGGAATCCCCGACCTGACCATTCAGATTGGCCTTTTGGAGTTAGACACCGAAGAATACACTGAGGTTTTAAAAAAACTCCTGAAGCACAAAAAAGTGAAAGCCGCTGACGCTTACACCGAAAAGGCAAAACTTGCGCAATATGCTATCGGTAAAGGTTTTCAACCTCAATTAGTCTGGGAATTACTCAACCAAAACGACTGATGTATTTTCAATTTTACTATCTTCGCCGCTTAAACTCAGTTAAATAGAATTTTTATCCCCATGATTACTACTGAACAATATAAGGAGCTGTCCAAAAGGTTAGAGGCTTTGAGGAGGTTTCTTTGACGTTGACCGCAAACTCGTTGAAATAGAAGAAGAAGAAGAAAAAACGTTGGCGCCCGATTTCTGGAACGACCCCAAGAAAGCCGAGCAACAGTTGAAGCTCATCAAAGAAAAAAAACGCTGGACCGAAGGTTTTGCCACGGCTGCCATGCTCTTTGACGAGCTGACAATGGCACGCGATTTTTTTGATAGCGGCGATGCCACAGCCGACGAGCTGGATCAAGCCTGGGGAGCTTGTCTGAAGCAAATTGAAGAAATGGAGTTTATGAATATGCTGAGTAACGAGGAAGACAAGTTACCGGCAATTCTGAACATCAACGCCGGAGCCGGAGGTACTGAAAGTCAGGACTGGGCGCAGATGCTTATGCGAATGTATGTGATGTGGGGAGAAGACAACGGATACAAGGTGAAGCAATTAGATCTTCAGGAAGGCGAAGTGGCCGGTATCAAAAGCGTGTCGCTCGAGTTTGAAGGCGAGTATGCATTTGGTTACCTCAAAGGTGAAAACGGTGTTCACCGTTTAGTGCGACTTTCCCCGTTTGACTCGGCCAACCGTCGTCACACCAGCTTTGCTTCGGTTTATGTGTATCCGGTAGTGGACGAAAATATCAATATCATCATCAGTCCGGCCGATATCAGTTGGGATACTTTCCGGTCGAGCGGACCCGGCGGACAAAACGTGAATAAGGTGGAAACAGCTGTGCGCCTGCGCCACGCCCCAACCGGCATTGTAATTGAATGTCAGGAAACTCGCTCCCAGTTGCAAAATCGCGAAAAAGCCATGCAGATGCTTCGATCCCAGCTTTACGAAATGGAATTGCGTAAAAAACAGGAAGCCATTGATAAAATCGAAGGCAACAAGAAGAAAATTGAATGGGGCTCCCAAATCCGTTCCTATGTGTTGCATCCCTACAAATTGGTGAAAGATAACCGAACGGGTTATGAAACCTCAAACACCCAAGCCGTGTTGGATGGCGAACTCAACGATTTCATCAAAACCTACCTCATGGAATTTGGTCACAAGCCTGAATACGAAAACTAATCTACTGACGATATGATCCGAATCTACCATAATCCCCATTGTAAAAAATCCAGGGCCGGGCTAAATTATCTCCAACAGAGCGGCCACAACTTTGAGGTGGTGGAATACCTCAAAAAACCGCTCAATGCCGGCCAGTTAAAGACCCTGATTTCAAAAACAGGTCTTGGCCCGAAAGATTTGATTCGCACCCAGGAAGATATTTTCAAAACACTATATAAAGGTAAAGATCTTACTGATGATCAATGGATTGAAGCCATAGTAGCTCATCCAAAGCTCTTAAAAAGACCACTGATTGAATCCGACAGAGAAGCTGTTTATGCCGATCCGCCCGAACAGGCCGACCGGATTCTACATACCACCTGAATTGAAACACTTAAAAAAAACTATCATGAACGAACGTCCACACACCCAGTTGCCGGTCTGGCAAAAATCAATGCAGCTCCTGCATTATCTTTATTCTGTTACCGGAACTTTTCAGAGCGGAGAAAAAGACGTACTTGGCCGTAAAATCAAAGACCTTATCACCGAAGTACCGGTTGCTCTGGCTTTAGCCCTTGGTAATGGCCTGCGGACTGGCAGCTCGGAACGTCTTCAACGTGCTTTCGATGCAACCATCGAAATTGATACCCTACTCCAGATTGCCACACATACCGGCATGATAAAGCCTGATGAATTGGAAGCAATTCAAAACGAACTGATTGAAATTCAGAAAGAATTATTGACTTTAAATCAACGTGTTGAGCGTAAGAAACGCTAATTCAACAACTCCAAACACAGAAGAATGATGAAATTCCGCATTGAAAAAGACACCATGGGTCAAGTTGAGGTTCCCGCAGAAAAATATTGGGGAGCCCAAACCGAGCGCTCACGCAATAATTTCCGCATCGGACCCGAAGGCTCCATGCCCAAAGAAATCATCACTGCATTCGCTTACCTGAAAAAAGCCGCCGCCATCACCAATATGGAACTGGGCGTACTGCCGAAAGAAAAATGTGAGCTGATTGCTGCCGCGGCTGATGAGATACTGGCCGGAAAACTCGACGACCAGTTCCCTTTAGTGATCTGGCAAACAGGTTCGGGGACTCAAAGCAATATGAATGTGAACGAGGTAATTGCCAATCGGGCTCATGTGTTGGCCGGTGGCAAGCTCGACGATGAGAAAAAGAAAATCCACCCGAACGACGACGTCAACAAATCACAATCGTCGAACGATACTTTTCCAACGGCAATGCACATTGCTGCTTATAAGATGGTCACAGAAACCACACTTCCGGGTCTTGAAACGCTGCGTAAAGCGCTTCACGAAAAAGCAGTTGCATTTGGCGGCATTGTCAAGATCGGTCGCACCCATCTGATGGATGCCACCCCACTCACCCTTGGGCAGGAATTTTCGGGCTATGTTGCCCAGCTCGATTATGGCATCAAGGCATTGAAAAACACTCTTCCGCACCTGAGCGAGCTGGCTCTGGGCGGTACTGCCGTGGGCACCGGGATCAACACCCCAAAAGGATATTCGGAAAAAGTGGCCGAAAATATTTCTAAGCTCACCGGTTTACCTTTTGTGACTGCTCCCAATAAATTTGAAGCCCTTTCGGCTCACGATGCCATCGTAGAAACTTCAGGAGCACTCAAGCAATTGGCAGTGAGTCTGATGCACATTGCCAACAACATTCGCCTTCTGGCCTCAGGGCCACGCTGTGGCATAGGCGAAATCATCCTTCCGGCCAACGAACCAGGGTCGTCTATTATGCCCGGCAAGGTGAACCCCACGCAAAACGAAAGCCTCACCATGGTGTGCGCACAAGTGATTGGGAACGATGCTGCCATCACCGCCGGCGGGATGCAAGGGCATTTCCAATTGAACGTTTTCAAGCCGGTGATGATCTATAACCTGTTGCAAGCCGCCAGGCTGTTGGGCGAAGCCTGCGTCAGCTTTACTGAACATGCTGTGCAGGGTATCGAAGCCAACGAAGCCGCCATTCGCCACAACCTCGAAAACTCCCTCATGCTTGTAACGGCATTAAACACCCATATAGGCTATGACAATGCTGCCCGGATTGCCAAAAAAGCACATGCAGAGAATACCACACTACGCAAGGCAGCTATCGAACTTGGACTGCTCACTGACGAACAATTTACGGACTGGGTAGATCCTGCCAAGATGATATGACATACCGGGCACCGGAAACAATTCAACGGCTGAACCCCACAGTTTCAGCCGTTTCTTTTTCGGCCTCAAAGTACATTTTGTTGAACAATATCCATGCGTTAAAGGCGTTCCTTGTCAGGAAAATTTCAATATTTCCAATGGCTAATCTTGACAGTAGCACAATCATTCAAAATCAGAAAATATCACATAAATAATTCATTATGAACGATCTTGAGATTGCAAAGAAAGCAAAACTTCGCCCTATTGCCGAGATAGCGGCACAACTTGGCATTCCAGCCGACGATTTGGAACTTTACGGAAAATATAAGGCCAAACTGCCTTTGAAATATATTGACCGGTCTAAATTTGGAAAACTGATTTTGGTGTCGGCTATTTCGCCTACTCCTGCAGGAGAGGGTAAGACCACCGTTTCCATCGGTCTTTCTCAAGCTTTGAACCGCATCGGCAAAAGGTCGGCAGTTGTGTTGCGCGAGCCCTCGCTGGGGCCTGTGTTCGGAATGAAAGGCGGAGCCACCGGCGGCGGGCAATCAATGGTGTTGCCGATGGAAGACATCAACCTGCATTTCACCGGCGATTTTGCGGCCATCGAGAAAGCGCATAATCTGCTTGCTGCTTTGATTGATAATAACATCCAAAGCAAGACCCGGTCACTCAATCTTGACCCGCGTACCATTTCATGGAAAAGGGTGATGGACATGAACGACAGGTCGTTGCGCTCCATCGTAGTGGGCTTAGGTGGCACCACACATGGCATCCCACGCGAAACAGGGTTCGACATCACCGCTGCTTCCGAAGTGATGGCCATTCTTTGTCTCTCGAACAACATTCAGGATTTGAAAGAGCGTCTGGGGAATATTTTCATCGGTTACACTTTCGACAAAAAGCCAATCTATGCCCGCGATCTGAAAGCCAATGGAGCTATGGCCGCCCTACTCAAAGATGCCATCAAACCCAACTTGGTCCAAACCCTCGAAGGCACTCCGGCCATCATTCATGGCGGGCCTTTTGCCAATATTGCCCAAGGCACAAACACTGTTGTAGCGACACAAACCGCTTTATCCCTCACCGACTACACGGTGACCGAAGCCGGTTTTGGATTCGACCTTGGTGCCGAAAAATTCCTCGACATCAAATGCCGTCATGCCAAACTTTCGCCTAATGCGGCTGTGTTAGTGGCCACCATCCGTGCACTGAAATATCATGGCGGACAAGCCCTGAAAGATATTCAGACACCAAATGTGGCTGCGCTGGCCAAAGGTATCGAGAATCTTGAAAAACATGTCGAAAACATTCGGTTATTCTCACTGGCGCCGGTCATTGCCATCAATAAATTTTCAAGCGACGCCCCCGAAGAGCTTGATTATCTGCTTAATTATTGCCGATCAAAGGGTGTACCGGCAGCAATAGCCGATGTGTGGGGACAAGGAGGAGCAGGAGCCGAAGAACTTGCCCGTTTAGTGGTAGAAGCCTCTGACAACTGCTGCCCCAATTTCCTCCCTCTTTATCCGCTGACCGACAGCGTTGAAAAGAAAATCGAAACCATCGCTAAGAAAATCTATGGCGCCGAAGCCGTTGATTACACTCCTAAGGCAAAGGCACATCTAAATAAAATTTCCAACCTCGGGCTCAATGATTTGGCCATTTGTATGGCTAAATCGCAGAAATCACTTTCCGACAACCCCGAACTTTTGGGTCGGCCAAAAGATTTCGTGATTACTGTGAGGGAGATCGAAATAGCAGCCGGAGCAGGATTCCTCATTCCCATCACAGGTGATATTATGCGTATGCCCGGTTTGCCCGAAATTCCCGCTTCTGAAAGAATGGATTTGGATGAAGACGGCAATATCACCGGACTTTTCTAAACTCATTTTTGGTTTTTTCAGCCATTCTGCCCGTCGGGAAATTGCACTTTTCTCGCGGGCAGTTCTGTTTTTACTAACGCTCCACTTGTTTGAGACTCAACTTTTGTTGTGGTCTCATTCAAAATCAATTATTTCTATCATGTTGAAAATGTGAAGTATAAAACATGTATTTAAAAATTGTGAAAGAATTGTAGTAGGGCGGCTTGAGGCTCTGTTCTTTGTTTTCTATCGTGGATATCTAATTTTGTACTCTGTCAGGCTGGCTGCATCAGGGTCTGATATTTCACTTATTCAAATTAAATCATTATGAAAAAAGCTCTATTTTTTGTGGCGCTTTGGCTACCGTTGCTGATCTGGTCTCAAAGCCGGGTTAGTCAGGCTTATTTAGGCCCCGACGGCGAGGTGCTCACCCGTGATGTTGTGGTAGATCCGGGCTTTTTACCCGCTTGTGCCCCCTCAACCATTAATCAGATGGCCGGATTTCCGAAAAAAGTGCCGGCACATCCCAACTTTAAAAACTTCCGTAATGTTACCCTGGCCGATATCAATGGCGATGGAAAAGAAGAAATTCTGGTGGCTTCGATGAATCATTTGCGGGTTTTTAAATACGACGGAAGTCTTTTGTGGCAGAAACAACTCATTGGCACGCCCATTTATCCTCCCTCAGTTTCAGTAATGGATCAGAATGGAACCATTGGTATTGTGCAGGTTACAGGGGGTGTTCCAAATAACGGAAGGGTTTTCTACTTGGACGTGAACGGGAACGATATGCCCGGTTTTCCAAAAACTTTCACCAATCACTGGATCATTTGTGCTCCAGCATTAGCTGATATGAATGGCGATGGTGAGAAAGAAATCATCGTACAGACGCGTACTTCCAACAACCTTCATGTCATCAAACAGGACGGAAGCATTCTTTGGACTGTCAATCTTGGCGGTACGCCAGCCATCACGCCATCAGTAGGCGACCTTGACGGTGATGGCATCAATGATATCGTAACCGGCACCTCCAACGGTATTTTACATGCTTTTAATGGTACTGACGGAGCTTACAAAAATGGATTTCCTACAGAAGCTAACGGCTCATCGTTGAGCTATCAATCGCCACTGCTTGTTGACCTCGATGGAAACGGGCATCTGAGCATTGTCGGTGCTGCACATGGCGATTCCCCTAATTTCTACGTTAGAAACTACGATGGCAGTTACCGCACCGGATGGCCTGTGCCAACCCCCAACGCAAGTTGGACGTATTGCCCACCCACAGCAGTTGACTTATCCGGCAACAACGATTTTAAAATCTTCGCCAGTCTTCCAATCTCTGAAGAGGTGGCTCCCATGCTTTTTGGCTTTAATCCCGATGCAAGCATGATGGAACATTTCCCTATCGAGAAATCGGGTGGCCTTGAATCGCCTATTTGCGTGGCCGACATCACGGGCGACGGGGCGCACGATCTTATTTTTGGCAGCAATCTGATGGTTGAAGGCCAAGGGTTTATCCATGCCTATAAGATGGATGGCAGTGGCGAGATCAACGGTTTTCCGCTTCGCCCTACTGGTTTCACCTTTATGAACGGCCCGACCTTAGGCGATGTGAATGGCGACGGCCTGCTCGATCTGGTCTCACTTTCCTATGAACAGACTTTCTCGGCCACAGATTCTGCTTATGTGAACGTTTACGAGCTAAATATTCCGGTTGAGCAAGCCGACGTGCTTTTCGGCACCTATAAAGGAAGCAACGACCGCACCGGCTATATCCCCCGTTCGGTTGCTCCAGCCAATGTAAGCGTTGAACCCGAAGTGCTGACTCAGACACTGGCCGCTAATCAATCAGCCACCCAGCAGCTCGTGGTAAGAAACAACGGCAGCAGCCCGATTGATTTCCAGATAAGTATCAATGCCGGACGCCAAACTGATGGTAGCCTCTCAGGCGCTTATTGCGATGCCTCCACCTCCGGACAGGAAGAATACATCTCGCATGTGCTTCTTGGCAGCATCAGCAACAGCAGCGGATGGCAAGGCGGTGTGGCCGACTACACAGCTCTTTACACTCAGATTGATGCCGGTCAAAGTGAAATGATCACCGTGACAAACGGCAGCCCATGGCCAACGGATAAAGTGACCGTTTGGGTTGACTGGGATCACAATTATCAGTTTGATGTCGGAACCAATGAAGAGTTTGTCCTGAGTTCAGCTGATGAAGGCGCAACTTTCACCGGCAATATTGCTGTTCCTGCCGGCACCCCCGACGGCTTTTACAGACTGCGTATCCGCTTGTCGTATGTAGTGATTCCTGCACCTTGTGGCAATTTCCCCTTCGGCGAAGTGGAAGACTATACCGTAAAAGTAGGCGATGGTGGCTCGGTCGAAGCCTGGCTAAGCGCCACACCACTAAGTGGAACCATTGCCGCAGGTGCAATTGCCACAGTTGACGCTACGTTCAACTCCACTGGACTCGAGCCTGGAACCTATGATGGCAGCTTGGTTTTTGCTTTCAGCGATGGAGCCGGAACCAGCATCACCGTTCCTGCAACGCTCAACGTCAGCTCATCCCAGTTACCAAAGCCACTGAATTTCAACGCAATGGATATAGGCCACGCCGCACGACTCAGTTGGTCAACACCTAATCAGGGAGGCAATACCAATCTCACTGCTTATAAAGTGTATCGCAATGGAACAGAGATTGGCAGCACCACGCCTGACGTTAAAGAATTTATTGACAGCCCCTTATCCAACGGAAATTATGTTTATGGCGTTGCAGCTGTGTATGGCGCACCCACTCCCGGCATTTCCGATCCGGCAGTAGTAAACCTGACCATTGCCGATCCCATCGGCTTGCCTTTTGCCGAAAACTGGTCGGGCGGTAACTTCACCACTAACAACTGGAAGTTCGTTCCCAGCCAAGGCAATTGGTCTGTTTATGCCGAGGGAGGAAATCCTGCACCAACGGCCGACTTTTTCTGGGATCCGGTGGCAACAAATTACAGCTATAGCCTTGTAAGCCCCATCATTGATGCTTCGTCAGCATCGGAAAACGTCAGCCTGAAATTCGATCTGTTCCTTGATGACTATAATTCCGCAGGCACTGAGAAAATCAAAGTCTGGGTATGGAACGGCAATACACAAAACTGGGTGATGATCACCTCATTCGCCAACGAAGGCTCGCTTGATTGGGAAACACATGTCTTTGATATCACCCAATATGCCTTGAACACCTTTACGGCAGTGAAGTTTGAAGCTACAGGCCAAACCACTTACAACTTCAACAAATGGCAGCTCGACAACATCCATATTTACGAAGGCACCAATGCCCCTGTAATTACGGTAAACCCGAATGCTCTTTATCAATATTATATTTATCCGGGTTCCATTCAGACTCAGACAATGAGCATTGGCAACAACGGATTTTCCAATTTAGACTGGCAGGCCAGCATTGTGTACACCAACAAAAACGGTTCTCAGTCCTCGACAGTACCCATTGGACCACGTCCCGGTAAAAGCGATATCAAACTGTCAAAAGCCCAGAGTACAATGGGTGGCGCTCCATCAATGGTTCGCGATGGTGTTGTGCTACATTATGACGGTGAGAATGATGATGCTATTGGATTGACTGGTGGCGGAAGTTATTTTGTTGCCGCCCGGTTCCCCGCCGACCTTACTTCGGGCTATGCCGGCTATACGCTTGATGAGGTAATGGTTTATATCAACGATGTGCCAAACCCCTCGAAGCTGATGATTTGGGGAGCAGGAACAACCACAACACCCGGAGCTTTGCTCCACGAACAGAGCTTCACAGCTACCGCACAAAGCTGGAATAACATCAGCCTGAGCTCGCCTTTGACGCTCCTCGGACAGGATATCTGGGTAGGATACTCGGTGACCCATGGTGCCAACGAGTTCCCCACTGGCTGTGATGCCGGCCCGGCTAATCCCAATGGCGACTGGATTTCGACTGATGGTACAGCCTGGGAACACATTTCTGCCTTTGGATTGAATTACAACTGGAATATCCGTGCAAAACTCAGCGGAAATGCATGGCTCAGTCTGTCAACCAACAGTGGCTCTGTTGCCCCCGGGGCTACACAGCAAGTGAATGTCGTGTTTAATCCGAGCGGATTGAATTTTGGTCTTTTCACAGCTAACATCATCATTAGCAGCAACGACCCCGTCACACAAGTTAAAACAATTCCCGTTACAATGGATATCGTGGTAGGAATAGACGAAACTGCCGCCCTGCAAGTAAGGGTATATCCTCAGCCTGCCTCCGGCGAGATATTTCTCGATCGGGCAGGAGATTGCATCAAGGCCAGGGTACTTAACCTGACAGGCCAGACGGTGATCGAAAAAAACCTCAACGGAAATGACACCCAACGCCTGAATCTGGCACAACTCAACAACGGGACTTATATCCTTCAGCTCGAAACGAAAAACGGCGAATTTGCGAACAGAAAAATCATCATTACCCGTTAGACAACCGTTTTGATTCTGACCATTTTTTAAACAGAGGAGGCTGCCTTTTGAAGCAGCCTCCTCTGTTTAAAAACAACCCAAAATCTCCGGCACGGCAGAAGCAAATCATCCCCCCAAACGCTCCTCTATATCACTGAAATAAAATTGTTTCGTTTTGTCGGAAGAGCTTAGAATGGACTTATCTTTGTTGGATAACCAAATACAACAACCATGATGAAATCCTTTCGTCTAACGGGGTTTTTGGCGGCCAACCCGATCAACAAAAGCCGCATGGGCAAAGGTTTTGTGCCTTCCTTCCTTCCTTCCTTCCTTCCGCATGAAAACATCTCATTTTCATGATTTCCAGCCATTGAAACTACTCCTGATCTTACTGTTTGTATCTGGCACGGCTTTCGGCCAATTTGATCTTTATCTTACTGGAGGCGCAGGCCTTGGCAATTACTTTAATGAAATAGAAAGAGATAAAACTCAGGCCGGTTTTGAGTTGAAATCAATTTTTGCAGGCAGCTTGGGCGCAGAAATGACATGGGAGAGCCCATCCAGATTCAAACCATTTATTGGCCTTAATTTTTCATTCACCGGCGCCGATCAGGAAGTTCGTTTTGATTCTATTATTGGTTCACATTACAGATTTCAGTATCTTTCTGTACCCATTGGATTGCGAATTCGTATTTACAAGTCATTAGGTTTCGAAGCCTCTTGCGTAAACAGCTTTCAGATAGCCAATAAATCCAGAAACACAGTTCTTCCAAAAGCTGCAACCTGGGACATTGCGGTTCAGCCAGCCATCTATTATCAATATAAAAGATGGAGAGGTAGCCTGTCCTATTATTTTGGTTTTAATGACGCCCTTGGCTATGGTTATATAGGTGGGTCTGATTTTCGTCATTTTAACCGAATTATACTATTCAACTTTGCCTATCGCCTTTCCTCATTCAATTAATGCCATAGAATACCGTCTGTAATAAAGCCTGCCAAGGCTCCACTTGGCAGGCTTTTTTCTTCCAATCATGTATCCAAATTTCAAAAGAGATAACTGAGCAACAAAACTCACATTCATGTATATAGATATACACCATTGATTTTCAATAAATTTAAAAATTTTCTCATCTGAAATAAATTTTCATCTCTTTGTTAAACCGGCTAAAAAGCCTTTTATCTTTGTTGGATAACCAAATACAACAACCATGATGAAATCCTTTCGTCTAACGGGGTTTTCTGCGGCCAACCCAATCAACAAAAGCCGCATGGGCAAAGGTTTTACGCCTTCCTTCCTTCCTTCCTTCCTTCTTTATCTTAATAGCCATCTTGCTGTTACTCGGATGCAAAAAAGAGCAGGAATCACAACAATCTAAAAGCGAAACACAAGCACTTTTAAAAGATTCTGAAGAAATAATTCAGGTTACAGATGGTGTTTTATGCTTCTTGGATATGCCGTCATTTGAATATTACCTTAACAGCCTTTTGGCAATGCCAGACTCTCTCAGAAAACTTCAAGAAGTTCAATGGGGATTTACATCCTATGCATCTATCACTGATTCATTATCAGACATCGTTTTTAATGCCTCGACTAAAAATGAAATGCTGCAGCTGATAAATAGCCATAACGATTTTGTTAAAGTTGAAGACAGTACGCTTACTACCCAATTACCCTTCTACGGCCATCAGTGTGTGGCAAATATTCATGGGATTTTCAAAGTTGGCAATACATTTTTCCGTATCTTCCCTGAAGGGATCGTTGGTTGGACTGGAGCCACATTAACTCAAATTAAATCATTAACCCTAAACGAAGACTTTGACGATGATCTTTCGGATGGAAAATTCTTTTATATTAAAAATGTGGAACTCGACCCAATAGAAAGTAATTGCGGAAACCAAAAATCGGCTGTAAAATACAATGCGAGCCAAAACAGAAGGATAAATTTTTGCATTAGTGTTAGTATTGTACAAGATCCAACTTCAACAAGATGCCCAAGCACCAATCAATTAATGAATTACAGAAAATACTGCTCACTCATCAACTTATATGGAGAAAAAAAGACGTTAGGGATTTGGTTCAAATACAAAACAAATTTAGAGTTTAAAGAGGTCTATTGTGAACTTGACGTTCCCAGACAAAATGGTTACAATAATCAGACATGTACAACTGTTGTCGGATATGAAAAACGCGGATTAATTAATAAGTCAGATAACGTAAGCAATTCAAAACTAATGACCAGAGTTTATTACGGAATGACCCATAATATGGGTGATGTAATACATAATTACCAAATCACAAACCCGGTTTTTTATAAAGTTAAAGGGAAAGCAACAAGTACTGGATTAGGTGGTTTATGGAATGAAATCAATTGTGGTTATTAAAAATATTCTATCATGAAAAATGTGATTTTTTTATTGGCAATGATCCAAATATCAATTGTCGCTTTCGGACAATTTGATCTAACGCTCTCCGCTTCAGGTGGATTGAGCAAATTGCAGGGTCAGCACTTTCAAACCGAGGGAATTGAAAGTAATCATTGTTTCACATCGGGAGTTGATATGCTTGTTCAGTTGAACAAAAGCAAGCATATCCAACCCTTTGCAGGTTGCTCCTTTTATGTGTTGCAAAGCAAACTTGATTATCCAACTGATTGGCATCTTTTGGAACCAACCAACCGTTTCAGGTTCAATTTTCTAAGGATACCCATTGGTGTTGATGCACCGGTATTCAAAACAGTCGGTATCCGCTTGGCACTCATCAATGGTTTTTTGGTAGGAGGAACCGAAACGAGCCCTGAAGCAGCAAAATACGAATTTGGTGTGCAACCCGGCATCTTTTACAGCTTGGATCAATGGAAAATTGGTTGCAATTATTACCGTGGTTTCACCGATGTCTTTCATCGGGCTGAAGCGCCACAAAATACAGCTTATTGGAAAGTTTACAACAGTGCATTCTATCTTACAATAAGCTATAAACTGCCTTTGTTTTAATATCAAGCGAGCTCATAAAAAGCCTGTCGGAAATGGTTCTTGCAGGCTTTATTTTCTTCCCTTAACATATATCCAAATTTTAAAAGAGGTATCAAAGCAACACAACTCACATTCATGTATATAGATATACACCATTGATTTTCAATAAATTTAAAAATTTTCTCATCTGAAATAAATTTTCATCTCTTTGTTAAACCGGCTAAAAAGCCTTTTATCTTTGTTGGATAACCAAATACACCAACCATGGTGAAATCCTTTCGTTTAACGGGGTTTTCGGCGGCCTACCCAATCAACAAAAGCCACATGGGCAAAGGTTTTGCGCCTTCCTTCCTTCCTCCGCATGAAAACATCTCATTTTTATGATTTCCAGCCATCGAAACTACTCCTGATCTTACTGTTTGTATCTGGCACGGCTTTCGGCCAATTTGATCTTTATCTTACTGGTGGCGCCGGCCAAAGCCAGCATTACAGTTTTGACCACAAGCATCAGGAAATGTCGGGGTTTACTTTGAATTCAGCAGCCTCACTGAAATTGGGTGCATCAGTGGAGTGGTCGAAGCACAACTTCATTCACCCTTTTACAGGCATTCAGTACACAATGCTTGGCTCGATCAATAAATTTGGAGAAAACTATCATGTGAACCCGGGCACATCTTATTCATTCACGCACAATTATATCACCATCCCGTTTGGGGCTGGCATCCCTTTATATAAAACTTTCGGCATTGACTTCTCAATTTTGAACAGTTTTCAGCTATCCAACCGATCAAGCGAAATCATCGCTGTCGAGTCAAGGATATGGGACGCCGCTTTACAGCCTGGTGTATATTTTAAAGTTCGTAACTGGAAAGCCAGCTTTACCTACTATTACGGAATTCGGGATGTTTTTGGAGTAGGGATAAAAGAAAACACTGATTTGCGGTTTTTCAACCGCGCATGGCATCTGAATATTTCTTACAAAGTCAAAACATTCGGCAGATAAGGCTATTTGGCAAGATAAGCAGTGCTGCTTATGAAGTTTGTAATCGTGCAATTACAATTTCAGGTTTATGATTACACGGTTATTATCAAATTCTCGAATAAACTATCCATTGAATGACCAATCGTTGCAAGGCTTGACATCAATAACACAACCATCTTAGCACTTATCGTACGCAAAAGGTAGCCGGCTCACCATTTCAGCAGGCCGATTTTCCGTTTTATTTCTTCCGGAGAGGCATCCACCTCAAAAACTTGTTCAGGCTTCAGGTAATGCAGTTGATGTTCGGCTTTAAATCTTTTTTCTCCTCCTCCGGTGATGTTGAGCATCACGATGGCATCGGTGGGAACGCGGCCCTTGGCAACGGCCTGCCTCAGTGAGGCCACTGCCACAGCAGCAGCCGGGTGAATATCAATTCCTTCAAGCTGTTCAAAAAGTCGGGCTGCTTCGTCGGCTTCTTCGTTATGAACCAAAAGCACATCGCCCTGCGTATCTTTCAGGGCATCAAAAAGCCCGCCAATCACCGGGTACGGCGGCTTACGGTTTGAGAGTACTGTGGCAGCAATGAGCTCAGCATGTTGTCTGGCCAAGGCGTCATCGTAAGGCAAAATAGCCCTCGATCCGGCCTTCCAGGCATCGTAGATTGGCTGGAAGGGGGCATTTTGCGACACCATAAGCCGCATTTTATGTTTCCCAAAGCGGCCGTCGGCCAGAAAACGCAGGTTTGCCTCCCAGGCAGCGATGGCGCCGGTGCCGCTTCCAACAGCCTGAAAATAAAAGTCGGGGAGGCGTCCGATAAAAGTGGTGGCCGAAAGCACGGTTGTACCCATGCCATCGCGGCGGGCAATATTTTTTGCCCCCCCCTCGGCATAAAAACCATCGAAGCCACAAACTATATTAGACAAGTGGATGGCATCGAAATAGTCGCTCCCTTTTGCCGTGGCCACCAATTTTACACATTCGTTCAATGACTTATCAAACCAAAGAGCGTCCAGATTATCTTCGGGGACACAGAGCAAGAGTGGAATCTGGTTGTCGGAACACACCTGCGCGAAAGCCCGTGCGGTATTGCCCGCCGAGGCAACCACCAATACCTTTTGGGAGTTTTGCGGCTGCATCCGGCTGCAAACCGAGAAAGCCTCCGTCTCTTTGAACGAACAGCTTGTCATTATCGCGCCGCGCTCGGGCCACCATCCGCTAAAAGTGATGTAGAGGTGATGAAGCCTTAAAAAGGCGGCCAATTCTTTGCTTTTATAGGTAACCGGAGCCGAAGAGCCATGGAGGAAACGTTGAGCAGGCAACCAATCGGAAAAGCGGAAAAGACCAAAGCTTTCGTCTTTCAGATGAAGCTGATTTTGCTCATACACTGCCCTGACGAGCCCCGGCATATCCTCGCCCGGAGCTTCGAGCAGCCAGCCCGAATCGTCAAAAACACGGCCGGTTGCCAAAGACTGCAAACGATATTGAGTAGGTTGGAAATCAATCGCCATGAAGGGGTAAATTTTGCGGCAAATTTACAAACTTAGACCACAAGGCAAAACCCGGGACAACCGACATCGAAAATGCCCTATCTTTGGCCGCAAATCTCAGGCTTTAATTTATGACAGCAAGTCTTCAGGAATTTTTTGGCGCTGACGTTTACAACTGGGTGGTTTTGCCTTTGCTCATCGCCATTGCACGCATCATGGATGTAACCATCGGCACTATCCGATTGATTTTTGTCTCGCGCGGACTTAAAAACTATGCCCCATTTCTGGGCTTTCTCGAAGTCATCATCTGGCTGTTGGCTATTGGTCAGATCATGCAGCAGCTCGACAACTTCATGTCGTATATTGGCTATGGGGCCGGTTTTGGCGCAGGCAACTACATCGGAATACGAATTGTTGAAAAAATGTCGCTCGGAAGTGTGGTCATCCGTATTATCCCTAAAAAAGACAATCCGGAACTCATCGAACGGCTTCGTGAAGCCAATTACGGAGTAACCACCCTTGATGCGGAAGGAAAATCAGGCCCTGTCAAAATTCTTTTTAGCATTGTTAAAAAGAAAGACCTGAACGAAGCTCTCAAAATCATTAACACCCACAATCCCAATGCGTTTTATACCATTGAGGAGGTGCAAAAGGTGAACGAAGGCCATTTCAGACCTACCCAACGAAAGGGAAAACTTTTCGACAATTTATTCTCCCTCAACCAGCTTCGCAAATAATTTCCTGTCAACCGAAGTTTTTTGCATGGTTTTTGTGTTAACCCAACCAAAATCGTAATAGATATCATGGACAACGACGCATTTAAAAAGCAGCTCGATGAGCTTTTCAGACTCTTCAACAAGTTGATGGAAAAGCATCCGATGGACGAGATCAGTGGCCTCAGCAAGGTGCAGCTTGAGCAGATGCGCCTTTTTTTAAAGAACTATGAATTGATGAAAGACCACATCTCGTTTGAGATGTTTGGTCAGGCAAACGAGCATATATATCAAATGATCGGAATGTTTATCAGGCAATTGCGCGAAGAACTGGGCGAGCCCGAATTAACTAAAACACAGCCGACTACAGAAAATTCTGAACAGCTTGAAAGCATTGCCCAGATAGACGCCAGATTAAGAGACCCTCAATTGAGCGAAGAAGAAATTAACCGTTTGCTCGACGAGCGCATGCGCTTGACGGATGAGGCAAGCCGGTCATAAAAACTAATCAGATGAATTTGAAAGACATCATCAAAAAAAGATGGGAGACTTATTGGCAAAAGAAAAGCTGGTTGAGCAAAGCTTCCGACCTGCTTTTTGTTTTGCTGCTGATTGGTCTTGTGATTCCTGCCAGCCGCCGAGAAATCAGTGCCTTTATGGCAGGATTGACCGCTGTTTCACCTAAAACCTTATCCGCCGAAAAACAGTCCACCGTGAGCGATGAAGCCTGGAACTGGCAGTTGCGCGATGCCAATGGCCGAGAGATCCGCCTTGGCGTGCTGAAAGGTCAAACGATTTTGCTCAATTTCTGGGCCACCTGGTGCCCGCCTTGCATTGCCGAAATGCCAGATCTGCAAGAACTTTACATAAACAAATCGGACAGAATCACCTTTGTACTCGTGAGCAACGAAAAAGCCGAAACGATTAATAGTTTCATGGAAAAGAAAGGTTTTACGATGCCTGTTTACCAAGAACTTTCAGAAACTCCGCCTGATTTTGCCACCGGAAGCATCCCAACAACCTGGGTGATAAGCCCCGAAGGCAAAATCATCATTCGCAAAACCGGCGCAGCAAAATGGAACAGCTCATCCATGCACAAGCTGATTGACCAACAGCACCCGAAACGCTGATTTTTTACAATGCCATAATTCATCTTTACGAAAAATGTATCTTTGCCACTTCACTAACCTTAGAACCGGAAAATGAAAAAACTGAGTTTATTAGCCGCTTTACTGTTCGTGTTTATTGCTGCACGTCCACAGGTTGTGGCCACCAAGTCAAGCAACAATGTTTCAGCAGGCTTTGATATCTTCACCGATGTTTTCACCAAATCGCCTGATGGCATCAAGATGCGGGCCATTAACCAAGGCTTTGGATTTTCAACGACCTACAATTTCAAGGTTGGCGAAACTAAACACATCTTTGCGATGGGTGCCGGACTCAGGATGCACAATTTTTACAGCAACGGTATCATCAGCGATGTGAAAGCCGATACCATCGTGATGAGCCCCATCAACAAAGACCTCAACTACAAGCGCAGCAAGCTGGGTTTGACCTATATTGACATTCCCGCCGAATTTCGGCTTAGATTTAAAGACAACTGGAAAATCGGTATCGGTTTCAAGATGGGCATTGCGCTCGATTCAAAGACCAAATATCGTGGCCAGACCGTCAAAGACGGCCCTTATCGTCTGATCAAAGAGAAACGCATCAATGCCTTAGAGAAATATACCTTCGGACCCACCTTACGCGTTGGTTACAAATGGGTAAATCTTTATGCTTATTATCAGCCTTCGCGCATCTTCCAGCGCGATCTAGGCCCGGAAATCTATCCACTTTCACTGGGGATTACTATCACGCCGTATTAATCGGGCTTGAGAGGTCGAATTACAAACTACCGGTTACCAGTTAACCTGTTATCAGGACAAACAGGCTGAATATCAGCACAGATCCAAGAAGAAAGCCAAAATAAACCTCGCCTTGAGTGTGGGAGGAAAGTCTGAGACGGGCAAAAGCCGTCAGTCCGGCAATCACAACAGCCACAGGTAAAATCAGAAAATACTCCGGGCTCATAAAATAGACGTAAGTGGCCATACAACCTGTCACGCCGCCTGCGCCCACCATATGAAGGCTGATTTTCCATCGGTAATTGATGAGAAAAGCAATCAAACTGAGCAAAGTGGCTCCAATGATATAAACCTTAAACAAAGGCTCTACGCTCCATCCTTTCGACCAAAAAAAGAGTCCATAGAAAGAAATCGCTGTCAACAGGATGGGCTGTTGGCGTTCCTCACGCCGGGGCATTTGCAGCGAGCTGATTCTACCGACACGCAACATGGCCAAAAACACCAATACCGGTAGCACAAACGTAAGGCCAAAAACAGCCAGTCCATATAAAAGAGGCAGATTGCATTCCGAACTTCCAGACGCCACAGATCCCATCAACGACATGACGATAAATACCCAGGTGGGCATCAATAAGGGATGAAAAACAACGGAAATTACACGGGCTAATGCGATAGTAAAAGGCGGTTTACGAGCCATGTGCTAAAGCTCCTTTCGCAGTCGCGCCACAGGGATATTCAACTGTTCGCGATATTTGGCCACCGTTCGGCGGGCAATATTGTAACCTTTCTCTTTTAAAATATTCATCAACTGCTCATCGGTCAGTGGTTTATCTTTTGACTCGGCTTCGATGCAGTCGCTCAATATCTTCTTGATTTCACGGGTCGAAACTTCTTCGCCTTCTTCGGTTTGCATACTCTCGCTAAAGAAACTTTTGAGCAGGAAAGTGCCAAAGGGTGTTTGCACATATTTGCTGTTGGCCACGCGCGAAACAGTGGAAATATCCATCTTCACCATTTCGGCTATATCTTTGAGAATCATTGGCCTGAGTCTTGTTTCATCACCGGTTAGGAAATATGCCTCCTGATATTTCATAATGGCCAACATGGTATTGTAGAGGGTGTTCTGGCGCTGATGTATCGCATCAATGAACCAGCGTGCAGAGTCAATCTTTTGTTTGATAAAGACTAAAGCTTCTTTTTCGGCTCGTCCTTTTTTGCCTTCGGACAAGGTTTCGAGCATTTCGTTGTAGAGTTTGCTCACCCTGAGTTCGGGCATATTGCGACTGCTCAAACTGAGTTCGAGTTTGCCGTCGTTGATTTGAATGATAAAATCAGGAATGATGTAATGATTATCTTTGGCTGTTTCCGCTACACTATTTCCAGGCTTGGGATTCAGCTTCAGGATTTCGTTCATGGCATCCCTGAGCTGATCTTCAGTGATTTCGGCTTTTTTAATGATTTTGTCGTAATGTTTTTTGGCAAACTCATCAAAATAGCGATCAATGAGGAGGATGGCCAGCTCAATAGCGGGCGAAGGGTTTTCCTCATCAATACGTTTAAGTTGGATAAGCAGACATTCCTGCAGGTTGCGGGCACCAACACCCGGTGGATCGAAGCTTTGAATGATGGCCAGAATTTCGTTGAGCTCCCGTTTGTTGGTTTTGATATTGAGACCAAAAAGTAAATCATCGGTGATGGCTTCCAATGTCCGGCTCAGATAGCCCGAATCGTCGAGGTTGCCAATGATATAAGTCCCAATCTTATATTTCCGTTCGTCCAATCTGCGATAACCCAGTTGCTGAATAAGTAATTCCTGAAAACTCAGGCCGCTGGTGAAAGGGACTTCATATCTTTCGTCATCGGCGCTGGTGTTGTTCACACTCGTTTTGTAATCAGGGTAATCATCGTCGTCTTCAGAGAGATAGTCGTCAATCGAGAATTCATCGTCTTTTGTATCATATTCCTCTTCATCGTCTTGTTCATTGTCAAAATCGGAATCTTCATCAAACGACATCTCTTCCTGTGGTGGTTCTTCCTGTCCTTCTTCGAGTTCGAGCGCCGGGTTTTCCTCTATCTCCTGTTTTATGCGTTGCTCCAAAGCCATTGACGGTATCTGCAGAAGCTTCATCAGCAGTATCTGCTGAGGCGAAAGCTTCTGAATAAGTTTTTGTTGGAGCCTTTGGTTGAGCATAAACTTTGGAGAATGAATCGAAAAGGGTTAAGCTGTTTCTAATATTTTTTTACGAATTAACGAAAGATTATTTTTCAAAACAAGAAAAAAGAGGAAAAAATGTTAGTTGTCTGATAATGAATCACATATCAGCCTATTACCAAAGCCGTGCCATTTTTTGGCTTCGCTTGTTTTTTTAATAAAAATCGGCTTAAAATTCGCAGTTTTGTGGGGTTCGGGGGAAAGGAATCACATCGCGAATATTTCCCATACCTGTCACAAAAAGCATCAGGCGCTCAAAACCGAGCCCGAATCCGGCATGAGGAACTGTTCCAAACTTCCGCGTTTCGAGATACCACCACATGGTTTCCTGCGGGATATTCATTTCGTTCATACGTTGAAGCAGCTTGTCGTAGCGTTCTTCGCGCTGGGAGCCTCCAATGATTTCTCCGATTCCGGGAAAAAGTACATCCATGGCGCGAACAGTCAGCCCATCATCGTTTTGCTTCATGTAAAACGCTTTGATCTCTTTAGGATAATCGGTCAGGATAACAGGCCTTTTGAAGTGTTTCTCAACGAGATAGCGTTCGTGTTCGGATTGCAGATCGGCTCCCCATTTTTCGATGGGATAGCTGAATTTTCCTTTTTTATTATGGTTTGAGTTTTTCAGAATCTCGATGGCCTGGCTATAAGTGATGCGTTCAAAAGGTTGCTCGAGCACAAACCTGAGCTTGCTGATGAGCTCCATTGATTTTTCTTCGGCTTTTTTGTTTTTTTCTTCTTCTTCGAGGCGTTTGGCCAAAAATGCCAGGTCATCGGCACAGTGCTCTAAAGCGTAAGATATCAGATACTTCAGCATTTCTTCGGCCAGATCCATATCGTCGTTGATGTCAAAGAATGCCACTTCGGGTTCTATCATCCAGAATTCGGCCAGATGGCGCGAAGTGTTTGAGTTTTCGGCACGGAAAGTTGGTCCAAAAGTATAAACCTTTGAAAGAGCCAATGCGGCAAGCTCAGCTTCAAGCTGTCCGGAGACGGTAAGGTTTGCAGCACGGCCAAAGAAATCTTGTTTGAAATCTACGGTCTTGTCGTCGTTGAGCGGCAAATTATTAAGGTCTAAAGTCGTCACCTGGAACATCTCGCCTGCACCTTCGGCATCTGATGCGGTGATAATGGGAGTATGGATATTAAAATAACCTTTGTCGTTGAAAAATTTATGAATGGCAAAAATCATGGCATGTCTCACCCGGGTGATAGCGCTGAAGGTGTTAGTCCGAAAACGCAGGTGCGCTTTCTCGCGCAGAAACTCAAGAGAGTGTTTCTTGGGTTGCAAAGGATATTCATCGGGATTGGCCTCGCCCAATAACTCAAGATGTTCCACTGCCAACTCCACGCGTTGGCCACTGCCAGCAGAAGGAACCAAACGTCCAGAAGCTGAAAGGGCGGATCCCGTATGAACATTGGCCAGATTTTCTTCAGGAATCTTCTCAAGATCAATCACCAATTGAAGGTTATGAATTGTTGAACCATCGTTCAGTGCAATGAAAGCTACATTTTTGCTCGAGCGTTTGGTACGAACCCAGCCCATCACCTTCATTTCCACTTCAAAGTTATCACTTTGCAATGCGTCTTTGATTTCTGTACGTTTCACGGATATTTCGGTTTATTTGAAAACAATTGCAAAAAAACGAAAAAAACCGCTATGTTTTTCAAACTTCAACCATCTAAGCTGCTTTTAACTCATTTCGATCCATTTTTGGATTTTCGGGATTCAGCCTGAAACAAAATTAGGAACAGCTTGTTTTTATTCGTAAAATGAGGGCCACATTCATTACATACCGGCTTATCATTATTTTTGCCATTTGAAAAGGATTGAACACTAAATGACAAAACCACCTGAAAACGACCGCAATACTTTTAGCAAGGATTCTGTAGAAGGAATGATGCCGATGCTCATTTGCGGGCCTTGCAGCGCCGAGAGCGAGAGCCAGTTGATGACCACGGCCTCCGGGCTGAGTGCTTTGCTCCGGCTCGATTATTTCAGAGCCGGCATTTGGAAACCCCGCACCCGTCCAGGCGATTTTGAAGGCGTGGGAATCAATGGTTTACGGTGGATGCAAAAGGTGAAAGATAACTTTGGATTTCGCCTGATGGTGGAAGTGGCCAGTCCTGAGCATGTTGAGGCTATCCTTCAGTACGGGGTTGATGCTGTGTGGATTGGCGCCCGAACAGTAGTTAATCCATTTTCGGTTCAAGAGCTGGCCGAAGCGCTCCGCGGAACAAAGTTGCCTGTTTTTATCAAAAATCCTGTCACTCCCGATCTTCATCTCTGGATTGGCGCCATCGAACGTTTTCTCAAGGCCGAAGCCGGAACTCTTTCGGCTATCCACCGTGGTTTTCATTACTTCGCCCGCTCACCCTATCGCAATGCACCGATGTGGGAGATTGCCATCGAACTCAAACGCCTGATGCCAGAGTTGCCCGTGATCACTGACATCAGCCATATCAGTGGACGGCGAAGCCTGTTGCACGAAATCGCACAAAAAGCCCTCGACCTTGGCACCGACGGACTGATGATTGAATCGCACTATGACCCTTCGACGGCCAAAACCGACGCCGCACAACAGATTACACCGGCCGAACTACTCAAAATGGTGAACAAACTCCATGTGCGCAAACGTCCGGAAGGAAACGACTTTGATATTGTATTGGAAAGGCTCCGTACTGAGATTGACAAACTCGATGGCGAGCTTCTTCATCTGCTGGCGCGTCGCATGGAGATCATTGACGAGATCGGGCAACACAAAAAAGCGCACAATCTTTCTATCCTTCAGCTCAAGCGCTGGCAGCACATCATGGACGATCGTTCGGCCATCGGGCTGCATCTGGGGCTCGATAAAAACTTTTTGGTAGAATTGCTTGAACTGGTTCACAAAACCTCTATAGAGCGGCAAGAGAACATCTTTCGCAAAGAATAGCTCTACATCCAGCGACGACGGCGGAAAAAGAGTACCATGCCAAGGGTGAGAACAGCCATTCCCGACATCAGAATCCAGAAAGCAGCCCGATGCGTCTCTAAAGGAAGACTGACATTCATCCCGTAAAGACTGGTGATAAAGGTAAGCGGCAGAATCACCACCGAGATCAGGGTCAGGATTTTCATGATTTCGTTAGTTTTGTTGGTCTGCATCGAATCAAAAGTTTTCGATAATCCCTCGATCAGGTCTTCATAATCTTCAGTCATATCCCAGACTTTTTGATAATAATCCAAGATATTACCCCAGTATTGCTCCATATTATCGGCAAAACCGCTGATTTGTCCGGTTTCAAACTTATGGAACATCCGCAGTTGTGGTTTGAAAATCGTATTGATCAGGATAATGTTTTTGCGTGTTACCGAGATGCGTTCGATGATTTTCACCGGTTTGTTGTTAAACAATTCGCGGTTGATGAGCTCCAGATCAAGGCCGGTTTTGCGCAATAGATAAAGTGATTCGGAAATCAGTCTTTCCAGAAGTTTATATAGCAAAGTATCGGAGGTTCCAACTTCAAAATCGTCGTCATTATCTTCGGCTTTCTGATATTCGCCAAACATCTGTGTGGTAATCCAGGGGCGCTTTTCGATGGTGATCACATAATCTTCGCCCCAGAACACTTTCACTTCCTTGATTTTGATAAACAGGTTTTGTCGGTCGAAATTAGGGAAGTGGAGAATCAAAAAATAATAGTCATCATAACTGTCTATTTTCGGACGTTGGTTGACCGACTTACAGTCTTCGATGTCTAATGGGTGAAAATGAAACTTATCTCTTAAAAATTCAAAATCCTCTTCAACGGGCTGCTGAATATGATGCCAGCGCAACCTCCCCATTTTAACCGTTTCAATCATAGGCCTTCGTTTTAAACATCCTGTTTTTGGTTGTTTTCATCCGCTTTTAAAGCCCGGATTCGCTTCAAAGGTACACTTTTTTAGGTTATGGCTTTCTGACCGGTACAATTTTTTTGGTATAGTGCAAAAAACACCCGGCCAAAAATTCGGCCGGGTGTGTAAAGAATATTTGTTAAAAAACAGGTCGGTCTAACGCACAATTAAACGTGCCGGAGCATGGGTTGTACCATGAAACCTGACAAAATATAATCCCGGTTTAAGATCGTTAAGTTCGATCGTGATTTGCTGTATTTCAGGGGCAAGCTCAACCATTTTGATCAATCTCCCCTGCACATCAGTGATGCAAAGTTGCTGAGTGGCAGAGCGTTCGCCCAAAAAACGAAGGCTGACGACATCAGTGACAGGATTAGGATAAATAAGCAACTGCGCTGTTTCCTGGGTCTTTTCGCCAATGGCCGTTTCTACATCCAACATCTCCAACTTCAAATCATCGAAATAGAAACCATCGCCATTCACATAGACATCACTCTTCAAAATAAATCGCAACTGGAACGCACTTCCGGCATAAGGAGTGAGGTCAACTTCCTCTTTCACCCAGTCCGAAGTACCATCATATACTGGTTCGCCAGCAGATTGGTAGCCGGTTCCCGGTTTGGTATATTTTCCACTCAAAGCCATCCATTGAAGTGCATTGGTTGGCTTAATCTGAAGCTGAACATAATCCCATCCGGCCTCGATATCCCATTTTGCCCAAAAGCTGAGTCGGGCATAAGGGGTTTCGGGCAGTTCAACGGGTTGATTAAGGGTAATGATATTGGTCACATTATTGCCATAATTGCCGTTTGGCGAATCGGTGATGGAGGCCGGTGCAGATACAAAAGAGGAAGTGGTTATCCCCCAACCTGATGAATTCCATGCCAGCATCTGATCACAAGGATCATTTAACAAGGTTACCGTATGGCCATAAATTTTGGTGATGGTATCAGTCGTAACAAAATCGCCGTTATCTAGCTGAAGTAAAAATTTAAATTCATCACCGCTTTGAATATCGGGGGCAAGTGTAACCGGAATGGAATCCAGTACCGATTGCAGCATGGCCAGATTACCAAAGCTCACCGGATCACCCACAGAAGTAATCATGTCGTCGAGTGGAACCAGGCTGACCATCCAGCCCTCTGAATCGCCAAACCCAAGTCGTTGAAGAGAGAATGGCAGGTAAAATTGTTTTTCCCCGATAATCGGTTCCGACAAATCGGTCAGCTTACCATAACTGCCCGAAAGATAGGCAGCCATCACATTTTGGATCATGTTTTCCTGACACAAAGGGATGATGCGGTTTACTGATGGCCAAAATCCATCGTTATCGCTGCCAACCTCGGGAGTATAAGCAAAAACGGCATTTTTACCCTGGGTATCACCATACATATAATCGTCGGAGCTTCCGTTGGTTACATAAATGGTTGAACTGGCCGGGCCGTAAGTATAACGGTTATCGCGCGTCATGATCTTGGCATGGGCACTAAAAATGTCATCATCGGGGCAGGGTGTCAGGGTGTAGCCCCAGGGGTAAAGCAGCAAATTGCTGTAAGAATGATAGTTGAGATTAATGACAAACTGATGTTCTTCGGCAAACTGTTTGAGGTTTTGGGTTTCTACCTCGCTGAATGCAGCGGGGCCGCGATAGGTTTCATCATAACCATAGGGCGAAGAGCCGGTGTTGTCGTAACCCCATTTGTACCCAAAGTTGCGATTCAGATCCACACCATACGAGTCGCCGTTGTTGCGACGGTTTTTACGCCACATTCCTCCGCCATTCGGATTGGTCTGTTGGTTGTATTTGTAACCGTCAGGATTCACAATAGGTACAAAATATAATTCCCTGTTATTGACAATGTTCTGTACACTGGGGTTTGTTTCGTAATTTTCGAGCAGATAAAGCATGAAATAAATCATCTGCTGCACCCCGATGCCTTCGCGCGAATGGATGAGCGAAGTGTAAAGTACTTGAGGTTCGTTTTCATTTTCATTGGGATTATCACTGATTTTCACCCACCACAATGGGTTTCCGTTCAAAGTGAGGTTTGTGGGATTGATGGGCTGCCTCACCGTAATCAGATTGGGCCAGGTGGCTGCCATAAAATCGAGTTTTGCCAACACTTGGTCGTAGGTATAAAATCCGCCCATACTGCCATATTCCCAGTTTTGAGGTACCGGAAATTCATCGGCCGGATTACGATTGATTGGTGTTTTGTCAGCATGGGCAGAACGTTCGCGATAAAAAGCCGCTACATCCTCAATGAGAGTTTCAACGGTAAAACCGGCTGCTTTTACACGGGCTATTTCTACTTCGGAAAGATCAGTTTCAAGGTAGGCGCCTTCGCGAAAAACACCTTCCGTCGGGTCAATACCTGTTTGTGCTAGAGCAACCATATCCCGGCCATCGAGCAAGACTCTAACACGGTGATACACAGATTGTTCTTGTGCCGTCACATTCATTTCGAACACAACGGCAATTAAAAGAGTAAAGAAATATTTCATCGGATTGGGTTTAATTTTGAAGGGCTAAAATTAGGAAATCTTCCCTTTCGTCCAAGAGGCGGACTTCAAAAAACAATGAAATGCTTTATTTCCACTCGAGTGAGCCCGCCAGATGCCTGAGATCATCTTTCAGAAAATGAATCACTGGGGCAATGGAGTCATTTTCGGGCCGGAAGCCAAAATAAAGGGCTCCGCGAACGAAGTGATGGACCGAATCAGTCAGGTAAAACTGTATGGGCGAAGCAACGCCCTTTCCCTGAATGAAATAAAAATTACCATAAACCTTGTTTTCGGGAACGATCACAATGCTGTCAGCAATTCCGCTGGCTTTTGGCAGGTGTGTGAGCGCTAAAGTACGGGCGTCTTCCAGGAAAACCGGCAGATTTTTATCCACAGCTTTATAACTCACATAAACTTCGGCTTTAAACTGAGGGTAAACAATTGTGTACCAATCGTCATGACCGGCTTTTTGATCGGCACGATCCACACGGGCAAAAGCTGAATAGTCAAACCGAAAATGTTGGGCAGAATCGAATGGCTGATAAGCCCTTTCGGGCAAATCAATCCGAAGGTAGCCTTTTGGCTTGGGCACAATATGATCATCGCACGAGGTGAATCCGCATATCGCACAAAAAACGGCGAAGCCCGACAAAAGGGACAATAGACTACGTATGTTCATCCGGTTCAAAGGTCACCTTTATCTGTTTGATACGTCGGCTATCGGCATCCATTACTTCGAAGCAAAAGTTCTTGCAGGTAGTTTTACTGCCTTTTTCTGGAATTCGTCCTTCGAGCTCAAGCAGCAAGCCGGCTAAAGTATCCGATTCACCCTGCACATCTTCAAAATAGTAGTCATCCAACTCCAGCACCTTGCAAAAGTCGTTCAGATTGGTCATCCCCTCGAAGAGATAAGTGTTTTTGCCGATTTTGCGGAAATAATTGTTTCGCGTATCCTTGTCAAACTCATCACTGATTTCGCCAACAATCTCTTCCAAAATATCTTCTAAGGTAAGCAAACCGGAAGTTCCCCCATATTCGTCTACCACAATGGCCATGTGGATCTTTTTTTCGCGAAATTCCTGAAGGAGATCACTGATTTTTTTTGTTTCAGGCACAAAAAAAGCTGGTCGAATCAATTTGCTCCAATCCATTTCCTCTTCGTGCAAAAAAGGAAGAAGGTCTTTGATATACAAGATACCCACCACGGTGTCCACCGTTCCCTCATAGACCGGGATACGTGAAAAACCGCTTTCGAGGACTAATTTCAAAAGCCGGTCGAAGCTCACACTTTTGTCAACAGCGGTGATATTTACCCGCGATTGCATCACACTCGTTACTTCCTTTTCGCCAAAAGTGGCAATTCCTCTGAGCATTTTTTTCTGTTCGGGCAATGTTGTTTCATCGCTGGTGATTTCGATTGCCGCAGTGATATCCGTCATCGAAAGGCCGGTGGGTTTTTTGGCCAACCGACGATCAATAAACGAGGTTGAAGCTACTAGGAGGCTGCTTACCGGTTTCAACATCACAACACATCCCTTCAGAAATGGCGCAAGTTTCATTGCAAGTTTCACCGGTTCTTTATTGGCATAAATCTTGGGCATGATTTCGCCTAAGAGTAGAATGAGCGAGGTGATGAGGATGACCTGAATCAAAAACTCAAGTACGGCATTGCCGCCAAAATCCACTAAGGCATTGGCAAGAAAGCTGGAAAGGATAACAATGGCCACATTGGCCAAATTGTTTGCAACCAAGATGGTCGCTAACAGGAGTTTTGGCGATTCGCGCAACTGCAACACCAAACGTCCTCTGTTTTCGGCTTCATTGCGCAAAAAGGCCAAATGGGCCGGTTTGAGCGCAAAAAAAGCCGTTTCGCTGCCCGATACCATAGCCGATATCATAAGCAGCAAGGCAAGCAACAGAAAACCGAGCACAATGGGTAGGTTTATACCTTGAAAAACGATGGTGGAGATCAACGAGCCTAAACTCGCATAAGGGTCGGGGTCAGGTGTTTCCAAAATATATTATTTAGAATTCCGGTGCAAAATTAATAAAGTTCTGTTGAAATATCCTATTTTGGTTAAAAGGGTAAATCGTCAGCTGTATCAGTCATCGCACCGTAATGGTCTTCCGGGGGCAGTGATTGTTCGTGTGAAGAGGATCGTTCAGGGCGGTTTTCATTATAGCCGTGACCACCTCCGCCACCCTTTGAAATCAGGTTCATCTTTTCCGCAACGATCTCAGTAATTGTTTTGTTAATACCCTGATTATCCGTATATTGTCTTGATTTAATCTTTCCTTCAATAAAAAGTAAGTCGCCTTTGACATAGGATCTTCTTTTTTCGGCAATATCGGCTGCCAGGTTTCCCCAGGCAACAATGTTGTGCCATTCTGTTTGGTCTTGCCAGTTGCCGTCGCGGTCGCGATAACGCTCACTGGTTGCTAAGGTTACGGTCATCTTCTTCCCTCCGTTATCGAAGGAAATCACTTCAGGGTCTTTGCCAAGTCGCCCGATGAGAATTACTTTGTTCAATCCGGCCATTTCAGAAAGTTTTGATGTGTTTAAGCTCAGTTTTGGTTTTCCAAAGATAGTAAGTATTTCATTATGAGTCGCGGCAACGGATAATCGTCCGGCCTGTTTTGGTTCATCAAAAATACGTTATTTTTTTCTTCAACAAAACCGAGATGGTCAAAAATGAGCAGATAAAAACAAGCAAAAATATTTTGATGCGTCAAAATATGGCGGATTCTGAAAGGCTGACCCGAAAGCAAAAAATGCTGTCCTGCCGTGATCTTGTCAAATTCTACGGTTTGCGACAACTGACCAAAATCGGTTTCGTTGGCAGTTTCGATGAGCGGAAACTCAAACATCCCTTTCCAGATATCGTTGCCAATACGTTTCCTGACAACAAAAACCAACCCGTCATCGTGTGGTTGAGCCATGACTAAATAGTTGAAGTATCGGTTTCTGGAAGCCTTTTTCCTGATTGAAACCGGCAATTGCTGCACAAGATTCTGCCGTAAAGCCACGCATTGTTCTGCCAGCGGGCATTTGTTGCAAAGTGGATTTCGTGGCACACATTGCAGCGCTCCAAACTCCATCATTACCTGATTTAAAAGCCCGGGATGTCCGTTTTCAACGATAGATTGGGCATACTTCTCCAACTGACGTTTTCCTTCGCCGCGATCAAGCGCCAAATCCAATCCATAAAAACGGCTTAGGAAACGCTTCACATTGCCATCAACCACCGCAACGTGATGACCAAAAGCAATACTGGCAATGGCGGCAGCGGTATAAGGGCCAATCCCTTTGAGTTGTCGCAACTTTCCCGGATCCTCAGGAAAAACACCTTTGTGCAAGCTCATGATCTGTTTTGCGGCAGTCAAAAGATTTCTTGCACGGCTATAATAGCCCAGGCCCTGCCACATTTTTAGTACTTCCTGTTCCCGAGCAGCCGCCAGTGAGGCAATGTCGGGCCATTGTTCGAGGAAGCGCTGATAATAAGCAATTCCTTGATCAACACGTGTTTGCTGCAAGATCACTTCTGAAATCCAGATGGCATACGGGTCGGTCGTTTTTCGCCAGGGCAAATCGCGTTGATTCAGGACAAACCAGCTGTTCAGTATAGCGATGAGCTCGTCGTTCATTTGGGAAAATATTTATATAGAGAGTGTTAGTAGAAAAAAAAATCACAAAAAAGCTTTCAAAATTAAAATAGTTCTTACCTTTGTCAGCCAAAAAAAGACCACAGTATTAATCTTTTAAATTTATAAGAAATGACAAAAGCAGAAATCGTAGCTGATATCGCTGCAAAAACCGGAGTAGAAAAGGCGGCTGTTCAGGCAGTTGTTGAATCGTTTATGGAAGCCGTAAAAGATTCCATGATGAATGGTGAAAACGTGTACCTCAGGGGCTTTGGCAGTTTTACCATCAAAAGGAGGGCTGAAAAAACCGGACGTAACATTTCCAAAAATACGACCATTATCATTCCTGCCCACAACATCCCTTCGTTTAAACCGGCCAAATCATTTGTTGCCCAGGTTAAGAACAGTGGAAAATAATATCAGTTTACGTTTATTTAATTTTTAACATTATGCCAAGCGGGAAGAAAAGAAAGAGACATAAAATGGCGACACACAAGCGCAAAAAACGCTTGAGAAAGAATCGTCATAAGAAGAAATAGCTTCTATGGCTTATGACGCAGGAATAACACAACGCTGCTCTTTTGAAGATGCGGCGTTGTGTTATTGCATTTTGAAACAAAAAAGTAAAACCTCTTTTGAAACACCCTTCAAAATCAAGCCTTACTTGAAGATAATCAGATTGTTGAATTAATACCCGACATACAAGTGAACAGAGAACTTATCATAGATTCTCGGGCTTCGGAGGTTGACATTGCGCTGCTGGAAGACAAACTTTTAGTAGAGTTACATAAGGAAAAGACAAATAACAACTATGCCGTTGGCGATATTTATCTAGGCAAGGTAAAAAAAATCATGCCGGGACTGAATGCCGCTTTTGTGGATGTGGGCTATGAGAAAGACGCATTTTTGCACTACTTAGACCTTGGCCCTCAAATCAAATCGTTGAACAAATACGTGAAGCTTGCGCTTGGGGGTAAACCCGAAAGCATCACGATGGAAAATTTCAGGGTAGAGCCCGATATTGAAAAAACGGGAAAAATCACCCAGGTATTGGCCACAGGAGCTCAGATTTTAGTTCAGATTGCCAAAGAACCCATTTCCACAAAAGGCCCCCGAATCTCGTCGGAAATTTCTTTTGCCGGGCGTTATTTAGTTTTAGTGCCATTTTCATCACGCATCTCCGTATCGCAAAAAATCAGAAGCAGCGAAGAACGAAACAGACTTAAACGGCTGATTCAGAGTATAAAGCCAAACAATTATGGGGTGATCATCCGCACTGTTGCCGAAAACAAAAAAGTGGCCGAATTGGATGCCGACCTGCGGAACTTAATTGAAAAATGGGAGAAAACATCGGCTAAGCTATTCAATGCCAAGGCTCCGGTGAAAATCATGAGCGAGCTCGATCGCACATCTACCATCCTACGTGACCTGCTCAATGAATCCTTCAACAGTGTCCACGTAAACGACACCGTTTTGTTCGATGAAGTCAAAAGTTTCATTCAAACCATTGCCCCTCAAAAGGTGGACATCGTGAAACTTTATAAAGGCAAAGCCCCCATTTTTGACTTCTTCGGTATTGACAAGCAAATTAAAGGACTTTTTGGCAAGACAGTAACCATCCGCAGCGGAGTTTACCTGATCATCGAACACACCGAAGCCATGCACGTGATTGACGTAAACAGCGGTCATCGTGTGAACAAAGAAAATTCTCAGGAAGAAAATGCCCTCGAAGCCAATCTGGAAGCAGCCGTCGAAATTGCACGTCAGCTCCGGCTTCGCGATATGGGCGGCATCATTGTGGTGGATTTCATTGATATGCACGACAGCAAGAATCGCCGCGACCTTTATCTCAAATTGAAAGAGGAAATGGCCCGCGACCATGCCAAACACACTATTCTGCCGCCCAGCAAATTCGGTTTGGTACAGATAACCCGGCAGCGCGTCAGGCCCGAGATGAACGTTGAAACCCTTGAACAATGTCCCGTTTGCGAAGGAAGCGGAAAAATAAAACCCTCGATCATTTTCCTCGACGAAATTGAAAACAACCTCAAATACCTCCTTCAGGATCAAAACGAAAAAAATATCACCCTCGCCCTGCACCCGTTTATTTACGCCTTCATCACAAAAGGTCTGTTTTCTATAAGAATGAGATGGATGCTGAAATACAAAAAACGTTTCAAAGTGCAGGAAATGAGAAATTTCCATGTGATGGAATATAAGTTTTTTAACCAAAACAACGATTTGCTTACGATCTGAGACAAATAACCCTGCATTACTTTCAAAAAAATATAATTCCCGTTTAACATCGAAAAACGGGAATTTTTTAAACAATAAAAAAATTCACCCATGGATATAGTGTTGAGCGGCATCAGGCCCACAGGAAATCTTCATTTAGGCAACTATTTTGGCGCGGTAAAAAACTTCGTCAGGATGCAGGAAGAAAACAAATGTTTCTTTTTTATTGCTGATTATCATTCGCTTACAACACACCCTACTCCTGCCGATCTGCATGGCAATGTAAAACAGGTACTTGTTGAATACCTTGCTGCCGGCCTCGACCCCGATAAGTCAACTTTATACGTACAAAGCGATGTCCCTGAGATTGTTGAGCTTTATCTTTTTCTGAATATGAATGCTTATCTGGGTGAATTAGAGAGAGTAACCACATTCAAGGAAAAAGCGCGCAAACAGCCCGACAATATCAACGCCGGGTTGCTCACCTACCCCAGCCTAATGGCAGCCGACATCCTCATTCACAACGCACACAAGGTGCCCGTTGGAAAAGATCAGGAGCAACACCTTGAAATGGCCCGTACATTTGCTCGCCGTTTCAACCGAATGTATAAACAAGAATATTTTAACATTCCGCAAGCCTATAATTTTGGCGCTGAGTTGGTTAAAATTCCGGGATTGGACGGAAGTGGCAAAATGGGCAAGTCGGAAGGCGAAGGCAACGCCATCTTTTTGATTGACGATGAAAAAACCATTCGCAAAAAGGTGATGAAAGCCGTAACCGACACGGGTCCCACACAACCAAACCAAACCAAACCCGAAGTGATCGAAAATCTTTTTAGTCTGCTGAAAGTGGTTTCAACCCCCGAAGTGGTGAATCATTTTGACGAGCAATATAACAATTGCAGCATCCGATATGGCGACCTAAAAAAACAACTCGCCGAAGACATGGTTGCTTTCACTGCTCCAATCCGCCAAAAAATCCTGGATTTGGCTGCCAACGAAGCCTATATCAGCAAGGTGGCGCGTCAGGGAGCCGAAAAAGCACGCGAAAGCGCTTCGAAAACCATCAGGGAAGTAAGAGAAATTATCGGTTTCCGTCATTTTTAACACGTTCATTATGAGCAAACTGTATCGGCATAATCTGAATAAAATTGTCACTCTGCTCCTCAAAACAGCAGCTGCAACTTATTTATTGGCCGTTGTGTTTCCCTATCTATCAGATCCCGGCTTCCAGAGTAATGTGGGTAATTGGATGCTTCGCTGGGGATTGATTGCCGGGTTAAGCGCATTGACATTGTTGTTTTTTGTGCTGAAAAGAGAGGATTTTCTCCTTTATGGCTTTTTCATTGTGTTTTTTGCGTCCGTTTTTCAGTTTTTTGTGACAATCATTGGCAAAAACCCGATGCCCGACGCATTGATTCATGTTTATGTGGGCATCACATCTATTTATTTTGTCACTAAAGACTTGAGGCGTACCCAAAACACACACCATCATTCAGGGAAGAGGAGAAAAAGCAGTTCCCAAGAGTAAAAATATGTCACGACTTCCCACTACTCCACCCCCACCCGAAAGAGCCGTTGTTGTCGGCCTGATCACTCGTCAGCAGCCAAAAGAAAAAGTGGAAGAATACTTGTCGGAACTGGAATTTTTACTCGAAACGGCCGGCGGACTTCCCGAGAAGCGTTTTGTTCAGGTTTTAGACCAACCCAACCCTCAGACTTATGTGGGTTCAGGGAAATTGGAAGAAATCAAACAATATATTTTAGCCGAAGAAATTCGGTTGGTGGTGTTCGACGACGATCTTGGCCCCTCGCAATTACGCAATATCGAACGTGAGCTCAACTGCAAAGTGCTCGACCGTACCAATCTCATCCTCGATATTTTTGCCAAACGCGCCCGCACCTCGCACGCTCGTACACAGGTTGAACTTGCACAATACCAATATCTTCTGCCAAGATTGACACGCATGTGGACTCACCTTGAGAGACAAAGAGGCGGCATTGGCCTTCGCGGGCCGGGCGAAACCGAAATTGAAACCGACCGTCGCGTAATTCGTGATAAAATCAGCCTGCTCAAAGAAAGACTCAAAGAAATTGACACACAATTGGCCGTACAGCGCAAAAACCGGGGGAAACTGATCCGTGTTGCTTTGGTTGGATACACAAACGTTGGCAAATCAACCCTGATGAATCTGTTGAGCAAGTCGGATGTCTTTGCCGAAAACAAGTTGTTTGCCACACTCGACACTACCGTCAGGAAAGTGGTTGTTGACAACCTTCCGTTTTTACTTTCCGACACGGTTGGTTTCATCCGAAAGCTGCCTCACGGTCTGATCGAATCGTTTAAATCAACCCTCGATGAGCTGCGCGAATCCGACATCCTGCTGCACGTGGTGGACATCTCGCATCCCGAATTTGAATCGCAAATTGAAACAGTGAACCAGACGCTTCAGGAAATTGGCGCTTCCGACAAAAAAACCATCATGGTCTTTAATAAGATAGACGCTTACAATACTGATACAGAACCCTTTGACGAAACTGATCTCTTTGCTCAACGACGCCTCAGTCTTGACGAATTAAAAAACAGCTGGATGGCAAAGCATGGTCAAACCAGCATTTTTATCAGCGCCCTTCACAAAGAAAACTATCACCAGTTACGTAGTCTTTTGTATCAGGAAATCAAAGATATGCATGCCATTCGCTATCCTTACGACAATTTCCTTTACTAAGCCTGTCGGTCATCAAACCGGCCATAGCACAAAGCATCGTTTTGAAAGGAGTTTCCTATTTTTGTCCGAAATCTAAACCTGCAATGAAAAGAAAATATTTTATTGGCCTTTCACTTCTTTCGGCCTTTCTCTTGAGTTTGGCATGGCCGGCCAATGGTTTTGTGCCGCTTCTTTTCATTGCATGGGTACCACTGCTCATGGTGGAAGACAAGTTCAGCAGCAATGCCGGAAAAGCAGCCCAAAAAGGGCTTTTTGCTTACGCATATCTCACCTTTGTTGTTTGGAACGCACTGACTACCTGGTGGATATGGAACTCCACCGGTTTTGGGGCCATCATGGCTATCGGCTTAAACAGCCTTTTTATGACAACTGTATTTTGGTTGTTTCACTACACCAAACGCAAGCTTTTCCAAAACGGTAAAGGTCATTTTATCTTGATTATTTACTGGATGACCTGGGAATGGTTTCATCTCGACTGGGATCTAAGCTGGCCCTGGCTCAATTTGGGCAATGCTTTTGCCTCGCAACACACCTGGATTCAATGGTATGAATACACCGGAACTGCCGGCGGAACGCTTTGGGTATTGATTGTGAATATTTTGGTCTTCAAAATATTAAAACTGATTCTTGAAAAGAAAACATCCCAGATCACTTTCAAGCTTCAGGTTGCATCCCTTTCAATCATCCTGCTTGCACCAATTCTCATCTCTAAAATGATTTATCGTAATTATCAGGAAACCGGTGAAAAGGTGGAAGTGGTGGTGGTTCAGCCTAATTTCGACCCCTATACAGAACAATACGAGGTGCCGCCAGAACAAGTGATTGAACGCAACCTGAATCTGGCATCTGCTGAGATTAGCCACGAAACTAAATTTGTAGTCTCGCCCGAGTCGGCCATACAGGAAGAAATTTGGATGGAGCTCACCGACAGTTCGACAGGCCTTCAGATCGTGAAATCTTTCGCTGAGGCTCACCCTCAACTTGCTGTCGTAATTGGGGCCAGTACCTTCAGCCACGTACCGGCCAACCACGAAGATGATCCTGCCGCGCGTAAATTTCGCAGGGGCGATGGCTATTATTTTGCCCATAACACTGCTTTTTTTGTTGACTCGGCTGGAAACTTCCCGTTTTACTATAAGTCGAAACTGACGCCCGGTGTCGAAATGATGCCATCGTGGCGGCTGCTGCGACCCTTGAAAAATTTTGCCATTGACCTTGGCGGAACTGTCGGCACACTGAAAACCTCCGACACCCGAACTGTTTTTACCCATCGCGATGGCAAGTCGAAAGTGGGTACCATCATTTGTTATGAATCCATCTATGGCGAATTTGTCGCCAAGTTTGTTTTAAACGGCGCAAATCTGCTTTTCATCATCACCAACGACGGCTGGTGGGGCAACACACCCGGCCACCGTCAGCATCTGAGTTTTGCCCGCCTGCGCGCCATCGAAACCCGACGAAGCATCGCCCGTTCGGCCAACACGGGAATTTCGGGCTTTTTTGATCAACGCGGAGATCTTTTTCAGGCAACAGCATATGCCCAACAAGCAGTGATTAAACAGAATCTAACACTGAACGACAACATCACTTTTTACGTTAAAACCGGCGATTATCTCTCGCGCATTGCTGCACTGATCAGTGGCCTGTTTGCCCTGATGACTTTTGTACGCATGGCCATCAAACCCGATTTTCGAAAAAAAAGCAAGGGATGATCACTGCATCACAATCCGACACCCACCTTCAACTGGGTCCGTTTCAAGGAATAACGGATGTGTATTTTCGTCAAGAGTATCACTCTTTTTTCACGGGAATTGACCGCACTTTTACCCCTTTTTTTTCAGGTATTCACACTGAAAACAGTCGCAATCTTCGAGGACCTGAGATTGATCCTGCCCTCAATCCAACCGAAACGCTCTGTCCGCAGCTTTTGAGCAACGATGGAGAGGAAGTCGTGCGTTTTGCCTCACAATGCGCTGCTTTTGGTTACAAAGAAGTTAACCTGAATATGGGTTGCCCCTATCCACAGGTTGCCCTTAAAAAAAGAGGCTCCGGACTCATGCCTTATGTGGAAAAAGTAGCCCTAATGGCCGAAACCCTTCGCAATGAAACCGGTTTGAAGCTCAGTATCAAGTGCCGGCTCGGCTATTATGAGAATACAGAAATTGACCGTTTGCTTCCAATTTTCAACTCTTTGAATCTGACCGAGCTCATCATCCATGCTCGACTTGGCAAACAGATGTATGCGGGTACTCCCGACAAGATGAAGTTTGCTCAGCTTGTTCCAAAGATAAATTGTCCGGTGGTTTACAATGGCGACATTTTCTCGTGGGAGGATTTTAAAGAAAATCAACGCCTTTTTCCGCAGATTAACCGTTGGATGTTAGGCAGGGGGTTGCTGGCCGATCCTTTTTTAGCCGCCGATATCAAGCAACAATGTTCGCTTGAAGCGTCTGAGCGCAAAGAGCAGGTTTACCGTTTCGTTACCTCCCTATATCTGCGCAGACGAAAAGCAAAAAACGATAATCCGGCTATTTTGGGGCGGATGAAGGAATTGTGGTCTTATCTGCATTTATCATTCAGTGAGCCGGCTGAGGCATGGCGTAGTGTTCGCCGGTCACGCAGTTTTGATGAATATGAAGAAGCTGTAGCCAACATTTTCAGAAACCAGCAATGGATAGGCAAAGGATTTCGCGGTGAATCCGACCCTGATTCGTATAAAACAGAACCGTCAACAAAAATATTTTGAGAAGACACATCTATCCTTGTCAGAAAACATGCGAATATTCCTACATTTGCAACAACTGATGATCGGTTTCGGCCATGCGTTTTCCAAAGTTTAAATTCCACCTGAGCTATCAGATGATTGTCTGGTCGCTCGTTAGCATTGCCTTATTGCTTGCCGGCGGTTATTTGATCATTTCATACATCTATCAGCTTCAGGAAAACACACGGCAGTTAATCACCGAAAATGTCATCAGCACACGCAACGCGCAGGAACTTCGCTTTGCCCTTTATCGGGTTCGGGCAGCCTCCCTTACCCATCTTTTCGATAAAAGCGAAGAACAGCTCAGGGTGGTAGAAACAGAACAAAAAACATTTCTCAACCTGCTCACCAAAGCTGATCAGTCAGCCCAACGCGAAGAAGAGAAAAAACTCATCAATCAGATTTCGGCCTTATTTTCCAATTATGAGCAAACTATGCGTAACGCTTTAGAGATGCACCGGCAGGGGAAGCTCAGCCAGCCTAACGCGCTCATTGTGCTTGCAAGCCAGGATCTGATCAACACCATCGAAGACAAAACCAATGCATTGATTCAAATCAAAGAACAACGTCATGCCGAGCTCGAAGAAAGCATTCAGAGCAACGACAACATCATTACCACCGCTGTTTATTCGCTGGGAATCAGTGGCATCATCATGGGTATCATTCTGGGTTGGATGATTGCCCGTATCATCCTCAATCCAATATACAAATTAGTGCTCAAAGTGCGCGATGCGGCCGGCAGCGAAGTGGTCGAACACATCAGGATGACACCCGGAAAAGAACTCGAGGAACTCGATTTACACATTAACCGGCTCATCAGCCGTATCTCGAAAGCCAATGAAGATTTGCGCCAAAACCGTGAATTGCTCGAGCGTTCAGCCAAGTTAGCCACCATCGGACGCATAGCTCCGGCTCTGGCTCACGAGATCAGAAATCCGCTTACCTCCATCAAAATGCTGATTCACAGCCTGCTCAATGATTTGCAAGGCAATGAGGAGCAAAAAGCCGACCTCGAAATCATGTTGCACGAAATCAACCGTATGGAAGAATTTCTGCAAAACTTCCTGAAATATGCCCGACCGGCCAAACCACAGTTGCAACAAGCCCACCCGGATGATTTTATCAAACCGGTGTTGCAACTCATGCAGGCACGCTTCAAACAAAGTAAGATAGAAGTGGAAAACACGATTGAAGACCCCGACGCTAACCTCCTGGTTGATGTGAATATGATTAAACAAGTACTGATCAATTTGCTCAACAATGCCATTGATGTGATGCCCAAGGGGGGCAGGATTCAGATTTTGAGCAAGCGACAAATCGTTGAAGGGCATAGCCGTCCGATGCTGATGATTTCAGTCATTGACTCGGGGCCGGGTATTCCGCCCGAGATCAAAGACACACTATTCGATTTGTTTGTGGGTGCCAAAGAACAAAGCATCGGTATGGGACTCTCTATCAGCCAGCGCATTGTAGAGTTGCATCAGGGCTTTATGAAAGCCGGCAACAATGGTAGAAAAGGCGCTGTTTTTTCACTCTATCTTCCTTTAGACGAAAACTAATCCCATGAAACGAATCCTCATTGTTGACGACGAAGAAAATGTAAGGTATTCTTTCAAAAAATTTTTCCGTGACGGCCAAACCACGATTGCCGAGGCAAAAAATGGAAATGAAGCCATCAATTTACTTAAAAAGGGAGAATTTGATCTGGTATTGATGGATATTGAGATGCCTGGTTTGAGTGGGCTCGAAGCCATACAACACATTAAAAAAATGCATCCAAATTTACCCGTCATCATCATGACGGCTTTTGGAACCACCGAAAGGGTGATTGCCGCCATGAAATATGGCGCTTTTGAATATATTGAAAAACCATTCGATCTTGACCGGTTGAAAGAAATCGTCAAAGAAGCCCTCTCCACAAAGTATCTGAGCGCCAATGAAGCTCCGCCTGCATCCGAAACAAAAAACATTGAAAGCCATAATAAAATTATAGGAGCCAGCACGGAGATGAAAGAAGTGTTTAAGATGATTGGCCGTGTGGCCGCATCCGATGTGAGTGTTTTGATCAGCGGCGAAAGCGGTACAGGCAAAGAGTTGGTTGCCAAAGCGCTCCACCGTTTCAGCGATCGCTCCGAAAAACCATTCGTTGCCATCAACTGCGCTGCTATTCCCGACAACCTGCTCGAAAGCGAGCTTTTTGGCTATGAAAAAGGAGCCTTCACCGATGCCGGACAATCCAAAGCAGGCAAGTTTGAGCAAGCCGATGGCGGCACTTTGTTTTTAGACGAGGTTGCCGATATGAGTCTCACCCTTCAGGCAAAACTTCTGAGAGTGCTTCAGGAAGGCACTTTCGAACGTCTTGGGAGTAACAAAACCATCAAAAGCAATGTCCGAATCATATCAGCATCCAACAAAAATTTAGATGAAGCCATTGCTGACGGAAAGTTCAGGGAAGACCTTTATTACCGCCTGAAGGTAATCACCATCACCATTCCGCCGCTACGCATGCGAAAAGACGATATTCCGCTGCTGGCCTCTCATTTTCTCAACCTTTACACTAAAAGCCTGAAACGACCGCCCACTATACTTCCTGAAGAAAGCATTGAAATCCTGGAAAAACAACATTGGCCCGGCAATGTTCGACAACTCGAAAATCTGATAAAACGTGCTATTTTGTTTAGCAAAAACAACGTCATCACTCCCGAAGTCCTCGAAAATGAGCTTAGTTCAGGCTCTTCCGAAGAAATCCGCTTACCACGCAAAGCCCTGCCGATACTTCCTGAAAATCTTGACGAATACGACGGACATCTCTATAAATTTGTCATCGAGCAGACCGAGAAAGAGTTGATCCAACGTACACTCCAACATACCAAAGGCAATCAGTCGCGCGCTTCAAAGCTTTTAGGCATTTCACGTGCAATGCTCTACGAAAGAATTGATAAATTTGGCATTGAGGTGCAGTCAGGCGAAGAAAAAGATGTCTGATTTTGAGGCAGGCTGTCTGAAATCCGGTCATTTTTTGCTGTAAATTCAGTAAAGAATTCATTCTTTAATTTTGTATATTCACATTATCTTTCTGATTATGTGTACATTACAATGTTTGGCATGTGAATTGTTACCAAGGTGATCGTTAAACATTTCATGTATCACTTAACATTTATCAACACAATGAAAAATTTCGTAAAAACCGTTTTTGCATTTGCAATTGCCGGCGTACTTTTCACCAGCTGCGCCAAAGCTCCTGAAGTTGAAATCACCAATGCCAAGGCTGCTATTGAAGCTACAAAAGCTACCGAAGCCGACCGCTATGTTCCCGCTGAATTCAAAGCTTTACAGGATTCTTTGAACGTTGCTCTTTTGGAAGTTGAAAACCAGAACGCAAAATTTGCCTTGTTCAGAAGCTATAAGAAAGCTGCTGCCACCTTGAACAACGTTATGACACTTTCAGAACAAGTAAAAAGCAATGCTGCTACCCGCAAAGAAGAAGTTAAAGCAGAAGCCCAGCAGTCACTTGCCGAAGTAACCACTTTGGTTACCGAAGTAAAAGAATTACTGGCCAAAGCTCCTAAAGGAAAAGAAGGCAGGGAAGCTCTCGAAGCCATCCAGGGGGATGTGGTTTTGGTTGAGTCATTCCTTGCCGAGGTTTCCACCCTCATCAACAACGGCGACTACCTGACCGCTAATGACAAAGTGAAAGCAGCCGGTGAAAAAGCTAACTCACTGAAAGCTGAACTAGAAGAAGCTATTGCCAAGAAAAAAGGTGGCCGCAAGTAAGAGAAGCCCGGCTTTATGATGAAATCACGGTTTCATCCATGAAAGTCAAACCACTCAAAAACCCCGAAAGGTATATTCCTTACGGGGTTTTTGATTGAAAACCAATTATATACCGTCAATTAAGGGTTTTGCATGACGTAAGGTAAAAAAAGATAATTTTGCAGACGTGAAAAATCGTTACCTTATCCGCAACAAAGAAACTAAACGTAAAACAGCCACAAGAAAACCAATGAAAAAAACACTCCTTATTCTTGTTGTTCTTCTTTTTTTTACCGTTTCTACTTTTGCAACACTTTATTATTTTTCGCCAAAGCCTCCCTTGTCGAGCCTCGAACAGTGCCATCGTACCATAGCTGACGCCATCGAACAGGAAGCCGATAAATATGCTCCTGAATTGATCAAAGAAGCCGAGATTTATTATGAAGGCGCCAGGGAAGCATTGACGAAAGAAAACGAAAAAGCCTTTTTTCTGCGCAACTACAAAACTGTAATTCATTTAGTTGAGACAGCCGGTTCAAAAGCATCCGAAGCCACAAAAAAAATGGCTGAAGACAAAGCAAATCTAAGCCGAAGCCTGCTCGAAAAGCTTGAAATCGTCAACCATAAAATTGAGCATTTCGAAGAAAATTATGCCAATTTGCCTTTAAACAAGGCTGCACGAAAAGACTTTACAAATGCCAAACTAAAATATCTTGAATCGAAAAAGGCATACGAACGCAATGCTTTTCTGCTTGTATCCAATAACTTAGATGAGGCCAACCGCTTGATCAGCAAGTCGGTGGATGCCGCACACTCACATCTGAGCAGTTATTTTGAAGATCTCCCAAAATGGAAACGCTGGCATCAGGAAACTGTGGACTGGTCGAGGCAAAACAGCGCTGCGGCTGTAGTGGTTGACAAATTTGCGCATACCTGTATTGTTTACCAGAGCGGAAAAGAGACGAAACGTTTTGTTGCTGAGCTTGGACCAAACTGGATCGGGACAAAGCAGTTTCGGGGTGACAAAGCCACCCCCGAAGGCAAATATCACATCACCAAGAAGAAATCGGGAAAGCAAACCATTTATTACAAAGCTCTGCTGATCAACTATCCCAACGATGAAGATAAGGCACGTTACAGCAAAAATCTGAAAAACGGGAGTATCCCCCGCAAAGGGATAGGGAACCTGATTGAAATTCACGGTGATGGTGGCAAAGGGATCAATTGGACAGATGGCTGCGTAGCTTTGACCAACAACGATATTGACAAACTCTGGCAATTTGTCGGGCCTGGGACTCCGGTTACCATTGTGGGCTCATTGAGAAGTCTTCACGAAATCAACGGGAGGTAACGATGAGCAATTCTCATAGCATAGCCAGCACAGGCAACCTTCAAGCCACCAACCTCTACAAACAAAGAGTACGGACAGGTACAAAAATTGTGATATACACGGCTTTTCTCATTTCTATAATCCTCTCGGTTGTCGTTTTCAAGAAACAAGCATCGCTTCAGGAAAAGGCCTTACTTTACTTCCATACTGCTAAACCCGAGCTTACCCTCGAAACAGGCGAAGGAATGACGCCCGAAAAACAAATTGAGACATTGCAATCTAGCCTGTTAAAGACTGAAAAAGCCCTGAAAGCATTTCTTCCTCTACAAAGCTATATCGTCGTCAACACGACCAGCAACACTTTCAATCTGTATGATAAAGACGGGAATCAGCTTCGTAATGGATTGGTTTCAACGGGTAGTTATACGGTGTTGAAAGCCGGCGATAACAAGCAGTGGATGTTTAAAACTCCGCGTGGTCAGCTCAAAGTGCTGCGTAAGACCAAAGATCCTGTTTGGAAACGCCCGGACTGGGCTTTCATTGAAGAAGGGCTCAAGGTTCCTTCGCCTAATCATCCCTCACGTTTTGAATATGGCACACTAGGCGATTACAGCATTAGTTTAGGCGATGGATACCTTATTCACGGAACACTTTATAAACGATTTTTGGGGCTTCCGGTCACACATGGTTGTGTGAGAATGGGTGACGATGACTTAGAAGCAGTGTTCAACAACCTGAAAATCGGTTCGAAAGTGTATATCTATTAGTATCATATGAGCGATAGTCAATCAAATCCCGTCAAACCTGAGTTTGAAAAAGCACAGAAACCATTTATTCTTTGGTTTTTTCCCTGGTTTATCCGACGACCCGGCATGCAACTTTTGTTTGTTTTGCTGGCACTATTGCTCCCCATTCTCACCCTGACCTATTTCGTTGTATTACCGGTTTTGCGATTTAACCCCCTGCCAGTTGTCGTCAACGAAAAAACTCTAAAAGACAGCTTATCTCCCCAAAAAGCGTCGGTGGCTGCCGATTTGTCCACTATCTTAAAAATTCATCAAAAAGAACTACAGCTTAACTATTTGCAGAATCGTCTTCGTCTTGCCAGGCAAGATTCTATTTACTTAGTTTTAAACCTCAACGATAGTTTGCTTGACATCGAAATCAAAGGTTTACCGGTTCATCGCTGCAAGTTGTTGGGCATCGAATCAACCAACAGGCTAAAAGTGGCTAAACATGACGAAATGCTTCGCTGGCTTGAAAAGCCGTTTACTTTGCAACACGAGCTTGCCACCATTCCAAAAGTACCCATTTTAGTGGTAGATGCACCAAAAGACACTACCGAGGCAGCCAAACTTCCCAAGAAACCACTCGAGCCAGAAAAAACTTCCGTTTTCCTCGCCCTGATGTTCGACCGAGGTTTGGTACTTCAGATCGAACAAGTGGAGGTTGTTCCCGAAGAAGAGATTACATTGGTTAAACATTACAACCAAAGGCTTGATTCAGTGCTTGATCGTAGTTTCCTCCAAAAACTAATTCAACCCATGCCGGATGATCTGCCTGTGCTCATAAAACTCAGGATGACCGAAGCGGATGCCCGTTCTATTTTTCGCTCTATCCCACACATAGGCTCCGCACAACTCATTTTCGATCCATCGGATAAAGTTTTCTGATCATTTTTTCTGACCATCGAAGACGCTATTTTATTTCTGATGATCAAGCTCAAAAGCAAAAGTTGCTATTCTTTTTTTTATTTCATATTTTCGCCTCTTCAACAACCAAAAACTCACCTTTGTTTTACGCATTGATTAAGACATCGCACAATGAAAACTGCAACTCTTCATTTGAAATATGCCTCGACGCTGATTGTCTTGCTGATACTAACAGCATTTTCAGGTCTTTTTGCACAATCGGGCGGCTATGGTGAATATGATGGCTCGGAAACTTACAACCGTTGGGCGATCAGGCTTAGCGGAGGAACAGCCGTTTTTTTAGGAGATGTAAAACAAGAACCGATTTTGCCGTCGGCCAACCCGTTCAATGAATGGCGATTTGGCGGACAGCTTGGTTTAGAATACAGGATTAGCCCCGTTTTCAGCCTGGCAGGAAAAGCCCTCTATTCTGAATTGGCTGGAGCCAAAAGCAAAACCAACACTTATTTTCAGGCCGATATGTTCGAAGGTTCGCTCAATCTTTTTCTCTATCCGGTGAATATCTTTTCCAATAGTAATGGGCGTATCGCTGATCTTTATCTTATGGGAGGAATTGGTTTATCAAACTTCAACTCAAAGCTCTACAATCTCAGCACCAACAATGTCATTGCCTCATCAGGCAGTGGAAATGGGATTGGTCTGATGGGACGAACCTTTGAACCAGTGTTGTCAGCCGGATTCGGTATTGACTTTCTGCTGAGCGAAAAATGGATCATCAGTATCGAAAACAGCAACAAAGCCTTTAACAGCGATCTGATTGACCTCACCGCATCGCAATTCAAATACGATGTTTACAATTTTACCGCGATCGGTTTAACCTATAAGTTTGGTGAAAAACCTTTCAAACATCTGAAAGGACGCCCGGCTGATGACCAATACACCGAAGTGGCAGAAATACAAATGCCTGAACCTCAGATAATTTCTGAAAAGAATGAGCCTGTGGTTGAATTGCCGGTTATTACACCTGAAGAAGTGGCCAAACCTGTGATTGTGGAAGAGCCAACGATTGTTGTGCCTATTGTGGTAGAGAAAGAAGAGAAAGCCCCGTCTCAAACAGGATACAGAGTACAACTACTGGCCACATCCAAACCGTATGACAAAGCAAAATTGGCTGCAAAGACGAAGATTAATCCCGATTTGATCGAAGAAAGTATGTTTAACGGCCTGTATATTTACGTTACTGGTTTGTATGAAGACCATCAGGAAGCGCTGAAGGCCATGCAAAAAATTCGCCGCGACCATGCTACTCCGGATGCTTTTCTGGTTTATTTCCGCGATGGAAAACGCATTGGTGTTAAACCTTAGCTGTGAAGATTTTATCATTCTGTCAGGATCATAAAATACAATTTAACTACATTTGCTAACTCATTCAGCAAATCATGGCCAATAACGAATTCAATTATCAACCAGAAAAGGACGATCTCCCGCGCAATTTCATGTTTTGGATCGTCGTAGCAGCACTTGCAGCAGCTATTTACCTGTCGCAAGTGCTGGTATAGTTTTTTCTGTTTTTTTTATCGTCCTTTCAGGATAAGTTTACCTTCAAAGGAACGGTTCGTTATTTCGAGTTTATAGAAATACATCCCATTGGGCAATTTAACACCATTGTTCGCTGTTCCGGTCCAGCTCATCTGTTGATCGCCGGCCACAAGTTTCTCACGGATTCTGTAAACTACCCTTCCAAAACTATCAAACACTGTCAGGCTAACCTGATCGTTTTGTGTCAATGAAAAGTGAAAATTAACGTACTCACTGATCGGGTTAGGTCCAACAATAAAATCCGACGTCTGAGGCGAATGAAGCGAGGTAAGCAAATCCTCATTGATCATTACCGGAAGTTTAATGATTCCGATTGAAGAGTGAATCATCACGCTGTCGGTCAGATAGCCCCATGCTTCGGGCCGATTCACAATAAGATCCAAATTAAGGTCTTGTACCCAATAATCACCCGGAGCAAGTACCAACGGAAAAGACGGAGGGTTGACCAATTCGAGGAATAGGCTTGATTCTGTGATATTTTCTATCGTAACAGGCACCTGGCTTGTATTATTGATCGTAAACTGACTGAACACATTGTCAATAAAAAACACGGTATCGGGCGTCATCGTCAACGCGCCAACAGGCTGAACCGGGGTGATAAACTGATGCGGATCGAGTTTCGACATATAGGGATGACGCACACTCCGCCCCGACTGATCGGCAGCGGCGATATAATAGTGAATGGTATCGTGACTTCCATAATTCTTGATCCAGGCATTGAACTGGTTTCCTGATTTTTGATGAAGAGGCAGCGAAAGATATGGACCGCTATTGATTTGATAGAAAACATTCAACGAATCGTCAATCAGCGGTTGCCCCGAGTAAGCAATGATTTTTGCCATAATCTCAACCGAGTCGGAAGAAGCAATTTGACCATAAACCGGGCGATGATCAATAAATAGCATTCCGATATCAGCAATTTCGTGTGTACGGCAGTGCAGGGCATCAGTATCGAGCCAACCGGAATAGGTTATTCCAATGATCTGATAGCCTGGCATAGCTTGCTGATAGGAAGCAATTGCTGCGGCATCATGCGGACTTCCGCTTAAAGGCACGAACACTTTGTCGTTCAGTATCAGTGAATTGGTATAAGGTGTGGACTGCGTTCCGCCAGGCGTGTAAACACGATACACTTTATACGGGTAGCCATAACTACTTGGCGTTGTAGCAAAATAGTTTGCCACAGCCTCATAGTCATTGTAACGTGGGTCGTTTGTTGCAACGCGGCCAATCAGCACTTTGTCAGGTGCCAGATATTTTCCCCAGCAGTCAATATGCTTGATGTATTCTCCTTGAGGGTCATTGATCACATCATAGCGTGCGATTCCAAGATAGTCGAGCATTTTGGCGTTCACCTGTGCAACGGCATTGTTATTTTCTTCATAAACCAGCTCGGTGGACGCAGCCATTCCCAATCCATCGGCCATCATGTTTCCTCCGGTATGGGTTACATTCATTCCAAAAAGATTCACATTCATACTTTGAGCCACTTTGGGCGGCACATTATTGTCGTTGGGGCGTGGCCGGTTGTACGGAAAATCAACGATGCCCGGCTGGTTGTTACCATCGAAGATGAACCATGGGCCATAATCGCGTGTCCAATAAGAATCGGTCGGGGCGATAAGGAAGCTGCAATTTGCCGTGTTCACGTTGTTGGTATTGTATAGATTGAGCACGGTGGTTGCCTGGCTGCTGCTAGCCACTAGTGTCACCACTTCGATGTCGGCAGCCATTTCGCGGATGAGCGAATAGGGGATACCGAAAGTGTAACGGATGAGCACAGCCTGTTGCGGCTCAAATTCGCCCACCATACGAACCGGGCCAGGCGGCGGCGGGGTTTCTACAAAATTGACCCCTGTTTCGACGGCTTTTGTCATTTCAGCTTCAGAAAGATAATGCAGCCTACGGAAATCTTTTGTTTTTGGGCTTGCGCCCTGGGCATTGGCCCAACCGGAAAACAAAAAAATAGTCAGTGTGACCAAAAAAAAGGGTAATGCTTTTACATTCATAGGACGAGATTTAATTAGACAGACAATGCTTTTGCCTGCCCGTGCAAAGGTAAAAAAGCTACTTCACACCCACTTTAAAAAAAGTGTATATTTGCCAACAAGTTTAACCTGTTCACCATGCTTCAATCCATTCTTTTGGGCGTTGTAGGCCCATCGCAAGTCCTGATTATTGTTCTCGTTATCCTTCTGCTTTTTGGCGGCAAAAAAATTCCGGAACTCATGCGTGGTATCGGCAAGGGTGTTAAGGAATTCAAAGACGGCCTGAATGGCGTTGACGAAAATGAACCGCGTAAAAAAGAAAAAGAAGAACAATAACCAAGCTTTTAACCGGCATTTTCATTCCGATTGTTCTACTGTAAGAATCGGAAGAAGTGCCATTTTGTATTATTTTACCTGCAATAATCAACAATTCCTTACGTTGGACTTGTTGCCCAATACGGCTTAACAAAACCCGGGAACTTTTATGATGAATTCTAAACTGTTGTTTTTATGCTCGTTACTTCTGTTTTCGGGCTTTACATTTGCCCAATCAGAAGTAGAGGAACTACTGCCCGATTCCACTGAGATGATGGCTGGCGACACCTTGAACGGCATATCCGATCTTTTCGTTGACGATTTAGGCAATCAGCCATTTTTTGAGGATTCACCCATCGTGAAGATGCTCGACAGCCTGTACCAAATCAGATATTTCAACGACAGCGTGCATATTTTTGATGCTGCGAGACTCAATCTATACGGATATGCGCCTTATGATGTTCCGGTTTTCTCGGATAGTATTTATAACAGCCGTATCGAAAAACTTGCCCGCGAAACCAATATCCCGTTGGTTTACAACAAACATGTGCTGGATTTCATCAACCTCTATGCTGTGAAGAAAAGAGGCCTCTCGAGCCGGATGCTCGGTCTGTCGTATGTCTATTTCCCCATGTTTGAGGAAATGCTCGACCGCTATAACATCCCACTTGAAATGAAATATCTGGCAATGGTGGAATCGGCACTGAACCCTACAGCCGGCTCGCGAATGGGAGCCAAAGGACTGTGGCAGTTCATGTATGGCACCGGAAAAGTCTATAATTTAAAAGTTACCTCTCTTGTTGACGACCGTTTCGACCCTTTAAAAGCTACTGAAGCTGCCTGCCAGCATCTGAACGACCTTTACAATATTTATGAAGATTGGTTTTTGGTGCTGGCTGCCTACAACTCGGGTGCAGGCAATGTGAACCGTGCGATTCGTCGGGCAGGCGGCGCCAAAGACTACTGGGCAATCTGGCCTTACCTGCCTCGCGAAACCCGTGGTTATGTCCCTGCTTTCATCGCCGTTACCTATCTGATGAATTATGCTGCCGAACACAACCTCTATCCGGTTCATCCCGGCATGATGATGATTGGCACCGATACAGTTACGGTAAAAGATTTACTATCGTTCGATCAGTTGAACGAAATGCTGAAGATTCCGAAAGAAGATCTCCGGTTTTTCAATCCTCAGTTCAAAGCAGGGATCATTCCGGCCTCGCCCGAAAACCCGTATATGATCAGGATTCCTTCGGAATATATCGGTGATTTTATCAACAATGAGCAAAACCTGTATGCATTCAAAACTAAAAAAGGAATTGAAAAAGAAACTCTTCAGGCAGAAATAAAAAAAGTGAGCGACCGCAGCGTTCACACGGTGAAAAAGGGGGAAAATCTTGGCCTGATTGCAAAAAAATATCATGTTTCGGTGAAGCAACTCCAATCGTGGAACAATCTGCGCAACACCAGTTTACATATTGGTCAGCAACTGGTTGTTTACAGTTCGGGAACCCCGATCAACACGCCAAGCGAAACTCCTGTTGCACGTTCGACGCGCTCCGAAACTCATATCGTTGCAAAAGGAGAAACCCTTGGTATCATCGCCTCGAAATACAAATGTACGGTAACCGATCTCAGAGAATGGAACAGTTTAAAAAACAACAACATACAGATTGGCCAGAAGTTAAGAGTTTATCCTGCCGATAAACAGACAGCTGAAAAGGCAAAAGATTCTGGAAAAACAAATTACATCATTCACACCGTAAAAAGCGGTGATACACTTTGGGATATTGCCCGAAAATATGATGGAGTGACGGTTGAACAAATCAAAAAGCTCAACAACCTGACAAACAAATCGAAACTTCAGGTAGGACAAAAACTCAAAATCGCCATCGTTTCCTGAGTTTATTGTTTTTTTGAGATGATGGACATTGTTGTTTTTTACCGAACCTGTTTAAAAACACAAGCTATGAAAATAAAACCGTTCTTTTTTGCATTGTCCGTTATCGCTATATTGTATTCGTGCAGCGGAGGCGAACCACGTATCGCTCGATCGGTTGGCGCCACTTCCGAGATATTGGTCGTCACCCAAAACGAAGGACAGTGGAATGGTCCTATTGGTGAAGCTGTCAGAGCCTTTTTCGGGCGCGAACAATATGGTTTGCCACAGGGCGAACCCACCTACAAAGTCACTTCGATCAATGTAGCCAAGTTATCCGATATGTTTAAAAAACATCGGAATCTGTTTGTCATTGAAATAGATCCTAAGCTCAAGGAGGCTATTGTGGAAGCCCGCACCGATGTATGGTCGAAGCCTCAGCGTATCATCAAAATCACAGCGCCCGATGCCACTACATGGCTTGATGCTTTCGACAAACAAAAGGAAGGACTCATGCTTCTTTACGACCAGACAGAACGTGAACGCCTGATGAATATCTTCCGCCCTACGGCCAAAGTTGATGTTATGGAGGCTGTTTTTAAGGCCTTTGCCCTCAAAATGACAATTCCTGAAGGTTTTTACATTGCCAAGAGTGAACCCGGTTTCATGTGGATTCGCAAAGAAACAAACGATTTCAGTCAAGGTTTCATACTCTATCAGCGTCCATATCGCGACACAACACAATTTACCCTCAACCGGCTCGTTCGTTTGCGCGATTCGCTTGTCATGCAGCATATTCCCGGACCCAGTGATGGCTCTTTTATGTCAACCGAACGTGAATTTACGCCTCCTGTCAGCCATCCCACAGCTCATTTTGTGACAGATTATGCTGTCGAAATGCGCGGGATGTGGAATGTAACCGGTGATTTTATGGCTGGCCCTTATGTATCTTTCACCTTTGTCAACCCCGTATCGAAGCAACTCGTTACGGCCGAGGGTTATGTGTATGCCCCCGGAAAGGATAAGCGTGACTTGCTGCGGCAGCTTGAGGCACTGCTCTATAGTATTACTTTTTAAGATACGGGAAAAAAGCTGAAGACGGACAGTAAAAGTTTTTTACTTCGCACGGCTATAAAAAACATGGATTTTACCAACGGGCGTTTCCGAAATGGCAACCAAAGTATCGTTGCGCACAAACCCCAATTCATTCATATTGACCCCCTTGGCATCAAAGCTGTAAAAGACTTTCGCACTTGCAGCGTCGAAAGTATAAAATGTGTTGAATTTTGAATCACCTACATTCAGTACAAGTAGTGTATCATTCTCAAAATTCAGGACTGTTTGCCTTTCAAGTTCAGCCACTTGCTGCAATGTAGCAGGGTTTACCCTTGTTTCGTCAAACTCAGTTTTCACATCGGCCACCATCCACTTTCCTTTAAGGTTGTTTTTTTGAGTACCGTTCCCACAACTGCTTATGAAAACAATGATAAACAACATCAATATACTTCGGTTAAAAGCTGGCTTTCTCATAAAATTAAAAAAAAGGTGAACAATTGGTCATTGACGTCAGTGTATGCATTCACGCAAAAGGTTAACTAAACCTCAAATTCGGCACAAAATTAAGAAAATGTTTACCACACTGGGTAGAACTATCATTTTCTCCATCTGAATGAGTTATTCTATTGCCTCAATTATCATAAACTCATCGCAAATGCGTTTCCGTGTGTTTTCAAATGTGTAAAAATTCAAAATGGCTCAATTTTTTGCTTTCTTACGATAAGTCGTTATTTTTGACCTGCTGAAACTTCGTTTTAGGTTGCCCCATTGCAATAAAACGGCTCAAACCGAAGTTATTCAATCTGTGGCACAAAGCTTGAAGAAATTCAGCCAACAAGATCCGTTCAACAAATTGTTCCGCTTGTTTAGAGAAATATTCTATTGACCTACAAAACCTCAAGAAAATGAAAAAAACAAAATTATTTCTGCTATTGCTCGGCATGTTTTTCATGCTTCCAATTCAGTCTGTATTCTCGCAAAACAAAGCCGATGACGTATTGGGCATCTGGCTGAGTGGTGATAAAGACGCTCAGGTTGAAATTACCAAAAGAGGCGACAAGTATTTTGGGAAAATCGTATGGCTGAAAGACCCTATTGACACGAATACCGGTAAACCAAAAACAGACACCAAAAATCCTGACCCCTCCTTAAGGAGCCGTCCAACTTTAGGCATGGAGATGCTTAAAAACTTTAGTTTCAACGGGAAAGACGAATGGGCTAATGGAGAAATCTACGATCCAAAAAGTGGCAAAACTTATAGCAGTTATATGAAAATGGATGGTCACGATTTATTAAAAATCAGAGGCTATATTGGTTTTTCGCTCATCGGCCGTACAACAGAATGGACGCGGGTTAAAAAATAGTCAAATGATTTATTGTGCACGGGAAGTTCTTTTTTGCACAGTAAATCAAAATAAATGCCGGTTGCATCTGAAGCCAAATACTCAGCATGCAGCCTGCATTTTTCTTTTTATCAACTTTGATCAAATCCCATTTAAGCGGGTTGAATCCCGGGCAGATAAAAACAGAAAACACTACCTTTGCCCTCTTCACTTTCGACAGTGATAGAGCCGTTACTTACCGTTAAAAATTCTTTCACCAGGATAAGTCCAAGCCCCGTGCCCGGCTCCCTTGAAGTACCAAACCGTTTGAATTCCTGACCCAGATCGAAAAGGTCAGTCAGCTTATCGACGGGGATTCCAATTCCGTTGTCTTTCACACAAACACGCACCATCGCCTCTACAACAAAAGCTTCAACTTTGATCTCACCACCCGGATTGGTAAATTTAATGGCATTATTCACCAAATTGATCAAAATATTGGTTAGAATATTCGGATCAACAAATATTTGAATTCCCGTTGGTATTTCGGTTGAAAGCTTGATGTTTTTCTTGGATGCCCTTGGCTCGAGCACTTGAATCACTTTGGCCAAAGAGTGTTCCACATAAACCATTTCCGGTTTGTTTTCAAAACCATTCAACTGACCTTTTGCCCAATCGAGGAGGTTTTCGAGCAGGTTGTGGGTGTTAATGCTGCTTTTATAGGTTTTTTCGAGGAGTTCAAGTTTCTCTTTGTCGTCAAAAGAATCAAAATTCTCAATTAATTCCGACAATAGACCGAGTAATCCGTTGAAAGGGCTTCGCAGGTCGTGGGCGATGATGGAAATAAACTTATCTTTCGTTTTGTTGATTTCGCGGAGTTCATCGTTCTTTTGAAGAATGGTTTGTTGCTGAAGCTGAATTCTTTGGTTGGATAGTTTCAGCCTGCGTATAAAATAGAACATCAGGGTAAAGCCAATAGCGGCCAAAGCCAGCACTAACCATTGTGCAATGATGAGTTGTTGTTTCAAGATATTTTGGGCGAGAAGGTTTTTGTTTTCCGCTTCATTTTTGTCAGTTTCGTAGATGATATTCAGTTCGGCCACGCGTGATTTATGTTCGTTATCGAAGATGCTATCTCGGATTGCCGTATAACGTTGATAAAAGCCTAAAGCAGCCTCAAAGTTTCCCATTGCGCTGTCAATACTCGACATGATATGGAAAGCCTGAGCCAATGTGGAGGCATTTTCGATGCTGTTGGCAATAGTAACAGCTTGATTTGCCATGAGCTTGGCCGAATCAAGGCGATTGGTTTCGAGCAAGATACGGGCGTGATTTACAAAAACCTTGCTCAACATTTCGGGCTGCAGGCCATCGTAAAATCGTTTTGCTTTTACAGAATAATATTGCGCCGAATCTTTCATCCCCAAAGCCATGAATGCCGTTGCCATATTGCCATAGATAGCCACGATGTCTTCAGGATCCATTTCCATCGTTTCATAATACCCGAGGCTTTTTTTCGAATACGTAAGTGCTTTTTTAGGTTGGTTTGCATCTAAGTACAAAGCGGCCAAGTTATCGGAAATCATGCCCATTGCTGTACTATCACTCTCTTTCTCTGCAAGCTGGAGCCCAAGTTGGTAATAGTGGATTGCGCTTGCTGTATCATTGATCGTGTGGTAAAGGTTTCCCAATACGTTATAGGTGTTCATCTGCCGTTTGCGGTTCACGTTTTCATCGGCCTCATGGATATCTTTCGCTTTCAGATAATGGCGCAGTGCGATATAGTATTGTGCCTTTCGCCCGTATGCCATTCCTAGATCGTAGCTTGTTTTGGCAATTCCGACTGTGTTGTTACGGCTTTCGTCAATTTCTAAGGCTTTTTCCAAATAGGCGATTGCGCTGTCCATGCGCCCCAGTTTCGACGACAGTGTGCCGGCATTATTGATTGCTTCAACCTGATATTCAACGTATTTATCAATATCGGGCAACAAAATGGTTGAATCAAACATCTGAATCGAAGTTTCGAAATTTCGCTCAAACCAGTGATACAAACCATAAGTATTGAAAAAAAGCGCCTTGGTTTCAGTTCCAAACTGGTTTTTAATGGGAGCATAGCGCTGGAGTATCTTCAATGTAGTATCACGGTTTTCAAACACAATTTTTCGCGCAAAACTCAGGTCTTCAAATGCATTTTTTTCCTGTGAATGTCTTTGCGGCGAAGCCGCAAAGGTTGATTTTGAGCCGGCAACATATAACGATAAGGCAAGCACAGAGAGAGTTAATGACCTCAACATGATTTTGTATTTGTTCAACAAAGTTAAAAAAAGAGAACTCAAAATAATTTGAGCTCTCTTTTTTCCTCCGGTTTATACCATTATCTACAATCCATTGATCTCGTCACAGATTTCGGCGGGGATTTCATAATCCAAATAGGTATAAGTGTCTTGTGTAACAACTACATCTGTTCCATATTCTTCTCCATCGTACACAACCCACACATAGTAACTTTCCCCAAGATAGATTCCGGGTATGGTGGCCACGCCTTCCACCATTTCTACCGGGATGGGGACCTGACTACCCTGCGAAGGAACATAATAAGCAGTAAATGTGGGCTTTATTGTCACAATCGGGTCAGTCGGGCAGAAGAGAGATATATGGATATTCACCGTTCTTTGGTTCGGATCTTGAGTAATGTGCAGGTTGACTGTCACAGGTTGGGAGCTGCATAGATCGTCAATATAAGTCACCTGTGAATCCGGCGCCACATTGATAAACGGCGAGCCTTCGGTGTCCCATTCGATATATACAGGGGTTCCGGCAGGAGCATTAGTGATAAACAGCGGCTGGTCGTTTTCAACCCAGAAAAGGATTTCGTCAATAAAAGTATTATCCTCTTGTCTGTAAATACTTCCTTTAATGAGGAATGGGGCGGGCAGAGGTGCATCGGTTACAAAACTGACGGGTTTTCCGCTGGGGCAGTAGGTTTCAGTAAACCAAGCAAAGTGATAATATGAAAGGTGTTTGAGGTAAGCAGTAAATTGCAGTTTATTGTTCACCAACTCGGCGGTGGCTAAACCCTCTTCTTTCCAATTGCCGGTTTCTTCGTTCAGGCTCCACACTGATACTTTGTCTCCAGGTGCAACGGTTGTTCGGGTAAGGGGATTATAGGTTTGTGGATCAATCTGTTTAACAAGTGTTACCGTCCCATCATCAAAGCTTGCAGCTTTCCTGCCGGCCTCATCGCTGATTTCGACCGCTACAAAACCTGCCGAGAAGAACATTCCCTTCTGCAATGATCCATCCTGTCGCTGCACTCTGGGGATGGTGCCACCGGGGAGGCATTTCTGGGCGGTCGGGTTGGTATTGTCAAAACGCACCAAAGTAACATTCAGATTCCCCTGAAGCTGATTTCCACTGGCATCGCGGACGAGCATACCTTCCGGGATTATCACTCTTGCATTTCCTCCGGGTGTTTGCACTTCAACAGGAACAACTACCCGTCCATGTTGTGTATTTGTTGCATTGGGGGCCTGCCGCACATGCACCCCTGAAGGTGGATTGTCTAAGGGAACAACATTAACATTCACAAAACTACGGCCGGTTTTTGTGACACTCGACTGCCTTACTGTGGTCAAATAGCCCGGAATATGGGTAATCAGGTTCAGATCAATGGATTTATTCATGCTCGGCTCATTACCCTGACCAGGAATATAGGCCAGAGTGGCAATCCCACGGTTGATGGCAAACTGCTTGTTGGCTGGTGCAATACCCAGCACATCAACGACCATTTCTTTCCCCGGTCCGTCATAACTGACATAAGCGCCACGACTGGCTTCCCCCGACAGAGTCTGTCCGGTGGTAACGTCCGTAAACTGAACATCGGTGGTCGTTTTAATCAGATTATAATCAATGATAAGTTCCAGACCTTCGAGTGGGCTTACCGGTTTTTTACAGGCATTCACAGGTAGCAAAACAGCAGCTACGACAGCAATGAAAATGATTGGATGAAAATTTTTATACTTTTTCATAAGGCATGGGGTATTATATGATTCTAAATCCAAGCTGGAAGTTTAAAATGGGATAAAAATAAATCCACGAAAGATTTTCGTTCAATTGGTCAACCTGTTCCTGAGATGAGGTTGGCTTCAACATACCGGTTGTCTGAAAATCGGCAAAAGGCTGTTTGATGTATGTGGTTCCCAGTTCGAAAGCAAAAGAAACCCTGTGATATTTTGAGATAACCCGACCTAGTCCAATGCCAAAATAAGGCGAAACGGCCATTTTGGGTTTTACGGTAAGCTCCAGGCGTCCAACATCCTCCGGAGCTACTTCAACCGAGCCCACATAGACTGGTTTGGCTGAGATGCCACTTGCATCAATTCGTGTGAGGTTGTAGATGGCGCCTGCCGAAAGGAAGAATACACGCCCAAAGTGATAGTTGGCCAGCAAGTTAACTCCACCAATATTCACTGCTCCGGTGCCATCAACCACATCCTCAATAGGCGTCAAATCCAGATTATAATTAAAATACGACCCGCCTAAACGGAGATGAAGCCGCGGATAAAGCTGCATGATCACTTCAGCACCGGGAGCAAGAGTACCGGCTTTAAGACCAACAGCCCATCCAATATCGGTTTTCTTTTCTTTAGGTTCAGGAGGTTGTGTTCCGCCCTCTTCCACCACCTGTGACCAGCAATCAGAGGCAGCAAAGATGGTCAGTAGGAAAAGCAGGTAAAAATGTTTTTTCATAGAATCATTGGTATTGGTTATTGAATAAATTGATTGTTCCCTGTACAAAGATAGGTTATTTGCTAAAATAAGTCAATTTTCAACTTTCCAGATATTTTTAACATAATATTTTGAAATATCTGTCAGATTATCTTGCCAAAAGTTTCATCCATCGCAAATTGAATGAGTTTTACCACTTCTCAAACTTCGCCCTGCAAGGTTCAATGCTGGGATAATTGATACTCAAATACGGAACTGAATTTTCAAAAGTCAACTCTCCGGATAGATTCTGACAAACGCCTAAACTGTTTTAAAATAACATTTTCATAATGAGGTGTTTTTATCATCAAAACGATTCGATGAGTCCATTTCGTTGCATCGCGCAACATTTAAAATCAGCGATACATGAAGCAGTTATTCGGCCTTTTTGTTCTTGGAGGGTGTTCGATTATTTCTTCTTATTTTTGCGGCCTGATAAATTAAAATCCAACATTTTCAGCACAATGACATCAACCTTTAGCGAAGAATCTTTTGGAGAAGAAAAACGCTCCCTGAATTTCATCGAAACCATCATCGAAGAAGATATCGCCAATCGGAAAAACGAAGCCCGTGTTCACACCCGTTTTCCTCCCGAGCCGAATGGCTATTTGCACATCGGGCATGCCAAATCTATCTGTCTCAATTTTGGGATGGCCGAAAAATATCAAGGCAAATGCAATCTGCGATTCGACGACACCAACCCCGAGAAAGAAGAGACCGAATATGTGGAATCCATCATGGACGATGTGCGTTGGCTTGGTTTTCAATGGGATAAAGAGCCATATTATGCTTCCGATTATTTTGAGCAGCTTTTTGAGTGGGCTGTGCTTCTGATAAAAAAGGGGTTGGCATATGTTGATGATCAATCGCAGGAAGTGATCAGCCAGCAGCGCGGGACACCCACGCGGCCAGGCATCGAAAGTCCGTACCGCAACCGGAGCGTTGAGGAGAATCTCAACCTATTCATGCGGATGAAAAATGGTGAATTTCCGAATGGTAGCCGTGTACTCAGGGCCAAAATTGACATGAACTCACCCAATATGCACATGCGCGATCCGGTAATGTACCGAATTTTACATGCCGAACATCATCGCACAGGCAATACCTGGAAGATTTACCCGATGTATGACTATGCTCACGGCCAGAGCGACTATTTAGAAGGCATCACCCACTCGCTTTGCACCCTTGAGTTTGAGGTACATCGTCCGCTTTACGACTGGTTTCTTGATCAGATTATCGAAACAAGCTACAGACCTCGCCAGATTGAATTTGCACGTCTCAACCTGAGCTATACAGTGATGAGCAAACGTAAACTTCTCGAATTGGTAAAAAACGGTCACGTCAATGGTTGGGACGACCCCCGGATGCCCACCATTGCCGGGCTGCGCCGTCGGGGATATACACCGGCTTCCATACGGGCTTTTGCCGACCGTATCGGAGTTGCCAAACGCGACAATGTGATTGATGTCGGACTTCTTGAGTTTACCGTTCGCGAAGACCTCAATAAAATAGCTCCACGTGTGATGGCCGTCCTCGACCCGCTTAAAGTGGTGATTACCAACTACCCGACCGGCAAAATCGAATATGTGGAGCTTGAAAACAATCCCGAAGACCCACAAAGCGGCACACGGAACCTGGCTTTCGGACGAGAATTGTATATCGAACGCGACGATTTTATGGTTGATCCGCCGAGCAAATATTTCAGGCTGGCTCCCGGAAAAGAAGTCAGGCTTAAAGGAGCTTATGTCGTCCGGTGCGAAAGCTTTGAAACAGATACTGACGGTACGGTGCAGACCGTTTTCTGCACTTATGATGAAGAAACAAAAAGCGGAACAGGACCAAAACAACCCAAAGTAAAGGGAACTTTGCACTGGGTCGAGGCTTCAACTGCCATTGATGCCGAAATCCGACTCTACGACCGCCTGTTTATGGACGAAGACCCGGCAGGGCACAAAGACCGCGACCCGCTTGAATTTCTTAACCCCGACTCGCTGAAAATCATCACCGGAAAATTAGAGCCATCCTTAGCCGGAGTCGTTCCAGATGAAAAATTCCAGTTTCAACGAATCGGATATTTCTGTGTTGACAAAGACAGCAAAGCTGGTGCACTGGTATTCAACCGCACAGTACCGCTCAAAGATAATTGGGCAAAACAAAGCGGCAAATAATCCCACTATTCGGTTTCGAAAAAAAACTGTCGAAAAGTTCTTTGTCGTTTCACATCATTTTGTACCTTTGCACCCTCATTGCCCGATGGTGTAATTGGCAACACGTCTGACTCTGGATCAGAAGAGTTCAGGTTCGACCCCTGATCGGGCAACATGAAAATGAAGCGTTTACAAAAATGTAAACGCTTTTTTCTTTTTCGCAAAGCCTGCCTGACACGACATCGTGAATAATTTAGAAGATACTCTTCTGGTTCGATTTTTGCGGTTTCTATCCTGCCGGAGTAATAAAATTTTCGAGACTCTGGATTCAAAATCACAACAAAAAAATTCTTGCAAAAGAAATCACACTAATTTTGGCGACGGTCAATCACGTTAACTGAATGATCCCATCTGGCCACACGAACCAACGCAATATGAAAAAACGCCTTTTCACCATCTTTCTTCTGTTTTTCACGCTCAACATCTGGGCACAAAATCGTTATACGCTCAGTGGCTACCTTCGCGAGAAGGGAAGCCGCGAACTTTTGCCCGGTGTCAACATTTATCTTCCGCAACAAAAAACGGGAACCATCACCAACAACTATGGATTTTACTCAATCACCTTACCCCAGGGGCATTACGAAATTCAATATTCTTATGTTGGCTATACCAGCGAGCTTCGTCAGGTTGACCTGACATCTAACAGGACGATGGACATCGAACTAAGTCCGAGCATCACCTTGCGCGAGGTGGAGGTGACAGGCGAAAGGATCGAGCGAATCAGCGAAACGGCGCAAATGAGCATAATTGCCCTACCGGTAACCCAGGTCAAAAGCATCCCGGCTTTATTAGGCGAAAAAGACGTGTTCAAAGCCCTGCAACTGATGCCGGGTGTGCAGAAAGGCAGCGAGGGCAGCAGCGGGCTGTATGTGCGCGGCGGCGGCCCCGACCAGAACCTTATCATCCTCGACGATGCCACGGTTTACAATGCCTCCCACCTTTTCGGATTTTTTTCGGTCTTCAACGGCGACGCACTCAAAAGTGTTGAGTTGACAAAAGGAGGATTTCCGGCACGCTTTGGCGGGCGGCTTTCATCAGTGATTGAGATGACCATGAAAGATGGAAACAAGGAAAAACTTTCGGGCGAGGGTGGCATTGGCATCCTTTCGTCGCGTCTAACCCTTGAAGGACCCGTCATCAACAACAAATCATCGTTTTTAGTTTCCGGCCGCCGCACTTATATTGACGCCCTCATTGCACCTTTTCTGCCACAAGATGAAAAAGCCGGTTATTTCTTTTACGACCTGAACGCCAAGATGAATTACGATTTCGGCCCAAAAAATCGGCTCTATGTCAGCGGGTATTTCGGTCGCGACAAGTTTCATCTGAAAAGCAATTACGGACGCGAAGGTTATGAACAAGCCGGCCTTTACTGGCAAAACAAAACAGCTACCCTTCGCTGGAACCATCTTTTCAACAACAAGGTTTTTGGCAACACTTCACTCATCTTCAGCGAGTATAGCCTGAATATTTTCTCAAAATACAAAAGCCCTTACGGCAATTATTCGCTCTCCTACAGTTCAGGCATCCGCGATATTGGTTTGAAACACGATCTGGAATATCATGTTTCGCCATCTTATTCGCTGAGGGCGGGTTTCATCGCTACACATCACTATTTCAAACCGAGTGCTTTTGTTGAAACAGACCAAAATACGCAGATAGATTTCAGCAGCAAGATCACCTATAAATCGCTTGAGTCAGGCTTATATGCCGAAAACCATTTCAACATCAACGGCAGAGCACAAATCAATGCGGGTTTGCGGCTTTCAGGTTTTTTGGCCGGCAACAAGCCTTATTTCGATCTTGAACCTCGGTTGTCGGGCAATTATGTGATTGGACAAGGATTCTCGGCCAAGGCATCCATTGCCTGGATGAACCAGTATATTCATCTTTTAAGTAATACCGGCATTGGACTTCCAACCGATTTGTGGGTTCCTTCGACCGACAGAGTTGCACCGCAAAACTCGTTTCAGGTGTCGGCCGGATTGGCCAAAGAGCTTTACGAGCCGGGAGTGCTTCTCACCCTGGAAGGTTATTATAAAAAAAGTCGCAACATCCTCGGCTACAAACCCGGAGCCAGTTTCTTGCTCATTGACGACCCTTCGGACGCACAAAATTTCACCTGGCAGGACAATGTCACCCCGGGCAAAGGCGAGTCTTACGGCTTGGAGATACTGATTCACAAAAAAGCCGGAAAAACCAACGGCTGGATCGGCTACACCCTGTCATGGACTCAATTGCAGTTTGACGAAATCAACTTCGGAAAAAAATTCTGGGCTCGATATGATCGCCGGCACGACATCTCGGTAGTTATCATCCACGAACTCAGCGACAACATTAGCCTATCAGGTGCCTGGGTATATGGAACCGGCAACGCTGTTACCCTACCCGTCGGGCAATTTTCAGCAATGCCTAACATTCCATTGAGCCATCCAAGCGACCCGCGCAACATTTATTGGTGGTATATTGTGGATGATTTAGGCTCGATGAACAGCTTCCGCATGAAGCCCTATCACCGGCTCGACTTAGCCATTCAAATCCACAAAAAGATGAAAAGACATGAACGAATCTGGGAGTTCGGCCTCTATAATGCCTACAACCGAAAAAATCCGTTTTTCTATTATATCGAAAACGAATACAACAACTATGACCTCCAAACGACCAAACTGAAACAGGTAGCTATTTTTCCTGTTGTGCCTTCGATCAGCTACTCTTTCAAATTCTGAGCCATGAAACCACAGATTATCAGAAAACTGTTTTTCATATTGATTCCTCTTTCGTTCCTGTCGTGCGAGAGTATGATTTCGGATGTTGACGCTCCGACAACCGAACCAAAATTGGTAGTTCACTGCTATTTACGACCAAACAGCGACAGCGTTGTAGTGTATGTAAACCAGAGCCAGCCACTTTTCAGCAGCCGTCCCATTTTTAGCTATGAGCCCCTCGTTGTGATGGATGCAACCGTAAAAATCAGCGATGGGAACTTTGTCAAAACGCTGGATTTTGACATTTTCAGACGAAGATATTTTTCCACTGAGATGGAAATTGAAGCCGGCAAAACCTATTGGCTCACCGTGGAATCTGCTTTAGGCACTGTCCGGAGTCATTGCACACTTCCGGCGAAAGACCCGCCACAAATTGAAATCCTGTCGGTTGAAAACAATCCGGGCGAGCCAAACGAGAAAAGAATCAATTTCAGGTTTCGCGACGGCGTAGGCGAAGGCGATTTCTACCGCGTGACAGCTCGCTCATTCCAGCAATATGGCGAAAGACCCGAGGACGGTTACCTCGAGGACATCTGGATGCAGATGGGCGAAGAATTCATTACCGATAAGTTCAAAGACGGTGATTTTTATGTTTACAGAACCGGTTGGATACAGGCCGGATTTTTCACTGATCGGGTTGTTGACATCTGCGTTTCGATCACAGATGAACCATATTTCAACTATCACCGCTCAGTTTTCAACTTCGATAGCGGCAATCCATTTTCTGAGCCAAGTCCGGTTTATACAAACATCGAAAGCGGATTAGGTGTTTTTGCGGGCTACTCAAGCTCGGTAGTTCAAGTGAACTTAGGCAAGATGAATTAAAAAATCCGGCAGCTTGCCAAAAAAGAGCAAACTTGCAGGTGCTGCAGTTTCGCATTTTCGATGCATTAATTTACCTTTGCGGCTTTCGTCAAACGCAATGAAATATGGATTATGGCCTCAATCAGCAAATCGCAGGGTAATGGATTTCGTTCATTCACAAAAAACTACTGGACTGTCATCCTAATGGAGTTTTTCGAGCGAGGCTCGTATTATGGGGTTATGTCAGTGTTGTCGGTCTATTTAGTGATGAACACTTCGGATGGCGGACTGGGTTTCAGCAAAGAAAGCGTTGGGGTTATCAAGAGCACCATCACTCCGCTCCTGTATTTGCTACCAATTTTGAGTGGCGCTTTGGCCGACCGTTTTGGCTACCGCCGTATGCTCATGTTTGCTTTTTCCATTATGAGCACAGGCTATTTCCTGACGAGCCTTTTCAGTTCATATTCTTTGGTTTTTATGAGCCTGCTACTGATGGCCGTTGGCGCCGGTCTTTTTAAACCCGTCATAGCCGGAACCATATCTCGCGAAACCAACGAGAATAACAGCGGGCTGGGATTCGGAATCTTTTACTGGAGTATTAACCTAGGGGCGTTCATCTTTCCACTGATCTTCATCCCCTACCTCAAAGGCATTTCGTGGAGTTATATTTTTATCATGGCAGCCATTGGAACAGGGTGGTTGCTTCTGCTCAACATTTTTGTTTATACAGAGCCTCGCCGACCCGAAAGTTCCAAAAGCCTGAAAGAAGTCTTAAGTGGAATTGTGTTGGTATTGAAAGATTTCCGTTTTGTATTGATGATTGCCATTTATTCCATGTTTTGGATACTGTATTTTCAGATGTTCGACACCGTGTTGTGGTATTTGACAGATTATGTGGACATGACGCCGGTAAACAGGGTAGTGAACGGCCTGCTCAGCACTTTTGGCTTTCAAGGTCAATGGAAGTTCGAGGCAGAGCATGTTACGGTGATCAATGCCGGAACCATCATTGCTTTGCAATTGGTGATTTCGAACATCGTCAAAAACAAAAAAGCCCTCCCGACCATGATTTTTGGTATTGCCCTTGGCACAATAGGCATGGCTATCCTTTCTCTTTCGATGCATGCCTGGGTTTTTGTAGCCGGATTGATCATTTTCTCACTTGGCGAAATGACCGCACATCCAAAATTTCTTTCTTATGTAGCTTTTATTGCGCCGGCCGACAAAAAAGCGCTCTATCAGGGATATTCTTTCCTTTACGGAGTCATTGGCAGCGGCGTTGGCGGCATTCTCGGCGCCTTACTCTATGTGCGCTTTGTGGATGGCTGGAAGCGACCCGACTTGCTTTGGCTCACTTTCAGCATGATCGGCGTGTTGACCATTATCGGGCTGCTGCTTTACAACAAATATCTGGCTCCAAAAGCTGCTTCGAGATAACCCCTGCAAACCGGTTATTTCAAAGACATTCTTTTACAAAGTTTCAACCAGAAAAAAGCTTATAAAAATAAAGCGCTCATAATGAGCGCTTTAGACTAGTCGTTTGTCTCCCCGACAGGGCTCGAACCTGTGACCCATTGATTAAGAGTCAATTGCTCTACCAACTGAGCTACGGAGAGATTTTTTGAGGGCACAAAATTAAACTTTTTTTTATTGGCGAGAAAACGAATTGACCAAAAAACAAAAATGCGGCAAATCTGTTATGAAGAAATGTCAAGCCGAGTTTTTAATATATGGGTCAGGGCAATCTTCGTGATTCTGGTTTTCTCTTTCGTGCAATGCCGCACGCACCAATTGAACGAGAAAGCTGATATACGAGATCCTTCGATCATAAAACCAATCACTCAAATGCAAAAAACAGAACAGGAATGGCTCACCGAATTGGGAGCCGAAAAATACAGGGTGCTCCGTCAATGCGGTACCGAAGCGCCGTTTACCGGAAAATATCTTTATCACCATGCAAAAGGTATTTATCGGTGTGCCGGCTGCGGCGTTGAGTTGTTTTCGTCAGACACCAAGTTCGACTCTGGCTCGGGTTGGCCAAGCTTTTTCGATGCGTTGGAAAAATCAAAAATTCGTAAAGTCAGAGATACTTCGCATGGGATGATTCGTACCGAGATCAGATGCGCCCAATGCGATGGCCACCTCGGTCATGTGTTTGAAGACGGGCCAAAACCTACTGGTTTGCGCTATTGCGTCAATTCGATTGCACTCGACTTTTCGTCCGACAGCCTTTCAGAGCACTAATACTGTTTTGATGGCCTCAGGGTCGGTTTTTTTTCTTGTCCAATTTCGCCATTTCGCTGAAATAAAGGTTGGTTTCTTTCACTACGACACTGCTCAACAGCAATAATGCAATCAGATTAGGGATGGTCATAAATGTGATGACCATGTCCACAAAATGCCAGACAATATCGAGCCCCCACACTGCACCAAAAAACACAAAAAGGCTGTACACATAAAGATATGGCTTGACTGATTTTTCGCCAAAGAGGAAAATAGCAGCTCTTGACCCATAATACGACCAGCTGATGATCGTTGAAAAAGCAAAAAGCAGCAGGCCGAATGAAATGATATAGCCTCCCATGCCATCAACACCAAAAATATGAAGTCCTTTATTCATGGCATCCACGGTCATTCCCACGCCTTTGTTTCCTTCCTGCCAGGTATCGGTTACGATAATCATCAATGCCGTTATGGTGCAAATGACGATGGTATCAATAAACGGTTCGAGGAGTGATACCACGCCTTCATCAGCTGGATATTTTGTTTTGGCCGCTGCATGGGCAATGGGAGCCGAACCCTGCCCGGCTTCATTGCTAAATAGTCCGCGCCGCACACCCCAGATCATGGTCATGATGACGGTTGAGCCAAGGAAACCGCCGGTGGCAGCAGTTCCGGTGAATGCGCCTTCGAAGATGGCTCCAAAAGCTGCAGGCAGCCGATTCCATTCGGCAACGATGACAATAAGAGTGGCTGTCACATAAATCACAGCCATAAACGGCACTAAACGGGCCGTAACTTCGCCAATCCGCTTAACACCGCCGATGATAATCAACAAAATCAAACCTGTGGTAATCAATCCCGTAATCCAAACCGGCACATGATAGGTTGTAAGCAAAGCGTCCGACATGGAGTTGGACTGCGCCATGTTTCCAGTTCCAAGCGAGCATAGGATGGTAGCAAACGCAAAAATCAGCGCCAAAACCCGTGCACCCTTTCCCAGCTTATGTTTCAGGCCGTCTTCCATATAATACATCGGGCCTCCCGAGACGCTGCCATCGCTGTTAAAGCGACGGTATTTCTGCGCCAAAGTGACCTCAGAATATTTTAAAATCATGCCTAAGAAGCCGGTAACCCAGATCCAGAAGACCGCCCCGGGGCCACCTAAGTAAACTGCCATAGCTACCCCCACAATATTTCCGGTGCCCACGGTGGCCGAGAGTGCGGTGGTTAAAGCTTTGAAATGGTTGACATCGCCGGCATTTTCCTCCGTATCGTATTTTCCGGCAACAACCCGAATAGCATGGGGGATCTTGGTAATGTTGAGGAACTTCAACCTGAATGCAAACCATATTCCGGTCGGAATCAACAGAAAAAGAATGAGATAGCCCCCGATATAATCGTTATAGAGCTGAATGCCTTGGTCAATAAAATTCAGGATGTCGTTCATAAGATGGGTGTTTGGCTTTACGGAAAAAATATTGCCCGTTTTCAGATAATAAAAACAGCAAATATTGAAAAACCATCCGTTTCTCGCAAAAAAAGTTAATGTATCCGGAAAAAATATCTCTCAGCCCGAAAAGGCCTCTCCTGATTTGATGAGTGTTTTTCCGATACGGCATTCGAGGCATCGTTTTGGGTTGCAGAAATGCTTTTTCATATGGAGCAAGGCCTGAGATTGCAATGCATTGTACGCCTTCAATCCAAGCTTGTCAAATTTTCGAAGTACGGCATTATCTTCTGCCCCGATGGATTCGAGCAACATCAAGGCCTTATCTTTTATTTCTTCGCGGCCGTTAAAATGGCCATAGGCAAACAACACCTGCGAAACGGAATTGATGAGGATGAGCCTTTGCGCCAAATCACCGAGTCGTTTTGGCGATGCTGAGGCAGAGGGCCGGCCGGGATAAAAATGATGATCCCAATATGCCGAAGCTTGTACGACAAATAATTGTTTTATTTCATCAACCGTAGGCGCTTCAATAATTTTCGAAAACATCCGTTCGTTTTGATGAACAATGGCAGCAAGTTGAGCCAGCCTGACAGTTGGAAAATTTACCGGGCGCATCCGCATAAACCGCCATTGCGACACTTCCATTTCGTCCAGTTCATATTTGTGTTTTAAAAAATGCCATTCTTTTTTGAGCGACACTGCATACTCGTCACTCATATCTTCAGTGAGAAATCCGGCAGCTCCAAGCAACAGCGCTTCGAGCTGGTCGGGGCGATCAGCGTGTTTGAGCAAAAGATGAAAAGGCAGTTTTTGAGCAAGCTGTCTGAATCCTTCTTCATTCACCTGAAAGCCGAAATTGAGCAAAAGTCGGTGAAAAAAGACAGCATCCCAATCGTTCCCCAAACGGCGGAAATCAGTCAACACCTCTTCGGTTTTAAGTTCGAGTCGGTCGGCAATCATCCGATCCAACCACGAAAGCCAGGTGAAGCGCTGCACATCGCTCACTTGCTGTTCGCAGGCAATCCATTGGCGACTATCAATAAACTTCCGGTAACGTAGCAGCAGATTTTTATCAAAACGGCCTTCCAATGCCATCGTAGCAATCGGTATCCCATCAGCCGATAAAACCTCTTTGTCAGCATGGTAAACCACATGGAGAATCACATTTTGGTAATTTTTATCGTTTTGATGACCGTGTGCATACCAGTCGGCGCTATTCACATGTATTTCCACATTGCCGGCCCAAAGCGTATCAGCGATTCGGATTCTGGCCTGCAAAAAATCAGGACCTGCATGGCTATTTTTTGTACCCGGATAAAGCACTTCAACAGGCAGACCATCAGTTGTAAAAATATCATGCTGATAAAGCCGGTTTTCCCACAAATAAGCCAAAAAAAGCTCATTCATCTTCGAGATGTTTTGTTTGTAAAAGTATACTTTATCCACTCATGTTTATCAGCTCACTTTTTATTTGGAAAAATTAACATCGTTCAAAAAGTTTTAACACATTGATTTCCTATTATTTATCCTTTCAGCAGGAAAAACTATGCATTACAAATTTGCAAAACCCTTGCAGATGAATTACTTTTGTACTGTGATCCATCAATCCGTTTCGATTCATGGCTGATACACGTACGCTTGTTGCCGGCTTGGAGCACAAAATTTTAAAGCTGATCGAAGAGAACAATCGGTTAAGCAAAACGTCGGCATCACAGGCAGAAACGATTAGAAAAATGAACGAAAGGTTGGAGGTTCTTGAAAAAACGAATGTCGAATTATCAGAACAATTAAACAAAAAAATAATCGCTGATGCATTCAACAGCGAGCACGAAATCGAAGAAGGAAGAAAACGTGTCCAGGCATTAATGCGGGAAATTGAACATTGTATTAGTTTAGTAAATAAGTGATTTACAGCATATTAGGATTCTGAATGGATGAGATTTCGATCAATTTGAATATTGCCGACCGGCCTTACCGCCTTACGGTACTGCGCGAAGAAGAGGAGCGGGTGCGTAAAGCTGCGGCCATTATCAATGATCGGATAAAGACTTATGCACAAAATTATGCTTACAAAGACAGGCAGGATTTGCTTGCGATGGCAGCTTTGCAATACGCCACTTCATCGCTTCAGTTTGAATCGGAGGTGATGTTTCGCGATAACCATCTTACACAGAAACTCACTGAACTTGACCAACTGCTTGCAAATCATTTAAAACTTTAAACGAGCCAAAGTTCCGACAACGTTCTTTGAAAAAGATAGTACCCGCCGATTCAACAGATTGTAAACTCAACATTACAAATGAACCGGGATTGCTCTGCGTTGCAAAAACAGGCCTCGTCCCCTTGTGGGAGCTCGTCATTCGGGCCGGTGGAAGTTTGCGCAGCCAGGCGCCCAAAAAGTGTCGTAAAGGAGTTTACGTACTCCTTTTGAACACCGGCGGGTACTTTTTTTAAACCCTTCTTCCATTATTAATTTAACACTTGAATAACGAAATGGGAGAAATTATCCTTTACATCATTCTTCTTGTTGCCGGAGGCGTTACGGGAGGAATACTGACGGCCACAGTGCTTCGTAAGACAGTGCTGAAAAAGAGCGACGCACTGCTCGAAGAAGCCAAAGAAAAGGCCGAAGTCATTAAAAAAGAAAAGATGCTGCAGGCCAAAGAAAAGTTCCTCCAGCTCAAAGCCGAACACGACAAAGCCATAGGCGAGAAAAACCGCGAGATTCAGAAAGCTGAAAACCGCAGCCAACAACGAGAACAGAGCCTTAACCTCAAGTTTGAGGAATACAACAAAAAACAAAAAGAGCTGCAACTACAAAAACAATCCCTCACCGATCAGCAGACCCTGCTCAATCGCCGTCAGGAAGAGCTCGACAAAATTAAGGAAGAACTCAGCAAAGCACAGGAACAGCACTTGCAGCAATTAGAGCTGATTTCGGGCATCTCGGCCACTGAGGCAAAAGAACAACTGATCGAAAGCATGAAAGAAGACGCCCGTTCCGAAGCCATGGTTTACATCAAGGAAATCACCGAAGAGGCTCGGATGACAGCGGCAACTGAAGCAAAAAAGATCATCGTTGAAACCATTCAGCGCACCGTTGCCGAACATACCATCGAAAACACCGTAACCGTCTTTAACATCGAAAGCGATGAGATCAAAGGACGCATCATTGGCCGAGAAGGGCGCAATATCAGGGCATTAGAGGCTCTCACCGGTGTTGAAATCATCATTGACGACAGCCCCGACGCCATCCTGCTCTCGGGCTTCGACCCCGTGCGAAGGGAAATCGCACGACTATCGCTGCACAAGCTCGTCACAGACGGCCGTATCCATCCGGCCCGCATCGAGGAAGTCGTCAATAAAACAGAGAAACAAATTGAACAAGAAATCATCGAAACAGGCAAACGCACGGTGATTGATCTGGGCATTCACAACCTTCATCCCGATCTTGTGAAAATGGTAGGCAGGATGAAATATCGTTCGTCCTACGGCCAAAATCTGCTCCAGCACTCCATTGAGGTAGCCAAGTTAAGCGCAACCATGGCAGCCGAGCTGGGATTGAATGTGAAGACAGCCAAGCGCGCCGGACTGCTCCACGACATTGGCAAGATTGCCGAAACCAACGAAGCTGAGCTGCCACATGCCATCCTCGGGATGAAGATTGCTGAAAAATACAAGGAAAAACCCGACGTTTGCAACGCTATCGGTGCTCACCACGATGAAATTGAGATGGAAACGCTGATTGCCCCCATTGTACAGGTGTGCGATGCCATTTCAGGAGCCCGTCCGGGAGCCCGTCGCGAAGTGGTGGAAGCCTATATCCAACGCTTGAAAAAACTCGAAGATATGGCGCTTTCATATCATGGCGTGGTGAAAACCTATGCCATTCAGGCCGGACGCGAGCTCCGTGTCATTGTTGGAGCCGACCAGATCTCGGATACCGATGCTGACAAACTGGCTTTCGACCTTTCTAAAAAGATCCAAACCGAAATGACCTATCCCGGCCAGATCAAGATTACCGTTATTCGTGAAACACGCGCCGTGAGCTACGCCAAATAACGATTGCATCACCCGAGGTTTCGAAAACTGTGAAAAACAAAAACAGCACAAATAGGCATTTTCCTTTTCGTGCTGTTTTTTTTTATCAGAACAATCCGTTCTATTGGTTCATGGATTCAAACTCGCGAATGAGCTCTTCGGGCGATTTCCCCAAATTTTTGATGGCCACCTCAGCATCATCGGCAAACTCATGATCGGGATAGTTTCGGACAAACTCACTGTAAAAACGATGTGCCATAGCCGTATCGCCTATACGGTTATCGTAAACGAAAGCTTTCAGAAATAAACACATAGGAGCGTTCGGATAATTAGGATAATGTTCCATAATCTGGTCATAAAAGCCGATGGTCTTTTCACCATCCATTTGAAACATACTGATATCGGCAGCTTTGAAAAGGTAATCAGGAGTTTTTTTATCATCCGGTAACGAGTCGGCAAAACGCTGATAGAGTTCCATTAAGCGATAGGCATCCTGTTCGTTATATTCATCGTTCTGACCAAAAAGCTTTTGTTCGAGCGTTTCAATCTGCTGTTCGGTGGTCAAAACAGTCTGTTTCGCCTGATTCTGGCATTGCACAAAGACAAAAAGAATCAGGACGGTTCCAATCCATTTCATTTGTTTCATAACTAGGCAATCTATTTTTAAAAAGTTATCGTTTCCTTGCTGCAGGAAAAATCATCCGATAGTCCACATCCACTTTCCCTTCCGAGATATCACGCAACTTCCCTTTGATCAGCATTTTACGGAAAGGCGATATCCGCTCCACATACAGTATTCCGTCAATATGGTCATATTCGTGTTGAATTACGCGAGCAAGAAAGCCTTCATAGGTTTCTGTATGTTCCACAAAATTTTCGTCCACATAACGAATGACGATTTTATCTTTTCGGGGCACTTCTTCGTTCAGTCCGGGGATGCTCAGGCAGCCTTCGTCCATCACCACTTCGGGCTCAAAAAGTTCGGTAATATGGGCGTTGATAAACACTTTCTTGAAATCTTTTGCGCCTTCAATCTCATCGGCATAAGGTGTAGCATCTACCAAAAAAAGCCGGATTGAACGGTTTACCTGAGGCGCCGCCAATCCAAGCCCGTGCGCATTATACATGGTTTCCCACATATCGGCGATGAACTGTTTGAGGTTTGGATAGGCGGCATCAATGTCAACGGCCTTCTTTTTCAGGGTTGGGTGGCCATAGGCCACTATCGGCAAAATCATTGGTTTAGTCTCTTTTATTCTTAATAAAATTCAGATACGATTGCAGAATAAGGGTAGCGCTGATGGTGTCAACGAGTTCCTTATCCTGGCGACGTTTTTTGCCCAATCCGGCATCTATCATACTCTGGAAAGCCATTTTGGAGGTGAAACGCTCATCGAAACGTTCAATTTTTATGCCAGGCATTGCATCACGAAGCCGTCTGACAAACGGTTCGACAAACCTACTGGCGTCAGATTGTTCGTTGTGCATATCGCGAGGCTCGCCAACCACAATGCAATCAACTGCTTCCATAGACACGTATTCCTTCAGAAATTCCACTAATCGGCTACTCTCTACCGTTTTCAACCCATTGGCAATCAGTTGCAAAGGGTCGGTAACGGCAATTCCGCTACGTTTTTGACCAAAATCTATGGCTAAAATTCTACCCATCGGTGGATTTTTCTGAGCCGCAAAATTAGCAAAATTTCAGCATCTGAGGCTTTTAGGTGTTTCTCTCAACGGGGTTTAGTAGCTTTGCATCCTTAAAACCCACAATCGTTATGAAAACACTATCAGCACAAATTGAACGTGTATGGAACGACAGATCATTGTTGCATGAGGCTGAATATCAACATGCCATAAATGAAGTAATTGAGATGTTAGACAAAGGCCGACTTCGGGTAGCCGAGAAATCGGATGATGGCTGGCAATTAAACGAATGGGTTAAAAAGGCCGTTATTCTTTATTTTCCAATTCGAAAGATGGAAGTGACTGAAGCCGGCCCCTTGGAGTTTCACGACAAGATTCCGTTGAAAAAAGATTATGCCTCCCAAGGCGTAAGGGTTGTGCCACAAGCTGTTGCACGCTATGGTGCTTTTCTGTCGAAAGGCGTTATTCTCATGCCCAGCTATGTGAACATCGGTGCCTGGGTGGGCAGTGGAACAATGGTTGACACCTGGGCCACGGTTGGCTCATGCGCTCAAATTGGCGAAAATGTACATCTGAGCGGCGGTGTAGGCATAGGCGGGGTGCTCGAACCCGTGCAGGCTGCACCCGTCATCATCGAAGACAATTGTTTTATCGGATCCCGTTGCATTGTGGTGGAAGGTGTGCGCGTTGAGAAAGAGGCGGTGCTCGGTGCAAATGTCGTGCTGACAGCTTCCACGCGCATCATTGATGTCAGTAGCAGCCAAACCGTTGAATATAAAGGTTTTGTGCCTGAACGATCCATCGTTGTTCCCGGAACAGTATCCAAACAGTTTCCGGCCGGTGAGTTTCAGGTGGCCTGCGCCCTGATTATTGGGAAAAGAAAAGCCTCAACCGACCTGAAAACATCGCTGAATGATGCCCTGCGCGAAACCAATCTGACGTAGTTTGTCAGGCCAAAGAAGCCTTTTTTTGTCTCACAATTCAAAATGAAATCACTACTGTCTCGTTTAATCTTTGAAAAGTTCTTTGAAAAATTTGATTATCAATTATTTGTAAGCATTTTTTTGCCGTGACGATTTGAAATGGTTTCTTTGGTTCAAAAAGTTTTTAAATGAA